>Ga0068860_100002448_pt1 | contig 19512 bp, 33 predicted proteins | sample KBSSwiS32_FD_66597 | JGI IMG/M metagenome (GOLD analysis project Ga0068860, IMG submission 66597) | Switchgrass rhizosphere microbial communities from Kellogg Biological Station, Michigan, USA - KBS Switchgrass S3-2 | ecosystem: Host-associated > Plants > Roots > Rhizosphere > Soil ...
CGCGAGATGAAAGACTTGGTGCAGCTCCTCTGCACGCATCAAGCAGCAGCCTTCCAGGACATCATCAAGGGAAAAAGCGGCGGTGTTGTGGTGCTCCTTGGGGGCGCTCCTGGCACGGGCAAGACGCTCACCGCTGAGATCTATGCCGAGGCCACGCAGCGTGCGCTCTACAGCGTCCAGTGCTCGCAGCTCGGCACCAGCCCGACGGCGCTGGAAGAGCAGCTGGAATTGGTCTTCGCCCGAGCGACGCGCTGGAACGCCGTGCTCCTGCTCGACGAAGCCGACGTCTACGTGCACAAGCGGGGGAATGATCTGCAGCAGAACGCGATCGTAGGCGTGTTCCTGCGCGTGCTGGAGTACCAGGACGCGCTGCTGTTCTTCACCACGAACCGGCCCGCCGACGTCGACGACGCCATCGCCTCGCGCTGCGTGGCACGGCTGACGTACCCGGTGCCGTCTCCAGCAGACCAGTGCGCGATCTGGCGCATTCTCGCCGACGGGTCGAAGACGGAGCTGTCGGACAACACCATCGTCGAGGTCGTTCAGCGGAACCCGCGGCTGACCGGCCGTGACGTGAAGAACTTGCTCAAGCTCGCGCGGCTGGTCACACCGCCGATCACCGCGGACACGATCGACTTCGTGAAGCGCTTCAAGCCGACGGAGGACGTGTAGCCGTGAGCGACGAGTGGTTCGGCGAATTCATTCCGATCGGCCACGGCGGCACACGTGTCGATCGCAAGCCCGCCGTGGTAACCGTGCTGCGCTCCGAAGAAGACAAGACCTTCGTGCGCATCACGCAGACGATCAAACTGTCCGTCGAGGTGCCGATCATGCGCCCGCTGGATTCGGAGCACTGGTGTTGCGCCTGTGGTGAACGCCCGCCGCTTCCGGATGCCGACGCCGCCGAGTTCATCATCGCGAATCACGACCACGAACGCCTCGTGGTTCCCGCCGCCGAAGACACGCGGCAGGAGCGCGACCGGTACCCGGTGAAGGGCTGGACGGACGTCGACGGCAAGCTGACCTGCCCGACGTGCACGAAGGAGCTGAACGACGCGATCGCAGCTGTGAAGGCGCGGCAGAAAGCGAAGAAGAAGCCGTGAAACTCAACCAATGCCCCGCCACGCTTCCCGGCACCACGCCGCTGCCAAAAAGCGCGTACTACGACGCCGCCAGGTGCCTTCTCGCTGCAGGCCACAAGCAGGAAGAGCACCAAGCGCAGTGTCACACGGTCTCCACGTTCCTCTACTGGAAGGATGGCGACGCGCACGCCGTCGAGCGTGCCGACCTGCGGCAGCTGACATCCGTGCTCGAAGACGCGAAGGACTTCGGTCGCGCGGTCACACTCAACTCGGTCGAGGCGAAAGCGCTTCTCGATCACACGAGCTACTGGCGCGGGATCGCAGCTGCAGCTGCCGAGGTGACGTCCGGCCTCGTCACGCAGTTCTCACCTGATGGCTTCGGCGAATGGCTCGGAACCAACCGCTGGTATTTCGTGAAGCTCGGACCGCTCGTGCTCAAGCACGACGGCGCGTGGCGCTACTCCGAGCGCGAAGAGACGCTTGAGGAGCGGAAGACATATGCACACCGGACGTGGCAGGAGGCGCTCGCGGCGCTGCGAAAGTGCGTGGCACCCGACGAGCCCGCGTGTGCAGAGACCATCGAGTGGGTACACAAAGGAGAGAAGCCGTGAGCCTGAAGTACAGCACGGAGGGCTTCAGTGCCGAGGTGGTCGACGGCTATCTCCTCATCGCGATCAAGATCCCGACCGACACATGTGCAGCTTGCGGGACCACGTACGTTCCGACCGTGGATCTCGCAGAGGCGCATAAGCGGTACAAGGCAGCGCTGCACATTGGTGAGGCCATCCGCAACCCGATTTTCGATGGCTGGACGACCATCAGCAACGGCAAGCCGTGGCCGGACAACAAGTACGCGCTGATCTGCAAGACGTGCGCGGGCCCCGTGGCGCAAGCAAAAGCAGACAACGACACGCGAGCTGCAGCGGCAGCTAGCGAAGTCGTCGCGCGCGTCAACTGGAACACGGTCAAGTGAACCGCCTTCGCCGCCTTTGGATTCGCCTAACGTACTGGCGCGTGCCGTGCGAGGACTGCGACGGCACAGGGATCTGTGGACGAAGCGGCGCCAAGCGGCCGCACTCATGCTGCGGTGATTGCGGGCGTAAGATCGTCCCGATCGCCGCGGTGCCACCCAATTGGCTCGGCACATCCGTCAGCACCGCGATCATCGGTGACGGCATCATGTGGCGTCGTCCGTGGTCTAGGCGGCAGGTGGTGAAGCCGGGGGTGCGCTGATGCCGTACAAGCAACCGCGCACTGTCTGCGCAATGGTGTCAGACCGGGAGCACGCCGTCGTGCGCGCAGCGGCACACCAACTCAACATGTCGGTCTCCGACTTCGTTCGCCGCGCTGTCCAGCGCACACTGCGTGGTCCATGGACGGAAGAGCAGGACATGCAGGCCGAGTACGACGAGCTTGAGATCACGGTCCCGAAGGGCCGTCTCGCGCGATTCGCGCTGCTCGTCCCAGGAGAGATGGAGAACTGCGATCACGAAGGCTGCAAACACTGCAACGCGTTCATCAAGGAAGTAGCTCCCGAGTTCATAGTGAGCACCGACCGGTTTCGCATCGCGGCTGACGGGCTGACGGTAGAAATGGAGCCCCGGTGAGCCTCTTCCGCACGCTCTGGCGCGAGCACCAGCTGCGAGCCGCAGGGAAGATGCCCGCGGAGCCACGCAAGGTGGTGAAGAAGTGCGCCAGGCATCTCCGGCACCAGGCGAAGTTCCTTGGGCCGCCCGACTGCGGCGTGCCGCTCAGTATCGGCGTGTCGGTCGGTGACGACCGCGCGATGCCTGTGTTCGTGCTGGTGGAGCTGAACAAGCATGCGCGGCGGCTGAAGGTTTCACGGAGCGAGATCATCACGGTGGCCGTGGTGTCCATCTGTTTTGGAATACAGATCGGCGCGAAACGGTGAATTCTTGTGCTGCGCGTCTTCGTACACGTCGTTGCGGGAGCACGATCCTTTCTCGTGCAGGATCTCCGGGTCCGGGCGGGTCTGGGTCTGATAGGGCAATACGCGGGCGGTGACCGGCGCGTAATCCGGTCACCAGTTTTCAAATGACCAAACGCAAGCAAAAAAAGCGAAAGAAGCGCGCGGTGCTCGGCATCGAGTACCTGCGCGCCATCCGCGCCGCAGGTAAAGAGAACCCGCGCGACCACGCCGTCATCGAGTTCGTCTTCACGAACGCCCAGCGCGCCTCCGAGCCGGGGCTCACGCGGCTCGACGATCTCGACCTGCACAACGGCACGGTGAGCCTCACGCACCTGAAGGGCGGGCTAGAACCGGAGCCCATGCCGCTGTCGCGGACATGCCTCGACGCGCTCAAGGCGTGGCTCCCGCTCCGCACCTTCAAGGACGAAGCGCAGCGCGCATACGTGTTCCCGAGCGCGAACCCGACCACGTGCTACCCCTGCAAGGGCACGCGCTCCGTGACGCAGAAGTCCCGGCGCAAGGACGGCAGCGCACGCGTGATTCCGTGCCCGCACTGCCACGCGATGGGAACGCGCTGGGGGATGACCCGCCACGAGATGCGCCACATCATCGTGGCCGTGTTCAAGCGCGCGGGGATCCCGCCCGAGTTCCACTTCCCGCACGTGCTGCGGCACTCGGCGGTCACGCACATGCTGAATACCGGGCTGCTGCCTCCGGAGATTCAGGAACGCGTGGGCCACAAGGATCTGGCAACCACGTTTGGTTACATGCATGCAACCGAAGCGGCTCGCGCAAAAGTTAACAAGGCGTTCGACGAGGACGAGTAATCCGCACAACAAGAGGGAGAAGCCACATGGACAACGGAAAAGAAGAAACGGAAGAAGCCCCAATCGTTCAGGCAGCGCGCGCAGTCGATGCCGCTCAAATCCGCGTGAACGCTGCCCAGCTGGCGTTCGCCAAAGCAGAGGAGGAGCTGAAGGCCGCTGGCATCGACCTAGCGGCGGCCCGCAACGACCTGGCGACCTGTTTGGAGCCGCCGAAGCCCGCGCAAGCGCAGAAAATCGACGGCATCAATCCCGCGTCGGACTTGTTCAAGGTGCTGACGGCGATCCGGGAACCGAAAGCGATCGCGCAGATCGTAAAGGACACGGGCGTCAACGCGGGCAGCCTGTCGTCCTATCTGTCCGATCTGAAGCGCCGCGGTCTCGCGCGGCGGGAAGCCGCCGGCGTTTGGGTTCGTACGGGCTGAAGGAATGGCGGACAAAGAAGAACCGGAGCCGATGCTGCCAGGTGCTCGGGTCACGCTGCTCATCAACGGCGGCAAAGCGCTACTGCTAACGGAAGTGGACATCAGCTACCGCGAGCGTTTCACCGTCACTGGCTACGCCAAAGAGACGCACGAGATGGAGCTGTACTTGAATCGTGAGGGCGCAACCTGGGTGAAAGGGCACCACACGTTCGAATCGGAACCGATCCGCGCTGCGCTGGCGGCGAAGTCATTGAAGAAGGGCTGATGCAGATGGGCAAGCGAGCACCGAAAGAGTTCTACGTCGAGATCCGCGACATCAAGACGCGCAAGGTGGAGAAGCGCATGGGGCCATTCAAATCGGAGGGCCACGCAGCACAGTGCGAGCGTGGCATGAACATCAACCTCGACCACACGCGCTTCTTCACGAACATCACGACCAAGAAGCCATGACATCCGAGATGCCGCTGCGTCCTGGCGAGCCCGTTACGATCGTTCGCCAAAACTCTGTCGTGCTGACCACGGTGGAGACGAGCATGCTAACCGGGTTCACCGTCTTAGACATGGGCGGCACGTTTTACCTGGCCACCCACGACGTCACGTGGCTACACGGGCACCACCTATTCGACTCGGAGTCGGTGCGTGCAGCACGCGCAGCGATCGCGCTGCTCACGGAAAATCCACCAGCGCCTACCGGAGCTACCGGAGCGACTGGCGTCGGTGGGATCGTCGGTGCAACAGGAGTGGTTGGGTACACCACGCCGCCGGCCCAGATCCCACCGCTGCCTCCGGGCGTGCCGTGGCCGCACTCGCCGAAAGTAAAGCTCTGACCGTGACCGACCGTCGAGCACAGCGTCAGCTCCGCCGCGCGAAGATCCGCATCTGGGCCATGAAGCGTGACCTGGCGGCACACGGTGTGTCGTGGACGCACCACCGTGAGCTGTCGGGGTCGTACCGCTGGAAGCTAGCCGCTGGCGCAGTGACAGCCGAAGTCGTGGACCGCGGGTTACTCACGTTCTGGAACGTCTGCGAAAACAGCAAGATCGTCGTGCACAGCGAAAGCTGGTCCCCGCACGACGGCATCGAGCCCGTGCTGGCCTCGCTTTTGCGGGCGTCAAAAGCCGTTATCAATCTGTTCGAGCGGCGCGCCGAGCGTGCCGCCGACATTCTCGTTCCGGACAGGACAAAGGAGAAGACCGAATCATGACCAAAGAGCGCAAGGACGAACGCAAGTGGAGAAACTCTGTTGAGCGCCCCAAGTACGGAGGCGTTCACGCCTACTCGGCACACGAGCTGGTGTTCATCACAGATCCGGCAGACAAGCTCTACGACAAGCACGTCGACGAGCCCATCGTGCTCGGTGGGGTGCTGAACACAGCACTGCACGGCGTGATCCAGCCCATCATCGTGTTCGTGCGCAAAACGACCGACGGACGCAAGGATGAGATCATCACGGACGGGCACACGCGCGCCAAGCGTGCAGCCGTGATCGATCACGTCGTCGGCGCGCACAAATACGACGGGCCGCTGAAGAGTGTTCGTGCCGCCATCGAGGCGATCGAGAACGACGCGGACATGCTCAAGCGTGTCATGACGCTAGCGCCGAAGGGCGTGAAGATTCCCGGCGTGGTGCGCACCGAAGCCAAGGGCATGACGGAGGCGAAGGCGTTCGGGCTCAAGGTCTCCGCGCAGGTGTGGCGGCGCGGCGAAGACACGGTGGTCGTTCAGGCGGACCAGGCCAAGCGGCTCGCCGAGCTTGGCTGGGCGACTCCTGACATCGCCGCCGAGATGAACCTCTCCGTAGCCTCGATCAACCGCTACCTCAAGCTCGACACGTCCAAGCCGCGGGAGAAGAAGAAACGCGGAAAGGCCACGCGGCCGAGCGCGAAGCAGGTCAGCGATTTCGCCGATCAAGTGGTGGCCCACACCACGCCGCGCGAGAAAGCGATCCTCAAGTGGATTACGAAGGGCGGCAGCGGCAAGGAGCTGGCCGAGCTGTTCCTGAAGTAGCGCTCCGCGGCCTACTGAATAGCTACCAACCAGAGCTGCGCACCCGACTCTGTAAGCGTGGGCGTCCAAGTGACATTGTACGTTCCGGGGGTGCTAACAACCTTCGCGGCCATCACGCACTGGATCTTGCTCTCACCCGGGATCACGTCGATCTCCTCCAGCACAGTAAACCCGTTGTTTGGCGTGGCCGTCCCGCCCTCGCCTTCACCCCACCAGAACGCCACCAGAACCGCAGGCGCTGTCGTTGTAACGTTCCCGCTTTGTATAGGATCCGGATCCTGCGGGTCGTTCCACGCAAAGTCGTGAACACTGCTCCCTCGAAGCACTTCGAGGACAAGCAGCGACACCTCGTCAAAATTGGAGTTGGGCTGCAACCCGCTAATTGCGCTGACCTGCATGCCTGTACCACCGGCGGCGCCCGTCCGCACATACAGAGCCGTGCCTGAGTCTTCAAAAGGATGGACATATGGTTCCGTGGAACCTATCTGCGGGTATGCAGGATTCCCCTTGTTGTCTACCGGCGGTGCTCCGCTGAGCGCGAAGTTGAGGATGTTGCCCCTTCCGATGCACACCACCATCGCGCTTCCGCTCGACTGGGTGTTCATGGACGACGACACGATTTCCGTAGCCGACTCACCGACAGCTAGAACCGCACTGCCGTGTGCCCCTATCCCCGGTACCCCTAGACCGACGTTGTACTCCACCCCATCTACGATCGCGCTGAGCACATTATTGCTGCTCGCCGCGAGCTGCAGCACCTCGCCTTCGGTCATGTAGAACAGGCCGAAGTCGCGCGGTGTTCCGCTCGGGACCGACAGCGTGGCTACGACGCGCGTTCCGGCCGCATCCGACCCAATAGATATTGTGATCGTAACGGCGCTGCCGCCCCCGGGGTTGGAGATGTGAATGTTCTGGACGTTCGTCTTCGTCGCGCTGGGGACGGTGTACACCGTGGTCGGCGTAGTTGTAACCAAGGCTGGACCAGCCAGCCTTACTCCGGAGCGCGCCAAAGGAAGACCAGCCGCTACGGCGTATACTCGATGCCGTCGATCGTCAGGGTGAGGATGTTGGTCGTCCCCGCCAGTGCCTGGATGATCTCGGCCGCGCTCAGATAGAAGGGCCCGTACATGTCGAACACGGTGCCGGCCGGGATCGAAATGCCGTCAGCGATGCGCGTGCCTGCCGCATCCGCCCCGATCGAGCACGTGAACGTCACGGCCGATCCACCACCAGGGTTCGACACGTGAATGTTCTGCACCTTGGTCTTCGTTCCGGCTGGAACCGTGTACTTCGTCGCCGCAGTGTTGGTCACCAGCGCGGGACCCGCCAATCGAACTACTGTCTGAGCCATTTCCCTTTTCTCCTTCTATTTTGCCAGCAACGATGGCGTACCGTACGGAATCGGCGGCATCGTCCTGTTGGTCGTGAATGTGTTCACTACGGTGGCGTTGTGCCCGCTGCCGCTCATGTCGGTGCCGGGGCTAGCGTTGTTCAAGCACGGCAAATATTGGTACAAGCTTCCGAGCTGAACGAGAGGCGAAAGCCGACGGTACTCTATGCCGATCTCGTCAGCCGTCAGCGCCACGCCGTTCCAGTATCGGATGCCAACGCCGATGCCGTCGAAAGCGAAGCTGCTCGTAGAGCCTACACCGAAGTGGGTCATGTCCGTGCCTTGCGACGAGGAGTGCACGCTGAAGTTCGTGGCTGTCAGTGCCCCGCCGTTACCCGTGTACACGTCAATCGTGCCCGTTGATGCATCGCCGACGCGCGCGAAGGCAAGAAACGTGAATTCCGATGGGCTCCCTCCCACGCTGTTGTCCACGCCACCGCCCAGATCCGTGAAGAAGAACCAGACGGGTCCATTCGTGTAGAACTGCTCAAACAGACTTCCTCCGCCGCTGTCGAAGCTCACCGGCACCTGTATGTCGCCGGCCGTCTGCTTGAACCAGCCCATCCACGTGTGCGTCGCCACGAGCGCGGTAGCGGGCGTGAGCAGCGTTAGCTGCGATCCAGCGGTACCGTTCGTCTTAATGCTCATGCCCAGCTCACCGTGGCGTACAAGAACAGGGCATCGCCAGACATCTCGCTGGCCGATGCCGCGATGCGCTTCACGAAGATGTTGCAGAGGTCGTTTCCGGCAACGCTGTCCAGCGACGCACCGGTGATCGTGATCGTGGTGCTGGCCCCCGCCTTTGCATTTGCGTTCGTCGCTGTCTGCGCGTTCGTAGCCGTCGCGAACGCCTTGGCCTCGATGGAACCCGTGTCGGTTCCCACGGTGATCGCTGCAAGCGCCACGGACCACTGCACGTTCCCGGACGTCGCAGCCGCGTACCAGTAGATCACGACGGTGATGTCGCCGCTCGTGTACGCCTTGGCGGGGAAATCCCAGTACGCGAAGTCGCTGACCGCGAAGCCGATCGACGGGACCGGGAAGTTGGTCCCTTGCACGATGTTGAACTGCGGGATCGCCGTCGCGTTGTAGACGGCACCGCCGGCGAGCAGCGTGGTACCGCCGCCACCACCCGACGGGCCCGTGGCCCCCTGTGTTCCTGTGGCTCCGGTCGCTCCTGTCGTACCGGTACCAGTCGCCCCGGTCGCACCAGTGGTGCCTGATCCAGTGGCACCCGTCGCGCCGTTCGCACCTGCCGTGCCGGTGGCACCCGTCGCGCCGTTGACGCCGGGTGCTCCGGGTGGTCCATCGTCACCGGGCGGCCCATCCGCGCCGTCCTCGCCCGGAACGCCTGTGGCACCCGTGGCGCCGGTAGCCCCGGTCGGCCCCGTAGCGCCGCTGGCGCCCCCACCGGCGCCCGTCGCCCCTTGGGTGCCCGTCGCACCCGTGGCACCCGATCCCGTCGCGCCCGTCTCACCGGTAGCTCCCGTGGCCCCTGCGGTTCCGGTCGCGCCGGTCGCGCCCGTCGTGCCCGCACCCGTAGCCCCCGTGGCGCCCGTCGTACCAGCTGTGCCTGTTGCTCCAGTCGCTCCGGTCGTGCCTGCACCCGTCGCGCCGGTAGCGCCAGCAGCTCCCGCGGTTCCGGTTGCACCGGTGGCGCCCGTCGTGCCCGCCCCCGTCGCACCTGTTGCTCCCGCCGCACCTGTCGCACCGGTGGCCCCGTTCGCACCAGGAGGGCCCGGCTGACCATCATCACCTGGCGGGCCCTCTTCTCCCTCCGCACCTGGCACGCCTTGCGCCCCCGTCGCGCCCGTTGGTCCGGTGGCGCCCGATCCTGTCGCGCCGGTGGCACCTGCAGTTCCTGTCGCGCCGGTGGCACCGGTCGTACCCGCGGTGCCCGTTGCACCGGTGGCACCCGATCCTGTCGCGCCGGTGGCACCGGTCGCACCTACCGTGCCGGCTGTCCCGGTCGCGCCGGTCGCTCCGGTGGTGCCTGCCCCTGTCGCACCGGTAGCGCCTGCGGCTCCCGCAGCGCCACCCGCGCCTGTCGCTCCTGTCGCGCCGGTTGTCCCTGCGCCGGTCGCTCCCGTGGCGCCAGTCGTACCCGCGGCGCCTGTCGCTCCCTGAACGCCCGTCGCTCCCGTGGCACCTACGCCTGTGGCACCGGTGGCGCCTGCAGCTCCCGCGGTGCCCGTTGCACCGGTCGCACCAGCAGCTCCCGCCGTGCCTGTGGCACCGGTGGCGCCGCGAACTCCGGTGGCGCCGGTCGCTCCTGCGCCGGTGGCCCCAGCTGCACCTGTAGCCCCCGTCGCTCCACCGGGCGAACCAGATGCGCCAGTCGCGCCGGTGGCGCCGCCGCTGCCACCGCCGCCAGTGAGCTGCGGCCCGAGGAACCCGCCAGTGCCGTCGTCTTGTCCCATTTCGTCTGCTGGAGCGCCTCCTCGTGCGGTGCGCGGCCAGAAACGAAAAAAGGCGCCCCTTCGGAGGAGCGCGAAGCTCTCCGATGAGGCGCCAGTTTCTCTGGTCGCGGGTGGGGCGCGCCGACGCGCACCCCTATGTCACGAGAAGGATCGCCGGGCTGGCGACCGCCTGTCAAGAGGCGTACGGGTGCGTCACAAGCTCCTCGAAGATCTTGTCGTACTTCTCCGCGCAGGCTTCGAGCGAGTAGCGGTTGCGCGTCAGCTCGGCGACTTCGCCTCGGTGCATGTGCGCCGCGCCCTCGATCGCGGCCACGTAGTCGTCGACGGTGCGGCAGCGAAAGCCCGTCTCTGGCCATACAGTCTCCGTGAACGCGCCGAAATCGGACGTGATCGCCGGCGTCCCGCACAGCATGGCCTCGACAGCGGCGCCGCCGAACGGCTCGACGAAGATCGTCGGCAGGAGCATCGCGCGCGCTCCGCCGATCAGCTTCGCGCGATCACGCCCGTTCACCACGCCGACATAATCGATGCGGCCCAGCTCGGCCGGCGTGAAGTCCGAGTCGACCAGCCACTGCGCGTAGCCACCCATGCCTGCGAGCTTGAAGCGCAGCACCGACTCGGGGTGCTTCTTGCACCACGCCTTGATCACGCGGGCGAGCATCACGATCCCCTTGTCGACGACGAAGCGGGACATGAACACCACGTAGTCGCTCTCCGCGGCCGGGCGCTCGCTCACCACCGGCCAGTCATCGAGATCGAAGTAGTTCGGGACCACCCACGTGCGCGCGGTGTTGGTGTCGATGCCCTGCGGATGGACTTCACAGCCGGGCATCACGCCTCCATGCGAACCGATGCGCCCCCACTGGTAGTGGCGCCACGCCTCGCTCTCGAAGATCCGGTAGGCGCCGAAACTGCCCTGCGGGTAGCCGATACCCGTCTCGATGTGGATGAGCCCGGGGAACCGCTGCACCATCGGCGAGTGCGCCGCCCAGATGTGCCCGCAGATGTCGCCGACCTTGGCGCGATCGGCGAGCGCCGCTTCGAGCCGCTGGCGGAAGAGCTGCGCTCCGGGGAGATCCACGTTCGACTGCGCGCCGGGGCTATTCGTCTCGTGCTTGTAGAACTTCTTGTACTCGGCCGCGTTCAGCATCACGACCTTCTCGTCGGCCTCGGACATCGAGCCCTCGTTCGCGTACTCGATGATGTTGTACTTGTGCACGAACGGGCCGCCGAAGACCCCGCGACCTACCAGGTGCATCATCTTCGCGAAGCGCCGCGCCTTCCCGGTGAAGGCGCAGTGGCTGTGCTCGTCGTTCAAGACCGTGTGGTGCGGGGCGATCAGGTGGATGGTCGTGGGCATGCACGGACGCTATCAGGGATGCTGGACAGTTGGCAAGCACGCGTGTAGCCTCGTAGGCTGTGATTCCGTTCATCAACCTTCGCCCCCTTGCCGACGAGCTGCGCCCGAAGATCATGCAGAGCCTCGGCGAGATTCTCGACAACACGGAGTTCGTCAGCCGCGGTTTCCACGTGCAGGCGCTCGAACAGCAGCTCTGCCAGCAGCTCGGCGTACGCCACGCCATCACCTGTGCGTCAGGCACCTCGGCGCTCACGCTGGCGCTCGCGGCGTACAACATCGGAGGCGACCAGTGCGTCGCGATGCCGAACGTCACGTTCTGGGCTACGTACGAGGCCGTCGTCCACGCCGGTGCTCGCCCGCTGCTCATCGACATCGATCCGGACGACCTGCAGATGTCGTTCGACGAATTCAAGCGCGCCCACAAGCAGCACCGCTTCAAGGCCGCGATCTTCGTGCACCTCTTCGGTTGGACGAGCACACGGCTGACCGAGTTCCGCACCTACTGCCGCGAGCACGGCATCACGCTCGTCGAGGATGGTGCACAGGCGTACGGCACGCTGATCCGGGGCCAGTCTGTGTTCTCCGAAGCGGAGGTGATCACGCTCAGCTTCCACCCGGCGAAGGTGGTCGCCGGGCTCGGCGACGGCGGCGCCGTGCTCACGAATGATCCCGTCACGGCCGAAGGCGTCCGGCTGCTCGCAGATCACGGACGCACGGGCCACTACGAGCACGCGCTGGTCGGATGGAATTCGCGCATGAGCGGGATCAATGCGGCCTACGTGCTTCACGCGACGAAGATCGCCGAGGAACGCGTCATCGCTGACCGCCAACGAATCGTGCGCTTCTACCAGCAGCGGCTCGCTGCCAAGCGTCCTCCGAACGACGTGACGGAGAACGGCTACCTAAACATCATGCACCCGTACGACCCCCGCCACGATCGCATGCGCGAGCTGGGCGTCACGTGCGGACGCGTGTACCCGGTGGCGGTATCAGACCAGACGGGCGCCACGGAGGCGCTGCGGTTCGGCGAGCTGCTCTTCAGCAAGCTGCACTGCCAGCACGTCCTGAACCTGCCGGTGTGGTACGGGATGACACTCGCGGACGCTGAAGCTGTGGCGGTGGCCTTCGAGAAGGCACCACAGTGAGCGAAGGCGTTCACGTGCACGCTGGATTCGTGCTGGGCGTACTCGAAGGCGTCCGCGTGCCCGAGCTGCGCCAGCGTGGCATCGCCGTCGGTGACGGCACCAGCATCTGGCATGGCGTGTACATCGGTGAAGACTGCAAGATCGGGAAAGACTGCACAATCGGCCAGTACGTCCACATCGGCGCGCGCGTCGTGATCCACGATCGCTGCAAAATCCAGAACGGGGTGCAGCTCTTCGCGGGCGTCACGCTCCACCCCGACGTGTTCGTGGGACCGCACGTCGTCTTCACGAACGTGCTCACGCCCCGCGCCTTCGTGGACCGCCGGGCGGAATTCAAGGAAACGCACGTGGGCCGCGGGGCTTCCATCGGCGCCAACGCCACGATCGTCTGCGGCGTCACGATCGGGGAATACGCGATGGTCGGCGCCGGCGCTGTGGTCACGCGACCCGTGACGCCGTACGCGCTCGTGATCGGAAGTCCCGCGCGGTACGAGCGCTGGGTGTGCAAGTGCGGCGAGCTGCTGTCGTCGGCCACGCCGGGAATCCGTGCGAGCGTCCGTACGTGCACCCGCTGTGCAGCACGCTACACGATGACAGCCACCTCGCTCACGCCGGAGAGGTGATGGACCGGCGCACCGACGCCTTCCGCCAGGCGCTCCTAGACGATCCGCAGCGCCCCTACGTCTGCCTTGCCTGTGGACGGCGGTACGAAACGTGTCCGGATCTCGACGCTTACAACTGCTCCGCCTGTGGAGGAAAAGTGGGTCCCGCGTACCGGCGCGATGGCTCGCTCTGGTGCGCGCGCTACGAGGCGAAGTGCCACGACGGGTGCGATGCCGAGACGTTCCGGGCGGACGGGAACGTCGTGTGCGAGACGTGCAAGCGGACGTACCGCGACCACCCGGGGTGCTTCGCCACGCGCTACACGGAGGGCGATCCGGAACGTGGGTACTACGTCGATCGCGTGCTCTGCGACGGACGGCACGTGCACCTGTGAAGTACGAGCTGCGCAGCCCCTGCCGCGACTGTCCTTTCTTGCGAAAGGGCGGCATGCGCCTTCGCCGCGAGCGCATCCGCGGGATCACGCGAATCTTTTTGCAGAAGGGTACTGGCGATTTCGCATGCCACAGGACGCTAGGCGAAGACGACGACGGCGAGACGGTCGTGACCGCGGAATCACAGCACTGCGCCGGCGCGCTGATCTTCGCTGAGAAGCACGAGGCGCCTACACAGATGATGCGGATCTGCGAACGCCTTGGGCTGTACGACGCCTCGAAGCTGAAGGGGCACCACCTCGTGTTCGACACCGCGGCCGAGATGCTGAAAACGGCGATTCGATGAGCGACGCGCGGCCGTTTCTCAAGTGGAGTGGTGGGAAGCGGCAACTCCTGCCCGAGCTGCGCAAGCGTGCGCCGAAGGATCCGGCCCTCTACTACGAGCCGTTCCTTGGCGGCGGCGCGCTCTTCTTCGCTCTGCAACCGCGATGCGCCTTCCTTAGCGACACGAACAGGACGCTAGTGCGCACGTACACGGCCGTGCGCGACGACGTGGAGCAGGTGATTCGGCTGCTGAAGCGCTATGCCGAAGAGCATGCGCTGCACGGCGCGCCGTTCTACTATCACGTGCGCGGGCTGTCGGACGCGACGTGGCCCGATGTCGATGCCGCCGCACGTATGATCTACCTCAACAAGACATGCTTCAACGGGCTGTGGCGCGTGAACAGCTCGGGCGCGTTCAACGTGCCGATTGGGAAATCCAAGTCACCTCCGATGATCTGCGACGAGGACAACCTGCGTGCGTGCTCCGTGGTGCTGAAGCGCGCGCAGATTGTAGAGCGCGACTTCCGTACGATGTGCCCCGATAACGTCCGCAACGATGCGTTCTGGTACGCCGACCCGCCCTATGTCCCGCTGACCGCCACCAGCAGCTTCACGGCGTACACCGCGGAAGGCTTCGGCCACGCCGAGCAGGTGGCGCTGCGTGACCTGGCGTGGAAGCTCAAAACCGAACAGGGCGTGCACGTGCTCCTCTCGAACTCGACGGCGCCGGTGATCGAGCAGCTCTACGCGGGATTCACGATCGAGAAGGTGCCGGCACGCCGGAGCGTGAACTCGAAGGCAGATGGCCGTGGAGCGATCATGGAGTCGCTGATTTGGTGAAGACGCTGCTCGTTCCGTGCGTGCTCGTGAACGACGGAAAGCACACGATTCAGCTTGTGGAAGGCGAGACGCGCGGGTTGTGCGATGGGGCATCCGACCACGCTGCACGAGCACTCGTTCCTGAGCTACTAACGTGCTGGACCACGCACGCGGCTATCAGCGCTTGGGCGCTTAACACGCGTGGTGTTGCTGACCTGCCTGTCGCATGGTGCACCGTGTGTAGTGCGAACGTCCCTTACTTCGATCGGCTGCAGCAGCTCTGCGCCGTCTGCAACACGTACATTCCGGAGTCAAGCCGCCATCGCGGTGAGTAGCGGCTGCGCCTCGCGCTTCCGGCAGGACTTCTTCGCCCACGCCTCGATCGCTTCCTGGCGCTCACAGCACAGATCCTCGAACACCACGCAGTTCGTGATCGTGCACGCGCGCTTGCCCTTGGCGTACGCGCGGATGCGCTTGTCCGTGTGCGCAAGCAGCGCCTTCAGCTCGGCGCGCTTCTCACCCGGCACCAGCACCCCGAACGGGGTGCGCATGAGCGCGATCCCCCGCAGTCGCCGCATGTAGTCGGTCGTGATGACGTTCGCCGCGAGCCGGTCGGCCGACACCTTACGGTCGAGCACGATGCGACCGCCGCGCGCGCCCTTCGCCGCCTTCACGACGGTGTTTCGCTCACCACCCTCGATGTGGATCGTGCCGGTGACGACGAGCAGCATCGAAGGCGACTCTATCGCCGTGCCAGCTGGTTAGCAACCCTCGTGCTGGGCTGCTGGCGTGCTGGCCGCTTACGGCGCCACCATGACGACGGGAGAGCCGAACGGCGCGATGATCTCGACATCCGCAGCGCCTGATACGGCCTTGATCTGCGCGCGTGCGAACTTCGCCCGACGCACGAACTCGGTCTCCAGCGCGTAGGGCGAACCGACGGCGGTGAGCGGACCCGTACTGCCATTCGGATAGAACGTGCGGAGCGCGAGGAAATGCCCGACGGCACCCTGCCCCGTCACCTCTTGCGTCACCTCACGGGCCCAGCCGGTCGTATCGCTCGGATCTTCGGAGAACTCCAGATACCACTGGATCACGACGTCGCTGCCGACGTCGATGAAGAAATCTAGCACCACGGTGTCTGTCGCGACCAGCAGCGCGCTGCTGGCCTGGAAGCTCGACGTGAGCGCCTTGTTGAAGAGGCGAACGCTCATGCTGTTGCTCGCTTTTTCTTGACGGCGCTCGCGAACGCAGCCAGCACGACGAGACCAGACACGCCGGCGACGACGTACCAGCCCCATCGCGGGAAGCTCGGCGTCGGCGTGACGTCTGGAGTGACGATCGGCGCGAACGCGCGCGACGTACGTGCTGAGGGCCGCTCGATCACGGGGGCCGGCACGCTGCCGCCGCTCTTCTGCACGCGAAACTCGATGAGGCCGGCGAGGGCTGCGGCGTTCGACTTCACCCGCGGCAGCGTGAGGTTCGCGTTCTGGAACGCCGGCGTCGCGCCCACGTAGTGGGCCAGCGCGTGGTTCACGCCAGCCACGGTGGCAGGACCGATGGCGCCGTCGACCTTGATGGCCTTGAGCAGCGCATCGTTCGCCGTCACGCCGAGCGCCTTGAGCGCGTTCTGCAGCCGCACGGCGGGGCTCGCGGCCTGCGCCTGCATCTGCTGATCGAGCTGGCGGAGGTTCCCCGGGATCTCACCGAACGCCGGATAACCGAAAGCGCCGGAGATGGTGTACACCTCTTGTGCCACGTGGGTGCGTCGAGCGTACCACGGCTTGCATCGGCGGGGGAAGTGGCGGTAGCCTGGTGGTCAATGGCGAAGCCGATCGCATGTCCCTGGGGCGCGGTCTACGGCGGCAACCCGTCGTACCGCACGCCGCGTGGCCGCTTCGTCGTGATGTGCCGAAAGCGGCAAGCCGTGCGCTTCTACGACGCGAAGGGCGTGCAGGTCGGGCCCGAGCAAACGAACGTCGCGCCAGCCGTGGCGTATGCGTCGTACAAAGGCTGGCGCGATCCGGACGGCATGACCCCGCTGTGGATGCAGGAGCAGGGCACGCGCGAGATCAGGAAGAACACGCGCATCATCCGGAGGCGTCGATGAAGCACCCCTTTCTCACCGGCACGGCGGTCGGCGCGCTCGGGCTCCTCGCCTGGTACAAGCGCGGCTGGATCGTCAGCCTCTTCCGGCGCATGCGCCACCCCTTCTCGGGCGCCTTCGCCGATCCAGCTCTCGCGGCGCTGCCCGGCGCTGACCCCGGCGTCGCGCTTCGCCAGATTCGTCGCTACGCCTTCGCCGCGAGCCAGGACCAGAGCCCCATCGTCGGGCTCACGCACGCCTCCTACGCGCTCGTGCTGCTCGATACGACGGAGGAGATGATCGGCCGCGACAAGCTTCGGCTGCTCTCCGGGCTCGATCCTTCAGTGGTGCGCGCCTTCATCACGCAGCAGCAGGACCGGCACGCGACGGCGCTGCACGCCTGCGACCCCTACCTCACGGCGATGCTGAAGGTAGAGCGCGGCGAGGGCAGGGCGCTGCCGGGCATCGTGCCGGCTTAGGCGGCAGCACCGCGAGCCACGTGCTGGCCGAGTCGGGTGATGTGCCAGCCGTCGTGTGGGCTATAGCGGATACAGCCGGCGCGTTCGAGCACCATCAGCGGATGCGCGATCTCCACAGGCATCCTTACTCCTGGCGTGCCTGGCTGCTTCGCAATGTACGTGAGCGTGGCACGCCTCTCGTCGTCGGTCGGTATGTTGGACTTGCGCGCCATCACCGCCCCAGCGTCAGAGCCTGCTCTCCAAGGTACCGACGGAGATCAGCGAGGAAGTCTTCAGTTTCTCCGACGGCGCCGGCGAGGTCATCGAGCACACCTCCAACGCGATCCGGTGGAACGTTGTCGATACGGCGCTCAATCGCCTGGAGAGATCCGGCACACTTCTGTAGCTCGCGCGCAGCTCCTGCAAGGAACTCCCGGAGTATGAGTCGTGTTCCCGGATTTGTCCGGTCGCGGGCATCTGCGCTGTCCATTCTCCCTGCTCCGCAGGGTGCATCGAGGTAACCCCTTATCTCGGTGCAGCCGTTCTCGTTGTCGTGCTCACCTCGCCGACTTGTAGAGCGCGCCGATACCGATCGTCAGTCCCACCACCGCTGCGGCGAAACCGACGACGTGCTTGAACTTGCTCACGGTGTCCGGCAGCGCCAGGGCGCCTGAGAAATCTGGCGTGTTGCCGCGGGCCGTCTCACCTGACGGTGGCAGCAGCCCTTCGCCCACGCAGCCCGACCCGGCCACACGCGCGTACGCCTGCGCCACGCGCTTGCGGACGCCCGAAGCACCGTAGCCCTTCAGCGAGGCGGCGCCTGTGGTGGCGTTCGTGATGGCCTGCATCGCGGTGTAGCAGTCGCCGCGCGCCACCGCGTGCTCGGCCTGCGTGACGTACTGGAGGATCCGTGTCTTGGTCATCGCTCCCTCACTTCCGTACGAGGTGGGCGATACCCAGCGCGATGCTCAGCGCTCCGAGCACGGCAGCGGCGATCCCCACGCGCATGGTGGTCTGCTTGAGCGCGGCGTAGTCGGCGTCGCGCGTGCGCAGCATCATGGCCAGCTGCGCCTGCGGGATCTGCATGTACGTGTCCGTCGTCGACGGTCCGGGCTGCAGCGGCTGTGGAAGCGGCCGTTCCGATCCGATCATCATCGCGTCACCGCTCGTCCTGGCACATGAGGTACACACCGCCAGCGATTACACCGGCGGCGACCAGCCCTCCGAGGATCAGCGGCAAGATCGGCACCCGCCCCATCGACGTGTCGATCGCCCGCGGCGCCACCTCCCCCGGCTGCGTCGCGTGCACGTCGCCGGCGGCACCGAGCTGCAGCGGCCCTTCGCGGCCCGTCGGCCACGGCGCGCCGTCGCCGCACGGGAGCATCGTCAGCTCGTGCGTGTGGCCGTCGCTCGGGTCGGGCAGCACGCGGAAACCACGGACGCGATGGAAGTGCCCCGCATCGACGTCCGTGTTCCCGTTCCCCTCCCGATCCAGGAACGCGCTGTGGTTGTGGATCGGGTACATCCGGCCAGCGTTGCGCGAGGTGAGCTGGCACGGAAACTTGGGGGGCTGGGTGGACGGGTAGGCCACCGCAGCCGGATTTGGATACCGCCGCTCCACGGTGGGTTAGCAGCGGCGGAAGCGGCGGAAGTGCGGCGCCGGGGTGAGCCCGAGGTGGTCCTGCAGCGCGCCGAGAAAGCCCTTGATGCCCGTCGCGGTGGGCGCCGGCATCGGGGCCGGTGGGGGCGGCGGCGGGGGCAGCGCGGCCGTCTGGAACGGCATCGACGAGTTCACCCGCGCACCGGCGTTGTTCACGCCCGCACGAATGTTCCGGCCGCTCGGCGCGACACCGGGGATCACGCCCTGGCGCATCACCATGTAGGGGTCCACGTGCATGTGGCCCTGCACGCCGCCGGTCGAGCCGAAGCCCGCGCCGCCGAACGCGCCGGCGACGCCGCCGGCCTTCGGCACCGCCGGAGCCATCGGCGCCGGAGCCTGCACCGCGGGGGCGGGCACCATCGGCAGCGGTGCCGGACCCATACCTGGGTTGAGCGGCGGCATGTACCCACCCGTCGACGACATCGAACGCGTGACGAGCGCCAGCGGATGGAAGTGGCTGTAGAACCCCGTGTTCGGCAGCTTCGGCTGGAAGTTGGGCGACGCGCCGGAAGGACGCGTGAACCCGGACGTGCGACCTTGGCCTAGAATCATCTTCGGTTACCTCGCTTACGCCCGAGCGTACACCG
>Ga0068860_100002450_pt1 | contig 19493 bp, 9 predicted proteins | sample KBSSwiS32_FD_66597 | JGI IMG/M metagenome (GOLD analysis project Ga0068860, IMG submission 66597) | Switchgrass rhizosphere microbial communities from Kellogg Biological Station, Michigan, USA - KBS Switchgrass S3-2 | ecosystem: Host-associated > Plants > Roots > Rhizosphere > Soil ...
GTGCCCTCGGCCACCGCCAGCCGATCGCCCATTTCCTTGTACGACAGCCCGGCGGCGAGCATGCGCCAGAGGTTCCGGCAGTCGTAGGGGACGCGGTCCAGGACGCGGATCAGGAGGTCCCGGTCGACCCGGGTCTCGGCCGCGCTCGGTCCCGGGGAGTGCGGCTGCTCCGCCCCTTCGAGCTCGTCCAGGTCCTCCCATTTGTGCTTGTTCTGAGCCCGCACCTGATCGAGGCAGGTGTGGGAGACGACGCGCCAAAGGTAGGTCTTGAGGCTCGAATCGCCGCGAAACTTGCCCTGCCCGAGCAGGCGCGTAATCTCCAGGCGAATCTCTTGGAGAACATCGTCCCAACGGTGGGCCAGACGGCGCTGGTAGGGCCAGGCCGCGCGGGTGATCCAGCCGTCGACGGTGGAAATGGACGAACGCTCGCCTCCCAGGAACCCCCGGACGACTTCCGCATCCTCCCCTTGCATACTTCGCTCCCCCTCCAGACTCCTCCTTAGATCTTAGCCGCAAAGCTCAGGCATCGGACATTGCGGCACCCGGACTAGAATCGGCTCGGAGACGACCCTTCTACCGACGCTGTTTCCCGGAGATCCGGTTGACGATCCACGCGGACCCCATCCGATCCGCCCGCCGGAGGCGAAACCGCCTGGCGGGAGTCCTCGCAACGTTCCTCCTCGGCGCCTTCGCGGCTCCTCGGCCCGGCCCGGCCCAAGAGGCCGCGCGCGACGATCGCGGTGACGGCGAGCGGGCATTCAGCGCGGCTGTGGCGGACTCCGATCGCGGCGACTTCGCGAAGGCCCAGACAGGATTCGAAGCGGCGCGGACCTCCTTCAAGCTCGCCGGCGATCTTCCGCGCGAGATCGAATCGCTCTACCGCATCGGCCGCTCGCTCAGGGACCAAGGTAAAACCGATCGGGCGATCGAGACGTTCCAGGAGGCGCTGCCGCTGGTCGATCGCCTCGCCCCGCTCGCCGCCAAGGACGCCGACGCCGCCTTGGTCTGCGCCAAGGTATGGAACCTGCTCGGGTTCATGCTGCTCGAACAAGGAAACGTCAAGGACGCTCGCCCCTTCATTGAGAAAGCCGTCGAGCTGGCCCGCTGTTGGCCGGAGGACCCCAGGTTCCTCTACTCCTCTTGGGCGCGGAACCTGGCGAATGCCGCGGCGAAAGCGGGCGACTATCCGACCGCGCGCCAGCTCTACCTCGAGCTGTTGGCGCTACCGATTTCGGACCGATTGCAGATCGCGAGATTGAACCTCCAGCTCGGGTTCACCGAATCGAACAGCGGCAACGTCGACGACGCGCGTCGTTATCTCGACCAGGCGGAGGCGTTCGGTTTCGACGATCCCGATATCGGCTGGCAGGTCTGGCACGAGCGCTGCGCCATCTCCTCGCGCCTCGGGCTACTCGACGAGGCGCTCGACCAGTGCGCCGTCGCGTTGCGGAAGGGCGATTCGAATCCCAAATCGGAGGCCTCGACGCTGAATCTTCTCGGCAGCTTGAGCTCCGATCTCGGCTCGTACGAGTCGGCCCTCCAGAGCTTCGCGCGTTCGCGGGAGATCTACCGCCAGCTCGCCCTCACCGGCCCCGAAAGCAACTCCCTGTGCAACTTCGGCTTCGGCCAGGCCGCGCTCGGCCGGTTCGACGATGCGCAGAAGAGCTTCGCCGAGGCCGCGAAACTCGCCGCCCAAGTGGGCGATCCCGGCAGCGAGGGGTTCGCGCTCTATTTGCAGGGCCGGGTGGAGCTCCGGCGCACGGCCCCTGGCTCGAGAGCCGAGATTTTGGCCGCCCAGGCGGTCCTCAAGAAGGCGCTCGACCGCATGGTTCAGGCGGGGGATCTGGCCGGACAGGCCGACGCCCAGTTGGAGCTGGCCGGAGCCGAAAATCGCCTGGGCGACGCCCCCGGCGCCCTCGGACGGCTCGACTCGGCGTTCGCTCTGGCGGAGAAGTTGGAAGATCCGGTGCGTCGCGCGGCGGTCTTGACTCGCCGGGCCGAGATCCTCGCGGAGAGCGGCAAACTGGAGCCCGGGCTCGCGGCGATCCAAGACGCCGTGCGCGAGATCGACGACCTGCGCACCCGGGTGGCGAGCCCGCAACTGCGGGCCTCCTTCTTTGCCAGCCGGCGCCGCACCTTCGAGCTGCAGATCGAAATCCTGCTGCGCTTGGCGAAGCTCCATCCCGATTCCGGCTTCGAGATCCAGGCGTTCGAAGCGAGCGAAGCGGCGCGCGCCCGCAGCCTCCTCGACCTGTTGGTCGAACGGAGTCTCGCCGAAGGTCGAAACGCGAATCCGGAGCTTGCGAGCCTGGTTCGCCAGAGCCTCGATCTCGACCGCGAGCTGAACCTTGCGCAGGCTCAAGTAAGAACGGTTCCGGCGGATCCGAAGCTTTCCGAGCACCAGCGCCTCGACGCTCGGATCGCGACCCTCGAAGCGACGCTGCAAGAGGTCGAGCGGCGCCTGCGCACGGCCGATCCGCGGTACGCCGCGGTGCGCTATGCCCGGGCGCTCGGAGCGCGGGACATTCAGCGCGGACTGGGCGACCACGAGATCCTGCTCGAATACGTTCTCGCCGCCGACGCGGCCTACCTCTTCGCGGTCACTCGGGAGGAGGTCCGCGCTCTACCGCTGGACCAACCTGCGATGGCGAAGATCCTGCCGTCCTTTCGAGCGCGCCTCGCCGGAGGCCAAGGTTTGGAGCAGGCGCTGCGGATCGACGCCCGGAAACTCTACGATCTCCTGCTCGCTCCGGCCGCAGAACTGCTCGCCGGAAAGGACCGGCTGATCGTGGCCGCCGACGGCGATCTCTACTTCCTACCCTTCGAGGTTCTCATTCCACCGGCGCCGTCGGGAGCGCCTTCCTCCTACCTGATCGAATCCAAGACGATTTCCTACACCCCCTCCGCCAGCGTGCTCGCGCGGCTCGGGGAGCTCCCGGTCGCCGACGGGCTCGATCTCGTCGCCGTCGCGGTCGGCGATCCCAAGGACGGCTCGGCCGTGCTCGCGAAGGTCGACGACGAGGTACGGGGCATCGCGGCGCTCTACCCGGCGGAGCGGAGCCGCCTGCTTCTGGACGGCGCCGCGACCGAAGCGGGCGTAAGGGGATTGCGTAGCGCGTTGTCCGGCGCGCGGCGCATCCATTTCGCGACCCACGGCTATTTGTCGGACGATCCGCAGCGAATGGGCCTGCGCCTCGCACCCGATCCGTCCGGAGGAGACGGCCTTCTGCAAGCGTTCGAAGTGCTTCGCCTCGACCTCCATGCGGATCTCGTCGTGCTCTCCGCCTGCGAAACCGCGATCGGGCAGCAGGTTCCCGGAGAAGGCGTCATCGGCTTGCCGCGCGCCTTTTTCTACGCCGGAGCCCGGAGCGTCGCGGTCAGCCTCTGGCGCGCGCCGGACGATGCCACGGCGCGCCTCATGACCTCGTTCTACGGCCATCTGGAACGCGGTCTGGACAAGGCGGAGGCGCTCCGCCAGGCGAAGCTGGAGCGAATCCGCGAACGTCAACGACCGTTCCTCTGGGCGCCGTTCGTACTCGTCGGGTCGCCGATAAGGTAACCTTTCCGTCGGTCTCAACGCCCACAAGGTAGCGTCAGCGAAATTTCTGAGCGGCCGGTCCGAGAATCGACCGGAACGTCGATCGAACAATCGAACCCCTTTGGCTGGGGAGGAGGAGCAGAACATGCCCGTCAACAACGACGACGATACCGGAACGGTTTCCACCGTCGGCAGGCCTCGGCCGACCGCGACGATCGAAACGTACGCCCTGGCCTCCTCGGCGGTCACCGCCACCGCCTTCGGCCTTGAGCTCGCGCGCTGCGGCTGCTCGACCGTGGGCGTAATCGGGTTCACTGCCGCCCTTCTGACCTTCGGCCTCCTGGCTTTCGACCTCGGCCGGAAAGGCGGCAAGCGCGGGGCGGTCAAAAAGACCCGCAGCCTGGTGGCAGCCTCAATACCATCCTCAAACGGCGCCGTCGATTTTTCGGCCTATGACTTCGGTCCCTTCATCAAGCTCGAGGTGGGGCAAACCGAGCCGCTGCCGCCCGACTTCGGCCCCGATTGCATCGTGGTTTTCTACGACTCGACCGGCACCTGTATCGAGACCTGGATCACCGGCGTGGCGGACGCCAACTGCATGATCCGCTACATCAACAACCCGGAGAAGAACGCGGTCACCGACCCGGCGCACATCGCGGTCTCGCCGTAGGACCGCCGCTCTCCCGCTCCCCTCGGTTATAGTCCCGGCCTTCATCCGGACTTGACCCGAGGGGAGCTGTATGTCCGAGACGTCTCAACTGATGCGCAAGCTCCACGAGCTGGCGCAGAATCTTTGGTGGTCCTGGCGGCCGGAAATCCGGTCGATCTTTCGCGAGCTCGATCCGGAGGTGTGGAGCGCGGTCTACCACAACCCCGTCGCACTCCTCCACCGCCTGGACGACGAGAGCGTCGCGCGGCGGGTCTCGTCGCTCGAAATGCAGACGCGCATCGACCAGGCGCATCGCCGGTTGAGCGAGTACCTGCGCGGGGGAGACGGTTGGGGCGCCGTCCACGCCTCGGCGTTGCTGGCGCGGCCGGTCGCTTATTTCTCCGCCGAGTTCGGTCTCCACCATTCGATCCCGGTCTACTCGGGCGGTCTCGGGGTGCTCGCCGGGGATCACCTGAAGAGCTTGAGCGACCTCGGGGTGCCGGTGGTCGGGATCGGCCTGCTCTACCACCAGGGGTACGTCCATCAATTGATCGATGCCGCGGGCGACCAGAAGGACCATTACGAGCCGGTCGACTCAGGCCTCCTGCCGATCTCGCCGGTCCAGGGGGCGGACGCCCTTCCCGTGCGGGTCGCCGTCGAGCTGCCGGGCCGGATCGTTCAGCTCAGGATCTGGCGCGTCGCGGTCGGCCGCTGCACCCTCCTGCTGCTCGATGCCCGCGACGATGAGAACACCGAGGAAGATCGTTCGCTCACCGACCGGCTCTACGGCGGGGACACCGAGACGCGCATTCAGCAGGAAGTGCTGCTCGGGGTCGGCGGCTGCCGCGCGCTCCAGTCGATCGGCATTCATCCTTCGGTGCTTCACCTGAACGAGGGGCACTCGGCGTTCGCCCTGCTCGAATGGGCGCACCAGATCGCCGCCCACCAGGGCCTGTCGGCCAAAGAGGCGCTGCGCGAAGTGGCCGCGATGTCGGTCTTCACCACCCACACCCCCGTCGAGGCCGGGCACGACCGGTTCGATCCGAGCCTCGCCGCCCGCTACCTGGAGCCGCTGTTCCCCGCCCTAGGGCTCAGCCCCGAAGAGCTCGTCGCCCTCGGATTGGAGAAGCCGGCCGAGGCGGGCTCGCTGTTCTGCCCGACCGCGCTCGCCCTCCAGTTGACCCGCCGGGCCAACGGCGTTTCCGCGCTCCATGGCCGGGTGTCGCGCAAGATGTGGCATCACCTCTATCCGAACAAAACCGAAGAGGAGGTGCCGATCGGCCACATCACGAACGGCGTCCACGTCCGGACCTGGATCTCCACGGCCATGCACGAGCTCCTGGTTCGCCACCTGAGCGCCGATTGGACCGAAAAGATGGCTCACCGCGACCTCTGGGAACGGATCGAAGAGGTGCCGGACGCGGAGCTCTGGGAGGTCCACCAGGTGCTCAAAGGGCGGATGGTCGAATTCGTTCGCGGTCGCCTCTCCGACCGGCGTCACCGCGAAGCGCTGCCCGATCCGGAGCAACCACCTCTCGGAGCCGAGACCCTGACCCTCGGATTCGCCCGCCGTTTCGCCACCTACAAACGGGCGAATCTGCTGCTGACCGAGCCCGACCGCCTCGCCCGTCTGGTCGGCGACCCGGCCCGGCCGCTCCAGATCATCTTCGCCGGCAAAGCGCATCCGCGCGACGCGGCGGGCAAGGAGCTGGTGCGGATGGTCTCCCAACTCGAAAACGATCCCCGCTTCGCCGGCCGCGTCGTCCTGGTCGAGAACTATTCGATGCACGTCGCCCGGCAGCTGGTGCAGGGAGTGGACGTCTGGGTCAACACCCCCCGCCGCCCGAACGAGGCCTGTGGCACCAGCGGCCAAAAGTGCATCCTGAACGGCGTGCTCAACCTCTCGATCCTCGACGGCTGGTGGGCCGAAGGCTATGACGGAGCCAACGGCTTCGCGATCGGCCACGGCGAAAACCATCACGACCCAAAGATCCAGGACGCCCGCGATGCCGAATCGCTCTACCAGGTGCTCGAACAGCAGGTGATCCCCCTCTACTACCAGCGCGACGACGAGAACCTCCCCCGCGCCTGGATCCAAAGGGTCAAGCGGGCGATCCACACCATGGCCTGGCGTTTCAACGCCGACCGCATGGTCCGCGACTACGTCGAGGAGTGCTACCTCCCTGCGGCGGGCGGGGCGACTTGCCGGATGCCGGGCCGGTAAGAAAAGGCCATAAGCCGCCCGCCGCTTCAGCCCCTCCTTGGTACGTGGGCGTCTCGCCCGCCAATGCGGGCCGGAGGCCCGCGCACCCAGGGAAAGCATCGGTCTGGGGGTGTGGCCTACTTCCATGGGAGCTTCAAGGCGAGCGCCGGGCCGACCAGCTCGGTGAGCAGTACCAACGGCCACAGATGTCCGCGGAGAATATTGAAGTCGGCGGCCAGCTCGGCCGTGGGCTTCCCCATCACGAAGTGGAAGAGGACGATCTCGAACGCCAAAGTGAGCACCACCCAGAAGCATCCGATCGCCCACGCCATCGCGCTGCCCGGCCGAGCCCAGCGGACGAAGACGACGGTCAGCGCGAAGATCACCGCGCAGACGATGAGCGTCTCGATCTGATGGGCGGCCAGGTCGGAAAGACGCGGGCGCAAGACCTTCTCGCGTGCCGCACCGAGGACGACCGCGACGACGCCGAACGCGATCCAGGCGACGATGGCCTTGGCGTAGAGCATGGTCTCTCATCCTACTGGAACCAGGTTTCGCGCCGGTCAGTGGCGCTGTGAACCCTGTCGATGCGCTCTTGACTTCGCAAGCCCTCCGGCGCAGGATTGCGTATCGATTGCGTAGATCTCGTAATCGAGGAGGCGAAGATGACGCCCAAGCTCGGCCGGTCGGACGTGGAGAGTTACCTGGAGATTCCCGGGCTCGGTGAGCATCTGAGCGCGGCGGACCTCGGCAAGCTTCGCTCCCTCCTTCCTCGGATCGACCCTTCGGGGGAGATCGTCCTTGCCGACGCGCTCGACGCGCTCTATCCCGGAGTGCCCCGAAAAACCGCGCTCGCCTATCTCCGCCAGCTTCGCAGCCGGCTGCGTCACGCCACGGATGAGGCTGGGGTCGAACTGGTGCTCCACGTCGGTGGAGGGACCCGGACCGCGCCCGAGGACCGAGCGTGCTGGTTCACTGGGCCGAGCCGGGCCCTGCAAAGGGTCTCCGCCTTCTCGGAGGCCGGCACCGCCCTTCGGGACCCGCGGAAAGAACCGATTCCGCTCCAAGCCCGGGTCCTTCGAGGGGAGGGCGTGGAGGCCGAGGACCCGCGGCGCCTGGTCCGGATCTTCATCTCGTACGCGCATGAAAACCGAGGGCTCAAGGAGAAGCTCGTCAAGCTGCTTCGCGCCCGTCTCGCCAATGCCCGCGACTTTCGTTTCAAGATCTGGGACGACCCGAAGATTCTGCCGGGCGAGGGCTGGGAAGACGAGATTCGCGCCGAGATTGAGGCCTGCGATCTGGGACTTCTGCTTTTCAGTCATGAGTTTCTCGCGAGCGACTTCATCCGCGAAAAGGAGTTGCCCTACTTCGTCTCGGCCGATGATTCAACAAAACCATCGAAGCTCGCTCTCCCTGTAGGCCTCGCCCACGTCGATCTCGACGACAAGCGGTTTCGGCTTCATGGGATCGAATCGAAGCAAATCTTCCGGAGCAAGGACCGCTCTTTTGAAGACTGCGCCCAAGCTCGGGATCGGAGCCATTTCGCCAGCCAACTCTCTCGACAGATTCTCGACTTTGTCGAGAAACACCTCCCTCCGGTTGCTGCCCGCGAGGCCTCCGCTCCTCCATTAACCGCAGCTGCGCCTCCCTGCGAGGCCCACGAAGACCTCGCGGCCCAAATTGAGGGGCGCCTCCGGCCCTGGGTTTACGGAATCGGCGGAGATCCCGAGCACTTTGTCCCCACGCGCGCCGTCCAAGCTCGCCTCGACAAGCAAACCGCGGGCGAGAAGCCTACGACTTCCGGCGATCAAGTCGACGCGCTCGAATTCCTGCTCACGTGGGCGACCGACCCGAGCGAGCCGCCGTTCTGCGCTTTGCTTGGCGAATACGGCATGGGCAAAACGACCACCTGCGAGGCACTCACCCGCCGGCTGCTGGAAACCCAGAGCGCCGATCCGACGGTGCCGACACCCATCTACCTCGATCTCCGATACGTCGGCGATCTCGCCCGGCAGAACCCATTGCTCGAAGAGATCCTGCGGCTCGTCAGCGCGAGAACCCACGCGACAGGACATCCCGGGGAGGAAGCTCCAAGCGCCGCCGAGATCATGGAGCTTGTGCAGTCCGGAAAAGCGGTCGCGATCTTCGACGGCCTGGACGAGGTTCTGGTGCACCTCACCGCGCCGCAAGGACAGAGTTTCACGCGTGAACTATGGCGGATCCTTCCGCCCCGCCGGCTTCCACCCCGAAAGCACGAGGAAAGCGGTGTCGTCAAACCACAGGCCGAGGCGATTCCGTCCCACCCCTCAGGCAAACTTCTGATCTCCTGCCGAACTCACTATTTCCGAACGCTCCGGGAGGAGCGCAATCATTTTCTCGGCCAAGACCGCGAGGCGATCTCCCCTTCCGATTACCGCGCCCTGGTCCTCCTGCCGTTTACCACCGAGCAGATCGAGGAGTACCTCGAAAAGAACCTGCCCGGCCAAGAAATCGAGAAGCTGCTTGACCTGATCCGCTCGATTCACAACCTGGGAGAGCTGGCCGGACGGCCGTATACGCTCAAGCTGATCGCGGAGCACATTCCGAAACTGGAGAAGTGGAAGCTCGAAGGACGAAAGGTCACTGGCGTCACGCTCTACCGCGAGATGGTCGATTCGTGGCTGGAGCGCGACGCCGGGAAACATACGCTCACGAGAGATCACAAGATCCGACTGATGGAACGTCTCGCGGCCGAGCTTTGGGCCTCAGGCAAGCGCGCTTGGTCGGCCGAGGACATCGAGCAGTGGTTGATCGACTTTCTCGGGGAAAACCCTCGCATTGAATCGCACTACACGGGCAAAGACCGCGAGCTGCTCAAGGAGGATCTTCGTACCGCGACGTTCCTGGTTCGCGATGGCGAGGACGACGGCTTTCGCTTCGCCCATACCTCGCTTCAGGAATTCTTTCTCGCGGCGCATCTCCACCGCGCGCTCTTGGAGAATCGGTTCGAGGCGTGGCAGATCCCGCGGCCTAGCCCGGAGACACTTGATTTCCTCGGCCAACTGATCGCGGAAAAGGACGAAACGGGGGCTCTGACTGCGTTTCGCAAGCTGCGCGGCGTGTATCGACCGCAGGCGAGCGAGCTGATGCTGGCCTACGCGCTTCGAGCGAAAGAGAAGGGGCATCCGGCCCCTGCACTCGCGGGCTTCCGGCTCGATGGAGCACAGCTCAAGGATTGGACGATCGCCGCACCGGAGGGCTCCTCTCTCCTCGACCTTCAGGGCGCATCGTTCCGTGATGCCAACCTCGACGGCGCGAGGTTGTATCGAATCAACGGGAGCGCTGTGGACTTCGGCGGTGCGGACCTCACCTGCGCCGAGTGGATCGGAGGAAAAGGGAGAGGAGCGCGATTTGGAAAAACTGTGCTGGTCGGGACCGTATTCCGCGATCTGGACCTGGGTGGTTCGGACTTCTCGGACGCGAAGCTTCATCGGTCGCAATGGCTTCGCTGTGAACTCAAGGGAAGTTCTGGATTGGATAGCGCCACCAGCGGCCTGTTCGCCGAGTGCGAGCCAGAAATCCGAAGTTTTCGATTGTCCCGTCCGCTGGCCCGACTCGCTGCGCTGCCCGGACACTCCGGTTCCGTCTTTGCGTGCGCGTTTTCCCCCGACGGTTCGCTGCTCGCCTCCGCTGGGGACGACGGTGCCTTGAGAATCTGGGACGCTTCCACTGGCGAGGCACTCCAAGTCCTAGAAGGACATGAGGGTAGTATCGAGTCTTGCGTGTTTTCCACCGACGGCTCCCGACTCGCTTCCGCCGGAGACGGGGGTGCTTTAAGAATCTGGGACACAGCCTCCGGCGAGACCCTCCGAGTCCTCGAAGGACATCGGGATAGTGTGAGGTCCTGCGCGTTTTCCCCAGACGGTTCCCGGCTCGCCTCTGCCGGGGATTACGGCTCTCTGAGGCTCTGGGGTGTCGTCAGCGGCGAAGTTGTCCAAATCCTAGAAGGACATGTAGGTTCGGTCTTGTCTTGTGCTTTTTCGCCGGACGGTTCCCGGCTTGCTTCCGCTGGTGTCGACGGCACCTTAAGAATCTGGGACGTCAACTCCGGCGAGGCCTTCGTAGTCCTCGAAGCACTTCCGGGTTTCGTCCGGTCCTGTGCGTTTTCTTTCGACGGTGCTCGGCTCGCCTCCGCCGGGAACGACGGCTTCCTAAGACTTTGGGACGCCGACACTGGCGAGGCCATCCGAGTTCTCGAAGGACATCGGGCGGCTGTCTTGTTCTGTGCATTTTCCCCCGACGGTTCCCGGCTTGCCTCCGCCGGAGACGACGGCTCCCTAAGAATCTGGGATGCCGCTACCGGTGATCCACTCCGAGTCCTTGAAGGACATCTCTTTTTTTCCTGTGCATTTTCCCCCGACGGTTCCCGGCTCGCCTCCGCCGGGTACAACAGCTCCCTAAGAATCTGGGAGACCGCCACCGGCGTAACACTCCGAGTCCTGGAAGGAGGTCAGGATTGGGTTAGGTCCTGCGCTTTTTCCCCCGACGGTTCCTGGCTCTCAACCGCTGGGGACAGCGGCTCCCTAAGAATCTGGGAGACCACCACCGGCGAACCCCTCCGAGTCCTCGAAGGAAATCAGGGTTACGTCCGGTCCTGTGCGTTTTCTCCCAACGGTTTCCGGCTCGCCTCCGCCGGTGAAAACGTAAGAATCTGGGACACCGCTACCGGCGAGCCCCTCCGAGTCCTCGAAGAAAATAGGGGGCAGGTCTTTTCCTGCGCATTTTCTCCAGACGGCTCCCAGCTCGCCTCCGCCGGTGAAAACGGCTCCCTAAGACTCTGGGATGCCGAAATCGGAGAGGCGCTCCGATTCTTCGAAGGACATCGGAGTAGCGTCTGGTCCAGCGTATTTTCCCCCGACGGTTCCCAGCTCGCTTCCGCTGGGGGCGACGGTACCTTAAGACTCTGGGACACCGCCACTGGCGAACCCCTTCGAGTACTCGGGGGGCATCGGGGTGGCGTCTGGTCCTGCGCGTTTTCTCCCGACGGTTCATGGCTTGCTTCCGCCGGAGACGACGGCGCCCTAAGACTCTGGGATGCCACTAACGGCGAGCTCCACCGAGTGTTCGAAGGCCATCAGGGTTGGGTGAGGTCCTGCACGTTTTCCCCAGACGGAAAGCGCCTCGTCTCCGCCGGGGACGACGGCACCGTACGGGTCTGGGAGGCCACGACCGGAGAAGCCCTCCGCGTCCTCGAAGGACATCGGGTTGGGGTAAAGTCCTGCGCGTTTTCCCCAGACGGAAAGCGCCTCGCCTCCGCTGGATCCGACGGCACCGTGCGAGCCTGGGAGGTCGCAACCGGGCAAGAGACCGGGCGGATCCAGTTCCTGCCGGGCGCCGAGTTCGCCGTCTTCTTTGGCCCGGGCCTGGAACTCTCCTACGCTTCCCCGGGGGCTTGGCGCTGGCTCGGTTGGCTGGCGCCCGATCCGGTGACGGGGGTGATGACGCGCTACCCGGCGGAGATCTTCGGGCCGCTGCCGGGCCCGGACGAGAAGGGCGGGTTCCGCGAGCGGTGAGCCCTCCCCGGCGCCCATCCCGCGGCGAAGCCGGAGGGCGGAGGAGGCATCGTGCCCCTCCATTCTCTTGACTCTGCGGTTCGGCCGGCCTCACCATAGAGGGCGTTCAAGGGCCTCGGGGACAATTCCCCCGGAATCGAAGCGCAGTTTCTCGGACCCAAAGCACTGGTCCTCGGCCCAAGTCCTTTCGTTCCTGTTCTTTGCACACAAGTTCTCGGAACCGCTCCATCGCGTTCCGGCCGCGGGGCTCAGGCTGCGGGAGGCATATGCACAGCCCTGTGCACATGTGCACAGCGTCCGGGCACCACTGCAAAATTCCGGTGCACATGTGCACTGCGGCGTTGCACAGGTGCACTGGCCGAGTGCAGTTGTGCAATCCCGCTGTGCACATGTGCAAAACGCGCGGGCACCACTGCAAAATCGTGGCGCACATGTGCAAAACTCCGGCGCACATGTGCACTGGCCCGGTGCACCACTGCAAAACTCCAGCGCACATGTGCAAAATGCGGGGGCACAAGTGCAAAACTCCGTTGCACCACTGCAAAACTCGGAGGACGCGCCCCGCGGATGCGGCGTCAGGCGAACGGCAGGCGGAATCGCCTGTCTCGACCCGGTCGTCGCACCGGAAGGCGGGCGGGGCGCCGTGCGGGATGCCCGGGCGCTAGAGAGAAGAGCACAGTAGCCCGCCGCGTCAACCCCCTCCTGGGTGCGCGGGCGTCTCGCCCGCAAATGCGGGCCGGAGGCCCGCGCACCCAGGAAAAAAGCGCCGTTCAGTATTTGTTTTGTGCTGCAAAGTTAAGATGCCTTAGGAAGTAAGGACCACGAGAAACGGAGACCGCAAGAACCGCACCGGATGCCTTGAAGAGGAGCAGGCAATTACCTTTCCCTTTGGGAGGGCGCCTGCCGCGATTTCGCGCGGACGAGCTCGAGCAATGTCCGGCGTGCCGTTCGAACTCGGTGACGATCGCCGGTCAGTGGATAACGTGAGTCGCCGCGCCCGATTCCGGAGGCGAGCTTGGCCTCGCCGTTCCAGATGCCGTACATCACTTGAACCGTGGGAAGCCGCTTCCCGAGCCGTAAGAGCCCAACCCCTCCTCTCCGCCGCCGGTTGGGCGGAGAGGGGGAACCGCTGCCGGGGCCGGACGCAAAGGGCGGGTTCCGCGAGCGGTGACCGGCACCGCTCGCGGGAATTGGACGGTCAGGGGATGTAGGCGTTGCTGATGTTGTAGGCGGTTCCCTCTCGCCCACCCTCCCAGATGCTATACATCACCTGCCCTGCGGTTTCGAAGGCGGGCGGTCCCAGGGGGTTGCCGTTCGAGTCTACCGGGACGACGTGGTACTGGGTGGATGAGCCGGGGGAATCCACGTCCTCAATCTTGTAGCAGTGCGCCGGATCCAGGTTTTGGTAGACCCCTCTAAGGTAGGCGTTGCTCTGATATCCATAGCTGCTGAACGGGCCTTCTCCGATCCACATGTTGGCTGTCTCCTGGGGTTGAGGTTCGTTCGAGGACGGCGATGTTATCGGACATCCTTTTGGTACCGCTGGCGGAGTTACTGCCGGCAGACGATGCCTTCCGCCGTCCCCTCGCCGAGCCCGTTGGCGAAGACTCCCGTCGCGGTGATCGTGCCGGTCGCCCCCGCGTAGTCCCCGGTGCCGCCGACGACCGTGTCGACCTCGCCGAAGTTGCCGTCGCCCACGAGCTCGAGGACGATCGCATCCTTGGTGTAGAGGTCGCCGCCGCGCAGATGGATCGTGTTGTCGCCGGTGAGCAGGACGGTGCTCGTCGCGGCGGTGTCGACGGTCGGCACGAAGCTCGTGCCGATGAACTCCGAGGTTCCGGAGACCGAGCCTCGCAGCTCGCCCGTGGCGCAAAGTCCGATCGGCGAGGTGCAGCCGGGATCGGCGGAAGCGGCGAGCGTGACGCGGTAGTGGACCTGGTGGCAGCGCGAATCGGCGTGGGCGATGCCGGTCGAGAGGGCGAGAACGGCGAAAGACAAAGCGGCGCGGCGGGCGTTCGTATGGAGTTTCATGGTCGTTCGTTCCTTTCGGGAAGTAGGTTGCGATCCCTACTGTGCCACCCGAAAAGAAATGGTTACGGCGCGGTTTCCCGCGCCGCCGATCCAAACGGTCCGGAGATACCTTCCCCTACCCCTGCACGAAGTACCCGAAGTACTGCCGGCTCCACCGCTGCACGGTGACCGTGGGGTTGCCGCAGGCGGGTTTGGCCCGCAGGACGCGGACCTGGGCGAGGCCGATCGGGCAGGTTTGCGGAATGACCACGTCGAGGTGCTTGCCGTCGGTGCCGATGGCGGTCGTCGCGGCCTGTTCGCAGATCGCGCCGCCGGCGAAACGGAATTGGACTTTGACCACTCCGGTCAGCTCGATCCCTTCGAGGCGGATCTTCGCGCGCCGGACGGAGCCGACCCGGGGCCAGATCTCGGTGACCACCGGCCGGCCGGAGTCGGTGGGCAGGTCGTTGCGCCAGAAGGTGACTCGATCGGAGAAGGGGTCGTTGCCGAGATCGAGGTCGCCGTCCTGATCGATGTCGACCGCGACCAGATCCTGCGAGTCGGTCGACCTCCGGTACTGGGTGAGGATAGTCGGGGTGACGTCGGTGAAGGTTCCCGGCGGCGGGGTGTCCGCGGAGGTGATCAGGCCGTCGTTGTTCGAATCGGTGCCCTTGTTGAACAGCACGCGGGGCAGATCGTTGACTACCTGGTAGATCAGGTCGAGGTCGCCGTCGGCGTCGAGATCGGCGAAGGCGGGGAACATCGCCTGGTCCATGCCCGGCGTGGGATTGCCCGCCGGGTCGGTGGACGCCGTGTGGATCACCGGGGAGAACGTGGCGGGAGCGGCCTTGGCGATGAACTCGTCGACCATCGTGCCGGTCGTGGCGATCTTGTTGATCAGCAGCCAGGGGTAGTTGGTTCGGGCTCCCTGCGCGAAGTGGGCGATCGCGACGTCGGCGTCGCCATCGTTGTCCACGTCGCCTTGGGCGATGCCGAACGAGCCGCAGGAGATGTAGGACGTGTCGCCCAGAACCTGGTCGGTGCAGGCGCTTGGCAGTACGGTCGCCGACGATTCGGTGAGGATGCCTTTGGCGGTGCCGGCGCCGTTCAGGAACAGCAGATCCTTGGTCTGCGCGACGCTTGTGACCTCCGCCGCGGTCTTCGCGAAGCCGACCGTGGTGTAGAGGTCGAGCGCGCCGTTGTTGTCGAAGTCGGCGAGCACGTCCATGCCCAGGCCGCGGTTCCACGCCGGGTCGAAGGTTCCCGCCGTGGTGCGCATCTGGGTCGGGGCCACGTCCTTGAACCAGTGAGCTCCGGCGCCGATCTGGCCGATGACGTTCTGGAAATAACCCCAGCCGAAGTTGTACGTGCTGATCAGGTTGTTAAACAGCGGCGGGGCGACCAGCGGGGTCGGGCCGGAATAGCCGGCCGGCAGGATCTCGAACAGATGGACGATCGCGTCGATGTCGCCGTCGTTATCGAGATCGCCCGCGACCGCGCGGTCCGCGATGCCCGGTTGGGGCTGCGACGTCCGGCCGTTCATGTCGACCCGGGCGTCTTCCGTCGAACAGGTCGACGAGGTGAACAGAGAGTCGTAGCCGAACGTTCCGCCTCCGGCGTTGACCAGAACGATCGCGTCGGGGGTGGTGTCGGCGCAGATCGGCCAGCCCGGCGTGCGTTGCGAGGCGAGCAGCGCGTCGCGGTCGCCGTCCTTGTCGAAGTCGGCGAAGACGCCGTCTTCCATCCCTTGCGGGATCTGCCGGCCGCGTTTGTTGCTGGTCTTGCCGGTGCCCGCCGTCGGCGAGGCGTAGTCCTCGTGCTCGGCCTCGTTCGGGCCGAGGATGCCGGTGACGAGATAGTCGTAGCCGCGCGAGGTTTGGAGCGCGTCGAGCGCCCCGTCGCCATCGACGTCGGCGAAATCGAAGCCGTAACCGTGCTCGGTCGCCGGCATCGTTTGATAGCTCTTGAAGCCGATGAAACCGCCGCCGTAGTTCCAGGGCTGGCCGGCCGTGGCGCCGGAGCCGCTGCCCAGGTTGGCGTGGAGGTCGGGGAGCACGCCGCTCCAGCGATTGCCGCGCCCCTCGAACAGATCCTTGAACCCGTTGTTGTCGAAATCGGCGACCGCGACCGTCTTCACCCAGTCCGAACCGAACGCGGTGTAGGCCTGAAGGGTCGGGAACCCCGACGTCCAGTTCGCTTTGTTCGACAGCACGTAGACCCGACTCGAAGCGCCGAAGGGGCTGTCATGCTTGAGCAGATCTCGCTGCGAGACGACCACCAGGTCGAGCCAACCGTCGGGAGCGTTGCCGGCGAGAGTCGCCGGATTCGTCGGCGGACCGAACAGATCGACCAGCAGTACCTGCTGGGTGAGCGGCGCCGTCACCTCGTGCTCGATGGGGAAGGTGGGCGAGAACGGATCGAGGATCGGGTTCATGAAATCGGTGAACGCGTTGAGCGTCCCGCCGGTCGCCGCGTTGTTGACGTAGATTTCCATCCGGTGATCTTCGGCCGAGGAGAGCGTAAGGTTCTGGCTGAAGCCGTCCGATCCGGCGTTGCCGAGAACGATCTCGGGCCAACCGTCTTTGTTGAGATCGCCGAGCGCCACGCTCATGCTGTCGGTGCGCACACCGGGCGCGATCGGGGAAACCGCGAACTGGCCGGTGCCGTTGTTGAGCAAGACGTAGTCCTCGCTCTCGACACCGCATCCCGCGCGGGCGCAGCGGTTGGCGACCGCGAGGTCGAGGTCGCCGTCCTGGTCGAGGTCGATCGCCGCGACCTCGTTCGTCGCGCGGGAGAGCTCGCCCGGAATCCGAGTGGCCGTTTCGTCGCGGAAACAGCCGGTGCCGTCGTTGACCAGCAGGACGTTCTTCGCTCCGCCGTAGTTGTCGCCCTGCCGGCCGACGTAGAGATCGGCCCAGCCGTCGCCGGTCAGATCTTGAAACACCACGCCGGAGCTGTTGCCGGCGGAAGCCGAGACCGGAATGCGCGGTCCGGTCGGGCAGGGGTCCTGCGCCACGTCGAACCAGCGGCCGGAGGTCGGATCGCGGCGCATCAGCAGATCGGTCTGGGCCTGGGCCGCCATCACCTGCTCGGCAGGATCGGGATCGAGGTCGGCGAGCCCGTAGCCGATGCCGGCGGTGACGTACAGGTCGTCGCACACGGGGGTGAGAGGCTGGACGTCGAACGCGCCTACGACGTTGGCGACCGGGGTCGCGACGGGAAACGGCTCGACCTGCACGACCGCCGGCACCTTCTGGAACGCACAGCCCCATGCCCCGCGGGTGGCCGAGACGAACGGCTGAGAGAAGCCGCTCCAGGGCACCGTCGGGTTCGTCTGGACGTTCTGATGATGGCCGTCGATCGACTGGAAGAAAGTCGGCTTGCCGTAGCGGACCGGCTGCGCCGGATCGATCAGCGCGTCGCTGTAGTTGACGTGGAGCTGGAGACCCTTGTTTTCGAGCGACGCCTCCATCAGCTTACGGGTGCCGGCGCCGGTCGTCGCGATCCCCTCCGGCGGATCGAACTGGGCGACGTTGAACAGCAGCACGTCGGTGTAGGCGGCCGGCTGCTGGGTCCCCAGGCTGATCAGGTCGCGCGCCAGGCTGAACACCGTATCGCCCGGATCTTCGTAGAACTGGTGCTCGCCCCAGACGTACTCGCCCGAGTCGCGCTCGTAGTTCCAGGGCGTGAGAGTCGGCGGCGGCGGGTTGATCGGCACCGGATCGAGACAGATCGCGGGACCGACCAGCACCTGAGCTCCCGCCGGCAAAGAGAGGAAGGACACGAGGAGGGCCACCCCAAGGGCGGCCCGGCGGACGGAACGTGATTTCGTCATGGTTCTCTCCGATCGGGAGATTCGAGCCTCGGACCTTCGAGGCACCCCCTCAGGAAGAGAAGCGGATTCGGCGGCGGAAGATGACGACTACGCTTCTGCGGGCGCCAGATCCGAAATGCGTTGCGCCGCCTCATGCAGCCGCGCGAGATCGCACGGCAGGTCGAGGCGATAGGCGGGGACGGCGTTCGCCGCCGTAACGCAGGCTTCGAGGTGGGCGGCCAGGAGGTCCGGGCCGTAGCGCCGCGCGGGAACCGTCTGGCCGAGCAGCAGGCGAGCCGTCTCGGCCGGGCCGAGCGGAGAGAGTTGCGGTTCCGAGGCCGACCCCGGCCCACCGAGCGCGATCAACGCGGCGACCGGCGCGGGCGCTCGAAGTCGACGCGGCGGATCGAGCTTGAGCTGCGGGTAATCGAGATGCGCCACGAGACGTCCACCCACCAGCTCGAACGGCAGAAGGTCGTCCGCCGCCCGCTCCCAGTCGGGGCACGGAAGAGCGGCGAGCGTCGACTTGCCCCGGCCCGATTCGCCGAGGAAGACGAAGAGACGTCCCCGCACGAAGACCGCGCTCGCATGGAGCGTCCAGATCGCGCGGGCCGCGAGCAGCAGGAGAATCGGCGGACCGAGCGCCATCTCCTCGAAACGGTCGAGGTCCGCCTCCGCGCCTTCGAGCGGTGTCGGAACCGAGGAGGCCACGCTCTGCGGCAAACGCCCCCGCGCCTCGGGCGGGCCGAGGCACAGGAGCGGCCGGTCGGTCCAGAATCGTCGCCCGGCGAGGGTATAGCCGAATGCTTCGTCGCTCTGGCCGAGCCGCAGGATCGCCTCCCCTTTGCGCGGTCGAACCAGAGCGCTCACGGCCGCAGCTTCACGGCCTGAGTTTCATGGCCGGATCGCCGAGCAGCGTCCAGCCGAGCAGGGCGTCGCGCAGGTCCCCTGGACCTGTTGCGATCGCCCGCTTGGCCTGGACCAACGCATCGCCGATCGTCGCTCCGGGCACCATCAACCGACCGAGCAGGGCGGGCCCCAGCAGTTGGTCCGATTCGGTCCGCGAGAGCGTCGCCGAGCCGATCACCGCGGCGGCTCCCTGCGGTCCGGCGAGCAACAGCCGGTGCGCCAAGGTGTCGACCTCGGGCGCCACGTGGTAGGTGTTCCAGCAACCCCACTGGACGACCAGCGAAGGGTGGCCGACGTTGGTGAGCGCGTCGCTGTCGGCGGCCGAGAAAAGACCCTGGAAGCTCCAGAGCGTGGGGCCGGAATGGCCGACGAAATGGACCAGCGCGGGACCCTGGTTGAACGCCGCGATCAGCTGGGAGCGAGCGGCGGCGGCCCCGAGATCGTCGACATAGGCGCGACCCAGCGGCCATCCGGCGGGCACCCGGCCGATCAGCTGATCGCTGATCGAGCTGAAGGTTCGTTCGCCCTCGGCTTCGGTCGCGTCCGCCGCGAACAGCGCGCCGGCCCGCCCGCCGTCGAAAGCGAGGGTCTTCGCGATCAACGGCCGCAACTCCGCCGCGGTGCGCGCCGGGAAGCGGCCGAGCGCCAGATCCTGCACGCCGTCGCCGTTCAGGTCGCCATAGACCGAATCGGCGGGGGTGAAGTGGATCAGGTCGTCGGTCTGCACGTAGGGCGTCGGAATCAAGCTGACCGAGCCGATTCCCAAGTGGTCGAGATAGTCATAGGTGTCCGCTCCGACCAGCAGCAGATAACGCGCG
>Ga0068860_100002454_pt1 | contig 19471 bp, 10 predicted proteins | sample KBSSwiS32_FD_66597 | JGI IMG/M metagenome (GOLD analysis project Ga0068860, IMG submission 66597) | Switchgrass rhizosphere microbial communities from Kellogg Biological Station, Michigan, USA - KBS Switchgrass S3-2 | ecosystem: Host-associated > Plants > Roots > Rhizosphere > Soil ...
TCCAAGGGAGTGAACAAGCCGGATTCCACCCCGGCATCTTCTTCCGACCAGTATCTGATGGGGAATACGTGGATGGGAGACTCCTGAGAGTGCGCAAAAATGTCTTGCATATGTAAATACATTGTAGTTTGCTTTCTTCGCTATGAAAACCTCCCTCCTGGCAGCCATCGCATTCATTCCCTGTCTCGCATTCGCGGGATCGACATCCACCTCCACCCCGCCTGAAGTCGCCCGGAATCTTTCCGTGATGACCGAGCGGCTGAAGCTCACCCAGAGCCAGCAGGACCGCATCCGGCCGATCATGGTCGCGGAGTGGAACAAAAAACAATTGATCGAAAGCAGCACGCTCAGCGACAAAAAGAAACACGACGAGATCGGCGCAAACCACCGCGCCGCATTGCAAAAAATCAAGACCGTGTTCACCGCCCGGCAAATGGCGCAGATCAACGACGACATGAACCACCACGGCGCCAGCTCCACGAATCCGGGGACGTAAGCGGAAGGTAAGTCTGGCATCCAGCATCCTTCGGGCGCTTTATTGCGCGGTAGTGTCTTATATAGGTATAAAAATGAACCGAAGTGTTCGCATAGCCCTCTTGATTTCCGTATCTACTATCGGTTTGTTCTTTATAATTTGGCTATGGTTCTTTTTGGCTGCATCCAAAATTAGTATTTCAAATTAGACGCTACCCATTGCGGTGCAGCTATGCTCATCTGGCATTGCCAGTGCCTTGCGCGAGATCCCGGTCGAGTGCGTCCTGCGTTTCCTTGTCATCGGATTTGAGTTCCAGCGCCTTGCGGTAGGCGTCGATTGCCTGGCTGGTTTTTTGCGCGCTGTCGTATGCGTGGCCAAGGCGGGACCAGGCGGAGGCGGCTTTCGGGGAGAGTTGCGTGACTTTTTCAAATGCGCCCACGGCCTCGTCGTAATGTTTCAACGCCATCATGGCATCGCCGGTTCCGCGCCATGCGAATGCATCGTTTGCGTCCAGCGCGGTGGTGCTTCCGAACGCGGCGAGCGCATCCAGCGGCTGGCCGAGTTCCATGAAACGGGCGCCGGCCTCGTTCCATAGATATTCCCCGCTGATGTCGCCGCCGTGGGTATCGAGGGGTTTTGTCTTCAGCGCTTCCACCATGTGCCGGGTGAGTTGCAGGGCCTCCTCTTTCTTCCCCTGCAACAGCATGAGCGCCGCCATGTCGGAGAGGAGCAGGGGTTCGTCGGGATTGAATTCCAGGGCTGACTTATAGACCGCCTCGGCCGCGGGGTATTGCTTAAGCTTCGCGTGGATCTTGCCCGCGTAGTGATGCGCGACCACATCCTCCATCGTGAGCTTGATCGCCTTTTCAAACGCGTCGAGCGCCTCCTGAAATTCCTCCGCGTTATAATACGCCTTGCCGAGGCACTTGTAACTCATCGCGCTGAAGGGATAACTCCTCACGAGTTTTTTTGCGGACGCCAGCATCGCGCGGTAATCCCCCGTGTCCTCGGCGGCCTTCACGATCTTGTAATCGGGATCGCCCGCAATGTAGGCGTCGCTGGCGTAGTCGGGTTTCACCTTGGCGGGGGAGGTGTCCGCGGCCTTCGACGTGGCGTCCGGCGTTGCGTCCGGCCCCGGGGCGCTGGTTTTGTGCAGCAGGTTATCGCGGTTGAGCGCATCCTGGGCGGCCTTGTAATCGTGCTTGATCGCAAGCGCCTTCACGTAGGCCTTGATTGCATCGTCAAATTGCAGCACCTCGTCGTATGCCCGCCCGAGTTTGAACCATGCCGGGGCGTTGTCCGGGACAAGCCGCGCCGCGGTTTCCAGCGAGCGGATCGCCTCCTCGTAGAGTTGCATCGAGAGCTGGAGATCGCCAATCTGCATCCAGACCTCCGCCGCGCCCGGCTCTAGCTGCGCCGCGCGCTTGAACGCGGCCAGCGCATTCTCCGGCATCTGCTGCGCCATGTAACCGGAACCGATGCCGAACCACGCCCACGCCTCCAGGATTTCCCCGTGGTGATTGTCAAAAGGCTGTGACTTCAGCATGTGCTCCGCCTGCTGGAGAAGCCGCAGCGCTTCCTCGCCCTGCCCGTTCTGCATCAACGCGTCCGCCATGTCCACCATCGGCAGCGGCTCGCCCGGCGCGACCTTCATCGCCTGGCTGTAGGCGGCCTCGGCGTCGAGCGGATGCTTCAGCCTCATCTGGATGCCACCGAGATCGTGCCATGCCATCATGTCATCCGGCTGAATCGCGATCGCCTTGTTCGCCGCGTCCAGCGCCTCCTGCATCGCGCCGGTGTAGTAGCAGGCATCGGACAGGCACTTGTAAGCCATCGCGCTGCGCGGATATTTTTCCACGAGCTTCCTTGCGGGCGCAGGCATCGCCGCGTAATCGCCCCGAGTCTCCGCCCCCCGCGCAGCCACGTAATCCGGGTCGGACATCACTGCGGCATCATCCGTTTTTTTCGCCACGGGCGCGGCATTGGCTGGCGTTGCAGCGGGATTTTCCTTTCGCAGGCTGGCTGCGAAGTTTGCAAAGAGATCGGGACGCGCGATGTATACGCCCAGCGCGGTCGCGATGATCACCGCGAAGAACAGCAGCCAGAAAACCCCGCTGCGTTGTGAAACGGGGGCGGATTGCGCGGGTGTCGATGGGGCAGGCGTTGCAGGCTCCTCCTCCACCGCTTCGGGCGCGGCCTCCGCAACCTCCGGGGAATCCGCCGCAAGCAAATCCGCGACCGGCAGCCAGGGCGACTCATCCCCCGCGAAGTAGCGCGCATCCGGGGGAATGATCCCGCGCGCCCACAGGCCCTCGATCTGCTCCAGCAGAAACGGGCCGTGGATCTCCCCGCCAAAATAAACGTGATAAGTATGTTCCTCGGACATTCAGGTTTTCTGCCGGGGAGGGTACGGCCCGCTGCGGGTGTGGACAAGGCGGAAGTGGGGCTGTTCATTGCGCCGCGGCAGAGCGATAGTTCATGATCCATCAAATCGTTTCCACTTGCCCGGTTTGCATGGAACGCACAATGTCTCCCCTGGCAAACCAATGCGCCTTTTCCTCCTCCTCATGCTTGTAACCTCCGTCTCGCACGCCACGGAGATGCTTCCCGGTTCCGCCTCGCCGGATGGAAAGGCGCAGATCGCCGCCGAGGCCGTGAATGATGAGACGCGGTACCGCGTGGCCGATGCCACGGGGGAGTTTCTCCAGCGCGGCACGTTTCCCTCGGATTACTGGCGAGCGGAGCAATGCCTGGGCGCGAGCGTGTTCTGGCGGCGCGACTCCGCTTATTTTGTGATACAGGAGTCCATGTCGGGCATCCACGAGTCCTTCGTCGTCGCCCGCAGGACATCGCGCGGATACGTGGACATGAAATTCGACCGCAACACGATCATGAAAGTCTCCAAATTGAGCTGGCACCACGGCGCGGTCTGGTTCGGCGGCTGGCTGCCGGGGGATCGTATGGCGGTGACCATGGCGGGCGACCTCGATGCACTCAAGGGCGATTTTAAATGCGACTTCGTGCTGGATTTGAGGCATGATTTCCGCGTCGTGTCCTGCAAAGTCACGGTCACCGATTCCGAATGAAATCCATAGTTGCGCTGCTGCTCCTGCTTCTCCTCCCGCGTTGCGTCCATGCAAGTGTCCGGATCGCGGAGCCGATCACCTCCGCGGAGGAGGCGCTTGCCCATTTCAACGCTGCTTGTGACAACGAAATCAAGCGCTGGTCGACACCGGAAACGATGGCGAGAATCAATGCATTGCGGGCGGCCCCGTCGCTTACAATCAAACGGCAGAAGCCCCGTGATTTCGCCGGGCTCAAGGATCCGAAGGCGCTCGCCGGGGCAAGCCGCCACGATCTCTTCCGCACGCATGAGGCGATCCTCACGGCCAAAGGCGACATATGGGTGATCACCTACGACAACATGAAAGGCATGGAAGTCTTCCTCGACGCCGAAACCGGGCTGGTGCTGTGTGTCGCGTTCATCCCGGAGGGGTGAAACTGAATAAATCTGGTCAGCGGCCACATGATATTCGATTGAAAGGCGGTTTGTTTATCGTTCTTTTTTTACCCGGTCAGACTCGATACCTGAAGGGTGTTGTTTTTTCTTTAAAAAGCTATTCGTCTTTATCAGAATCCTGCATGCTTATTAGCGTCTGCCCAAGGCTACTTTTACTATGACATGGTACGCGAATAATGTTTACGCCAGGCGATCTGAAATGCTGGAGGATGCTCTCTGTAAGGAATTTTCAGGATCAGTTTATCGAGTTAATGACCTGCGGACTCACTCTTGGTGGAAACCTGAAATTATTCACGGTGTTCCTGAAGAAGGATTGCTTGCTGTCCGGCCATTCGCGAGCAGCGACGAATCGGATCACCTTCACGACTGGTATGAAGAGCCAGTTGTTTCATGGGACAATTTTTCGAGCTTTGAAGATTCCGGACTTGAGCTTCTTATTCCGCCGAAAATTCTCGGGGAAGCCAATGAAGATGGGGAAGCATACCCACCGGAGGGATTTCTACGATTTCTAAGGTATCTTGCCAAAAAGCGCGCTACGGCGATTTGTTACTATCAAAGTTTCATGTGGGGCGGTGATATAGAATCGGAGTTCGCATTCGTTTATTCGGGAAATGATGAGTTTTTTTATTTATTTGTGGGCTTCGAAGACCAGAAACCACAGATCGAGATTCGAAAGAACTCAATGGCGCCGACGAGGAAGACAGGGGAGGTGCTTGTTCACGCATTGCGGCATATCGGGCTTGACCTTCCGTCGTTTTATTTCGCGCTTCATACCAGGGGGTTTGACTGGAGTCGGCATCATTTGAAGCACACAGCGTAACGGCCGTGTCAAACGGCGTGGTCGGATTGCACGTCACTCCACCGCCACCGCGGGGACAGTCGCCTTCGCCTTGGTTTTTTCGCGATCGTTCGGCGTTGCGGTGGGTTGGGGTGATGAAGTGATCTTCAGGTCGAACTCGCGGGCGGATTCCTCCATCAATGCCGAGTAGGCGTCGTGGATTGGGCCGGTGTTGTCCTCGCCGGTGAACATGGCTTCCGAGCCCTTGTCCCTGTCGCGCACGGGGAGGGCCCGGAGCCGGAAGTCGTCCTTCCAGCGGTTGCCGGCCTTGAATGCCTGCTGCATGAAATCCTGGTAGCGGGCAATGAAGTCGTCGGTGAAAAACTGGCGGTTCGAGAGGATGATCTTGTCCGTCTCGCGCCTGGCTGAGATGACATCCTGGGGGCTGATGTCCTTCCAGTTATTGAGATAGGTGTTATAGGAATAGATATCATTCAACTTATAGGCGACCTTGTCCCAGAGCTGGACGCGCCGGGCGAGTGCCGCCGATTTTTCCTCGCTGGGCTTCGGGGTTTCCTTCCTGACCAGGCCGGCTTCCTTCCGGTGTTGCTCCGCTTCCTTCCAGTGGAGGTCGAGGGTGTAGGCGAGGAAGCAGATGGACAGCGGCGTGAGCAGGCCAATGACCAGCCTGATGATTTCCAGTAACGACCACGCCCGTTTTTCGCTCATAAGATGTCTTGTGCAATCATATCAGGATTTCGCCGGTGGCATAGGGGGCATTTTGGATATTTAGGCCCAAGCGGAAGAAAATGACGAAGCACGAAAGAAGCCCGAAGCCAGAATGACGAAACGGAAACATATGCATCAGACACGCAGTTCTGGCTTCGAGCTTCTGTAATTTCACCGCGCCGAGAGTAATCCTCGCGCCGGACTTATGTCGAGGATGTGCGAGCGGATTTGATCCTGGCGATGGATAAAGCGCAAACAGGGCTTGCAAATACTTCCATCCAAACAGAAGCTGGAAAATGCCCGGTTCAATCGCCCGGAATTTCATCCATTATCTTGTCGAGGCCCTGCCGTGGTTTGCCGGGGGCGCGTTTGTCGGCGCTCTCGTTGAAAGCTGGCTGCGGCCCGAGACCGTGGAGAAATGGATCGGCGCAAAAGGGGGCTCGATCACCGCCGCAATCGTCGCCGGGGCGGTGCTGCCGGGCTGCGCCATGACGACGATGCCGCTGGCCGCGTCGCTCAAGGCCCGCGGCGCGAGCGTGGGGACGCTCACCGGGTTCATCATGATCGCCCCGATCCTCAGCCCACACACGATCATATTGAACGCCGCGATGCTGGGGTTGCCCATGACGGTGGGGCGGATCGTGATCCCTGTCATCGCCGTCTATGGTGTGGCGTTGCTCATCAACTCGCTCCAGCAGCGCGGGCGCGTGGGAGTTCCCGCGGAAGCGCCCAATCTACCGGCCGTTGAAATGGCGGAAAGCGGTTGCGATTGCTGCTGCGACGAAAAACCCGCGGGCAAAAGTCTCTGGGCCACGTTTTATTCGAATCTCAGGACACTCATCCCGTTCCTCCTGCTCGGTCTTCTCGCTGTCTCCATATTGCAGGCGCTGCTTCCGCCGGATTACAGCCGGTTGCTGCGCACGGGGTGGACGGCTTACTTCATCGCGGCGGGCATTGCCATCCCGCTCTACGTTTGTGAAGGCGCGGAAGTGCCGCTCACCGCCGCGCTGCTGGCATTCGGCGTGGGAGCGGGCCCGGCTTTCACGTTCCTGCTCGCCTCGGTGGGAACCTGCATCCCGACCATCGCGATGGCGCCGCGCATCATCGGCACCCGGGCGACCTATATCTACGTTACAGCGTGGGTGCTGCTTTCCGTGGGAGGCGGAATGCTGTTTGGCCGGGTGGCGGCAGGGCTGCGCTGAAAAACAATTCCCCCGCTGCCGGCGCCTGCGGGACGAATGGCCGGTCCCATGTAAAACGGTGTTCATCCAACCCCGCCCGCGCACCACGCGGACGGGGCTTTTGTTTTGAGCGGACTTTCAGGAAAACACCGTTATACACATGATGGTTGCGGGAACTCCGGCGTGCATCAAAGTGAAATTATTCCGGGAAAACCGGCCATTAATATCAACTTACACTTGACGGATGCGAAGAAAGTGCCCTACAACGACCCCCATCAGCAAGCCGGATACAAACCCTAAACCTTAAATAATTAAGCCACAGCAGGTTGTTCCCCGATGTCGGTCCGGTTTTGCCGTCCCGCCACCGGAAAAATCCGCGAGGCATCAATCGCACTAAAAAACCAAGGAAAATATGATTCGAATCAATCCAAAGAGAATGGCTGCACTGGCGGCACTCGCGTTCGGCCTCGGCCTCGCGGGCACGGCCAGCGCGCAATATACGACCACGTTCGGAACAGCACCCGGCGGCGGTAACACGGTGGTCGGCGACGGCCCGAGCCTCGGCGAGCTCTTCACGGGCGACGGAAACCTTTCCAACGGGGGCTTCGACAGCATCACTTTCAACCTTGGCAGCGTGGCCTCCACGACCAACTCGGTGGACACGGTCTATATCACCACCGCGAACAATACATTGTTGAACAACGGGTCGATCTACGGGCAGGACGGCGTGAATCCCGGGGACACCGGATTCAACGCGATCCACTTCACAACCAGCCCGCAGACGGTCACGAACAACGGCCTCATCTCCGGCGGCGCAGGGGCCTCGGACACCAGCTACACCAACAGTGGCGGCGATGGCGGCATCGGGATTTATGTCAGCGGGTTCTCCCCGATGACTGGCATCTCGATCACCAACACCGGCAATATCTTCGGCGGTGTCGGCGGTGATGGCGGCGGCGGCTACGGCTACGGCGGCACGGGCGGCATCGGCATTTACCTGGGCGACATATTTTTCACCTCGCTCACCAATTCCATCATCACGAACTCCGGCACCATCGCGGGTGGGGACGGCGGCGTGGATACCCACTACCGCGGCACCGGCGGCACAGGCGGCGACGGCATTGCCGTGAGCACCGGCACGGTGAACGGATTCACGATCAATAACACCGGCGCGATCCTCGGCGGAGCGGGCCAGGGCGACACGGGCTACCGGCGCTCGGGCGGCGACGGCGGCTACGCTATCGACATCTATTCCAGTCTTGGCATCAGTAATGTCGTGATCACCAACACCGGCGGGCTGATCCAGGGCGGAATTGGCGGCGACGCAGGGGAGAAGGCGGACGCAGGCACTGGCGGCGATGCCATCTACCTGGAGGCGAGCAGCGGCACCATGGCCGGGGTGAGCATCACCAACACCGGCGGCAGCATCCTCGGTGGCGACGGTGGCAACGCCACGGACGACTATTCCTACGGCGGCGACGGCGGCAATGGCGTCTATCTTTACAACGATGGCGCAGGCATCTCGAATGTGGGCATCTTCAACTCCGGGCTGATCCAGGGCGGCAAGGGCGGCGACACGCAGTATGAGTACAACAGCGGCAACGGCGGCGATGCGATCTATATCGAATCGGACAACAATAACCTCACCGGTGTGAACATCACGAACGCCAAGGGCGGCTCCCTCATCGGCGGCGACGGCGGCACAGGGAATGACGACTATTCCAGCGGCGGCTATGGCGGCATCGGCGTGGAGCTTTACGCAAACGACAGCATGGCGAACATCGCCATTGTCAACGACGGGTTGATCCAGGGCGGCAAGGGTGGCGACGCGTATTACGACACCTATGCCGGTTACGGCGGCGATGCCATTTCCGTGGACTCGGATGACGGCGATATCACGAACTTCTCGTTGAAAAACACGGGCAGCATCATCGGCGGCAACGGCGGCAACGGCACGAACGACTATGCCAGCGGCGGCAACGGCGGCTACGGACTCTATGTTTTTGCAGACAACGTCGTCACGACACTCAGCATCAACAACTCCAACCTCATCCAGGGCGGCAACGGCGGCGACGCCGCTTATGAAACCGAGCCCGGCGACGGCGGCGTCGGTGTTTACATCGAAGGCTACGATGGCGTAAGCGGAGTCACCATCCAGAACGACGGCAACATCATCGGCGGCAATGGCGGCAATGCGACGGATTACTACACCTACAGTGGCGGCCACGGCGGCGAGGGCATCAGGATTGGCGCGTATAACAACGACGTCGTGAACACGTTCATCTCCAACAGCGGCAGCATCATCGGCGGCAATGGCGGCACCAGCGGTTATGACGAGACCAGCGGCTACGGCAACGATGCGGTTTACATCTACGCCTACGACGGCAGTGTCAACTCCACCGGGTTCTTCAACTCCGGTCTGATCCAGGGCGGCAAGGGCGGGGACGGCAGCGCCTCGCAGTACAGCTACGGCGGCGATGGCGGCTACGGCATCGACATTTACGGGAGCCTCAGCATCATGAACCTCGGGATCATCAACACGGCCAACGGCAAGATCCTCGGCGGCAACGGCGGCAACGCCACCAACCAGGGCGAAGGCGGCGACGGCGGCTACGGCGTGTATGCAGGAACCAATAACGGAGACATCAACGGCTTCCTGCTGTTGAACGCGGGCGTGATCGCCGGCGGCAAGGGCGGCAATGGCGATGATGCCAATGATTACGAGGGCGGTTCCGGCGGCTACGGCGTTTACCTCTTTGCCGAGGAGAACCTGTTCAATGTCACCATCAACAACAGCGGATTCATTTTCGGCGGCGACGGTGGTAACATGATCGACGGCGACTCGGCCATCCGCCTGCAAAGCAACGACAATGTCATCAATAACGTCGCGATCACAAACAGCGGCTTTATTATTGGCGGCTCCGGCGGTTTCAGCGCGAACTATGATGGCGGTAGCGGCTACGACGGCATCCGCATTCTGGGCTACGGCGGCGACGTGAAGAACGTCTCCATCATGAACTCAGGGGTCATCGGCGCCGGAAACGGCGGCGGCTCGGGAGACTCCGGTTCCTACGCCGGCGGCGGCGGCGACGCGATCGAGATCTACTCGAACAACAACATGTCCAACATCGCGATTGGCAACAGCGGAGTCATTCAGGCCGGCAACGCGGGCCCGGGCGGCTACGGCGGTTACGGCGGCGACGGCGTTTATGTCGACGCGAGCAACAGCCTGGTCAACTTCGCGCTGAACAACACAGGCGTGATCTTCGGCGGCAACGGCAGCGGCGTCGGCTATAGCGGCGGCGAGGCTGTGGACATCTACGGCAGCCCGAGTCCGAATTTCGACAAAAACGTCGTGATCAATAACTTTGGCGCGATGATCGGCGGCAACGGCCTGAACGGCGCGGACTCCGGGTTCGGCGTGAAACTCACGACGACCAACGCGGTGCTGAACAACTACGGCGTCATCGCCGCGGGCTCCGGCCCGAACCGCTACGCGATCGTGCTCAACGGCGGCGGCAACACGATCAACCTCATGGGCCACTCCGTGACGGACGGCATGATCAAGGCGAGCGGCCCCACGGACTCGAACGTCCTGAACATCCGGCTCTCCGGTGTCAGCCCCGCGGTGGCGGCGCAACTCAGCGCGCAGCTCGCGGCGGAGGGAGTGGTCCCCGGGCATGACAGCACGGGCAGCCTCACGATCCGCGGCCTCCTCATCCAGTGGGATCCGATCATCGTGAACCTGCAGTTCAGCTCGTATCAGCTCCAGGGCCTCACCCCGAACCAGCAGGCAGTCGGCGCGAACCTCGACAGCTTCACGTTCAACCCGACCGGCCAGATGCTGGACCTGTTGAATGCAATCGACGGCAGCGGCAACGTGCCGGAGGCGCTGGAAACGCTCTCGCCGCAGCCGTTCCAGATCTACAGCGACATCGCGTTTGCGAATGCGACGTTCAACACGCTTGAGATCGACCATCGCCTGAACAACCTGCGCGACGGCAGCGAAAGCATCGACACCATGGGCATCGGCGGCAACACCGACAAGACCACGGCGGGCTTCAGCAAGGACGGCAAGAACGTCGTCGTGCCCGAGACGAAGTCGCTCGAGAAACGCTGGGGCTTCTTCGCGGCAGGCAGCGGCCTGTTTGCAAACGTGGACGCCCACGGCGGCGACCTCAGCGACCAGGGCTTCACCACATCGGGCCTCATGCTCGGCGTGGACGGCAAGATCAACGACCACTGGGTCGCCGGTCTGCTCTTCAACTACAACTACACGGTTGCCGACCTGGACAGCCACGGCAGCAAGGCCAACGTGCAGACCTTCGGCGGCGGCGCATATGCCGGCTTCCACGACGGTGGCTGGTATGCAAACGGCCTGGCTACCTACGGGCACAACAGCTACGACAGCCAGCGGCACATCAGCCTCCTCGGGTTCAACCGCACGGCGACCGGCAGCACGGACGGCGACCAGTATGTGGGGAACCTCGACGGCGGCTATGACTTCCACATCACCGACAAGGTGACGGTGGGACCTCTGGCCGGGTTGCAGTATGTGCACCTGAACGTGGACGGGTTCAACGAAACCGGAGCCGGCGCAGCCAACCTCGCGGTGGGCAGCCAGGATGCGGATTCCCTGCGCTCGCGCATCGGCGTGCACGCGGAATACAAGACGCAGCTCGCGAAGGAAGTGGCATTCGGCACGGAGATCCACGCGGCATGGCAGCATGAGTTCCTCGATGACAGCCGCTCGATCAGCGGCCAGTTCATCGGCTCGGGCCTCGCGGCATTCAACGTGAACACGACCAAGCCGCAGCGCGACGCAGCGATCGCCGGGGTCGGCGTGAACTTCACCGTGCGCGACACGATGACGGTGTTCTTCGACTACGACGTGCAGGCCGGGCAGGAGAGCTACCTGGAGCAGAGCGTCAAGGGCGGCCTGAAGTTCAGCTTCTAAGCTCCGGCCAGTTGCAAAACTCAAACAACCCCGGCCACGCAAGTGGCCGGGGTTTTTGGTTTATGCGGCCCGCCAGGGAAAATGAATTTTCATCTTTTTGATAATGCCGCACTTTCGGATCGAAAATTAAATGCATCTGAAGGACTTGACTGATTTAAAAAAATAGTCTTTAAACGACACCAAGCAGACAGATACAAAACCCTGAACAACATATGTCCGCCATTTTCCATGTTCATTTGCGCCCCGGTTTCGCGGTTCTCCGCCAGTGAACATTGTTTAACAAATCAGCAGATCCCAATCCCAAGCAACCCAAGGAGATAACACCATGATCCGATTCAATATGAAAAGAATGGCAGCCCTCGCGGCACTAGCGTCCGGCATGGCGCTTGCCAACACGGCCAGCGCGCAATATACGACCACGGTCGGGAACACCCCCGGCGGTGGCAACACGGTGGTCGGCAACGGTGTCCTCGGGCCGCTTGCCACGGGGGATGGGAACCTTTCCAGCGGCGGTTTCGACAACATTACTTTCAATATCGGCAGCACCGCCACCGGCAGCGGCGTGGACACGGTCTTCATCAGCACCGGCGGCAATACGCTCCTGAACAACGGCACGATCACGGGAGATGCCTTGTACAGCGCGATCAGCTTCGCTTCGTCCTCCAGCCTGAACGGCGAGACGATCACCAATAACGGGGTGTTGAATTCGCTCGCTATCGGCCCTGTCAGCGGCAGCACCCTTTACGCCAACCCCGCATCCAGCTCCTACGGCAACAATATCGGCGCCGGCCTGGGCGTCTCCTCCGGCGGCGGCATCAACCAGCTCACCGTTGCCGCGAACGGCTCGATCACGGGCGGCAGCTTCGGCGATATCACCAGCAGCACGATCTACGGGAATGATTACACCAACGATATCGGGGGCAATCTCGTCACCGCCATCGCCATCGACGCAAACGGCGCGATCAGCCAGCTTGCCTTCACCGGCAACGGCACGATCACGGGCGGCAGCTTCGGCGATCTCAATAGCAGCAGCACTCTCTACGGCAATAACGAGAGTGACAACGCCGGGGGCAATATCGCCACCGCCATCGCCATCAGCTCCCTGGACTCGATCACCAATTCATCGGTGGTCACCTCGGGTGCGATCACGGGCGGCAGCATCGGCGACCTGAACGGCAGCAGCGGTATTTACGGCAATGACAGCGGTGACAACGAAGCCGGCGGCAATATCGTCACCGGCCTCGCCATCAATTCCGTCGGTTCGATTACCTCGCTGGCAGTGGGCAACAACGGCTCGGTCACGGGCGGCAGCATCGGCGACCTGAACGGCAGCAGCGCTTATATCTACGGCAATAACAGCGGTGATAACGAAGCCGGGGGCAACATCGCCACTGGCATCGCCATCAGCGCGGACGGTTCGATTACCTCTCTGGCAGTGGCCAACAACGGCCCGGTCACGGGCGGCAGCATCGGCAGTCTGAACAGCTTCTCTTATATCTACGGCAACGACAGCGGTGACAACGAAGCCGGGGGCAATATCGCCACGGGCATCTCCATCGACTCCATCGGTTCGATTTCCCTGCTGACGCTGGCCAACAACAGCACGATCACCGGCGGCAGCATCGGCGCTATCGGTTACTACTCCGGTATCTACGGGAACGACAGCAGTGAAAACGAAGTCGGCGGCAATATCGCCACCGCCCTCTCCATCGGCACCAACGATTCGATCGCAGGGTTGACGCTGGTCAACAAAGGCGCGATCACCGGCGGCAGCATCGGCGGCATGGGCAACAACGATGGCTACAGCTATATCTACGGCAATGACAGTGGTGACAACGAAGTCGGCGGCAATATCGTCACCGGCCTCTCCATCGGCGCCAACGGTTCGATTTCCAACCTGTCGATCACCAACAGCGCCACGATCAAGGGCGGCAGCATCGGCGGCATGGGCACTGCGGGCTCCGGCTACGGCTATATCTACGGCAATGACAGCAGCGAAAACGAAATCGGCGGCAACACCGCCACCGCCCTCTCCATCGGCGCCAACGGCTCGATTACCTCGCTGGGGCTGACCAACAACGCCAATATCATCGGCGGCAGCATCGGTGGCATGGGCAGCAACGACGCCTACGGCTATATCTACGGCAACGACAGCGGTGACAACGAAATCGGCGGCAACATCGCCACCGGCATCTCCATCGACTCCAACGGCTCGATCAGCGGGCTGTCGCTGATCAACACCGCCACGGTCGCCGGCGGCAGCATCGGTGGCATGACCGACTCCAGCTATATCTACGGCAATGACAGCAGCGAAAACGAAATCGGCGGCAATATCGCCACCGCCATCTCCATCGGCGCCAACAGTTCGATTTCCAACCTGTCGCTGACCAACACCTTCGCGGTCATCGGCGGCAGCATCGGCGGCATGACCGACTCCAGCTATATCTACGGCAATGACAGCGGAGACAACGAAGTCGGCGGCAATATCGCCACCGCCATCGCCATCGACTCCAACAGTTCGATTACCTCGCTGACGCTGAACAACAAAGGTGCGGTCGTCGGCGGCAGCATCGGTGGCATGGACGACTCCAGCTATATCTACGGCAATGACAGCGATGACTTCGAGATCGGCGGCAATATCGCCACCGGCATCGCCATCGGCGCCAACAGTTCGATCAACTCTCTGACGCTGAACAACACCGGTGTTGTCAAAGGCGGCAGCATCGGCGGCATGGCGTATTCGACCGGTTACGCCTATATCTATGGCAACGACGACGCAAACGAAACCGGCGGCAATATCGCCACCGCCATCGCAATCGATTCCAACAGTTCGATTTCCTTGCTGACGCTGAACAACTCCGGCTCGATCATCGGCGGCAGTATCGGCGGCATGGGCTCCCCGGGCAGCGCCTACGCCTATATCTACGGGAATGACAGCGGTGACAACGAAGTCGGCGGCAACATCGCCACCGCCCTCGCCATCGGCGCCAACGGTTCGATCAACGGGCTGACGCTGACCAACACTCTCCTGGTCGTTGGTGGCAGCATCGGTGGCATGGGCACTGGCAGCGACGAGTACAGCTATATCTACGGGAATGACAGCGATGAAAACGAAGTCGGCGGCAATATCGCCACGGCCATCGCCATCGATGCCAACAGTTCGATTACCTCGCTGACGCTGAATAACAGCGGCCCGGTCATCGGTGGCAGCATCGGAGGCATGGGCGCCAACGACGGCAACGCCTATATCTACGGGAATGACAGCGGTGATAACGAAGTCGGCGGCAATATCGCCACCGGCATCGCCATCGGCGCCAACGGTCCGATCAACGGGCTGACGCTGACCAACACCAGCTTGATCGCCGGCGGCAGCATCGGCGGCATGGGAGCCAGCGACGGCTACGCCTATATTTACGGGAATGACAGCGGCAATAACGAAATCGGCGGCAATATCGCCACGGCCATCGCGATCGGCGCCAACAGTTCGATTACCTCGCTGACGCTGTCCAACAAAGGCTCGGTCATCGGCGGCAGCATCGGTGGCATTGGCGACGACAGCTACATCTACGGCAACGACAGCAGTGAAAACGAAATCGGCGGCAATATCGCCACCGGCATCGCCATCGACGCCAACGGTCCGATTTCCTTCCTGTCGCTGGCCAACAAAGGCTCGATCACCGGCGGCAGCATCGGCGGCATGGGCGATGTGAACGGCTACGCCTATATCTACGGCAATGACAGCGGTGATAACGAAATCGGCGGCAACATCGCCACCGCCCTCGCCATCGGCGCCAACAGTTCGATCAGCTCGCTATCGCTGGGCAGCAGCGGTTCGGTCACTGGCGGCAGCATCGGCGGTATGGCCGTCGTGGGCGACAACTACGCCTATATCTACGGCAATGACAGCGGCAATAACGAAATCGGCGGCAACATCGCCACCGGCATTGCCATCGGCTCCAACGGAGTGATTTCCTCGCTGTTGCTGGGCAACTCCGGTTCGGTCACCGGCGGCAGCATCGGCGGCATGGGCAGCGTGGACGCCTACGCCTATATCTACGGGAATGACAGCGGCAATAACGAAATCGGCGGCAATATCGCCACTGCCATCGCCATCGGCTCCTTTGACACGACCAATAACCTGACGCTGCTCAACGCCGGCCCTGTCACTGGCGGCAGCATCGGCGGCATGTTTGGCGGCAGCAGCTACACCTATATCTACGGGAATGACAGCGGTAACTACGAGATCGGTGGCAATATCGCCACTGGCATCGCCATCGGTTCCGGCGGTTCGATCACCGGGCTGTCGCTGATCAACATCAGCTCTGTCACCGGCGGCAGCATCGGCGGCATGAGCGGTGGTGGTGGCTACTACTCCTACATCTATGGTAATGACAGTGGTGACTACGAGATCGGTGGCAACATCGCCACCGCCATCGCCATCGGCTCCTATGACGTGAATACCGGGCTCTCGCTGGTCAACTTCGGCACCGTCATCGGCGGCAGCATCGGCGGTATGAGCAACGGCAGCTATATCTACGGCAATGACAGCACCAGCTACGAAGTCGGCGGCAATATCGCCACCGGCATCGCCATCACCTCCTTTAATTCGATCAGCGGTGCATCGCTGGTCAACTTCGGCACGATCTCCGGCGGCAGCATCGGCAATATGACCGGTGGCAGCTATATCTACGGCAACGGAGGCAGTAGCGAAACCGGCGGCAATATCGGCACCGGCCTCGCCATCACCTCCATGGGTTCGATTAACGGGCTCTCTCTGGTCAACGTCGGGACGATCAAAGGCGGCAGCATCGGAGTGTTCAGCGGGGGAGCCTATGTCACGGGCAACAATAGCGGCAGTGATGTGGGCGGCGATGTCCTCAGCGGTGTCGCAATAAATTCCGGCGTGGTCAGCACCGGCAACAACCTTGTCGTCAACTACGGCACGATCCTGGGCGGCAATTCCGCCTCGGGCAATGCAGGCGCCGGCATCAGTTCCAACACCGGCAGGCTCACCATCAACAACTGGGGAACCATCAGCGCCGGCAGCGGCCTCTCGACAACCACGGTTCCCGGTTTCCCACCGGCGTCGATCCTGCTCAGCGGGGGCCACAACACGGTCAACCTGAACGGCCACTCCACCACGCCCGGGACGATCCAGGCGACAGGCGTGGGCGACGTGTTGAACCTGAACTTCACGGGCATGAGCCCGGCGGCGATCGCGGCGTTGAAAGCCCAACTGGCGGCGCAGGGATACCCCGCGAATAATTTCACCGGCGCATTCACCGTGCGCGGAGTGACAACCTTCGTGGATCCGCTGGTGATTGTCCTGAACCTCAGTTCCTACCAGCTCCAGGGCATCACGCCAAACCAGCAGGCGATCGGCGCGAACCTCGACAGCTTCGTGGTTAACCCGACCGGGGCGACGCTGGCCCTGCTTAATGCAATCGACGTGAGCGGCAACGTGCCTCTCGCCCTTGACCAGCTCTCACCGCAGAAATACCAGATCTACGGCGACATCGCGCTCGCGGCGATGACCTTCCAGAGTCTCACAATTGACGACCGCCTGAACAACCTGCGCGACGGCAGCGAGAGCATCGACACCACCGGCATCGGTGGCAACACCGACAAGACCAGCGCGGGCTTCAGCAAGGACGGCAAGGACAACAAGAGCGTGACGGTGCCGGAGAAGGCATCGATGGAAAAACGCTGGGGCTTCTTCGCGGCGGGCAGCGGCGTCTTCGGCGACGTGGATGGGCGCGACGGCCTCACCGACGCGAGCTTCACCACGGGTGGCGTGATGATGGGCATCGACGGCAAGATCAACGACAACTTCGTCGCCGGTCTGCTGTTCGACTACAGCCACACGCAGGCAGACCTCGACGCGCAGGGCAGCACTGCAAACATCGAAACCTACGGTGGCGGCGTCTACAGCGGCTTCCACGACGGACCATGGTATGCGAACGGCCTGCTGAGCTACATGCATAACTCGTACGACAGCGCGCGGGCAATCGTGTTCCCCGGCGTGAACACCCTCGCCCGCGGCGGCACGGACGGCAACCAGGTCGGCGTGAACATCGACGGAGGCTATGACTTCCACATCACGGACAGGTTCACGGTCGGACCGCTGGTTGGGTTGCAATACGTGCATGCCGACGTCAGCAGCTTCAATGAATACGGCGCTGGTGGAGCCAACCTCGGGGTGGGCAGCCAGGACATCGATTCGCTGCGCTCCCGTCTCGGTGTGCGCGCGGACTACCACATGCAGGTGAAGAACGGGCTGGCAATCGCCGTGGAAGCGCGTGCCGCATGGCAGCATGAGTATCTCGACGACAGCCGCTCGATCAGCGGGCAGTTCATCGGCTCGGGCCTCGGCGCATTCAATGTGCAGACCAGCAAACCGCAGCGTGACGCCGCATTGGTCGGTGTGGGCTTCAACGCCACGTGCCACGACAAATGGACCGTGTTCGTGGACTACGACGTGCAGGCCGGTCAGGAGAGCTACCTCGAGCAGAGCGTGAAAGCCGGCCTCAAGGTCGCCTTCTAAGCTGACTGATCAAGCAATAACTCAAACAAACCCCGGCCACGCAAGTGGCCGGGGTTTTGTTTTTTGTGACGCCCGGGGAAGCTATTCAGTATCAGTGGATAAAATTCCCAACTTTCAGGTAGTGATATTTATCCCACCGGATGCCCATTAAATACATCCGCAAAAAATCCGTGCTTCGAAACACCCTGAACAGAAGTTGCGTAACCTGCGGGGAAAATCCGTGGATTGCGCTTCCCGAAATCGAAAATAAAGAGAAGTCAAAACATGAAAAAGTATATTCTGACACTGGTATTCGTGGGCGGGGCATTTGCATTCGCGATGCCGCGCGCCGCGCAGGCGCACGATGGGAAATGGGATGAGCGCCATCATTACTACATCGACAAGGATGGCTGCTGGGACGAGCACGACATCCATCAGAAATACGCGGTCGTGAAGAAACACCGGGGCTACTGGGACACGCGGGGCGAGAAGCGCATCTTCATCCGCGTGGATCGCGATTAACGCAGCAGCGGATTTGCAAGGGGGAGCGGGACCGCGCCCGCCGGAAATGGAAATCCTTGTTTTCCTGCCGGCGGCGCGGTTCCATTGCCTCCCTGCCAGGGCATGGGCTTTCGGTTCGCGGACAAGGTTCCGAATCCGAAATCCAGCATGGCCGCCGCAGCCTCCGTCATGCAGCCCCTGTCCTGGGTGATCCGGGTGTGTCCACAACCCCGGATCAGCAACCGTCGCCCTTCATCCGGCAGGCGGGCGTCCGAAAAATAGTTGCAATGTAGCCGTGGTCTGTGACTCACTGACGTCTGGTAAGTGGATATTTCAGGGCGTGAGAACAGAAAAAGGATGAATAACTTGTGCGAGACCGCGGAGTGGCAAAAAAATCCGGAAAAGCACGCGTCAAGTTGGAAATATCGATTGATACTGCTCCTGCTGCTTTCCGTGCTCGCGGGAAGATTCAGCGACGCATCGGCCAATGATGGAAAATACACAGCGAGTCGCGGACAGATCGAAGGCGCGTTATATGTCATTGTCAAACCTGCGGACTGGAATGGCCGGCTGCTCCTTTACCAGCATGGCCTTGGCGATGCCTCGTTGCCTTTGGCGGTCGATATCAATACGGAATCCGAACCTTACAGGACGCTTCTGGCTCAAGGTTGGATGGTGGCCGCCAGCAGTTACCGGCGGAGCGGTTTTATCGTCAGGGATGCGATGGATGACGTGCGCAATCTTCATCAATACATCGCTGACACATATGGAAAACCAAAGCGAACGGTCCTGATGGGCGCCTCGATG
>Ga0068860_100002457_pt1 | contig 19449 bp, 19 predicted proteins | sample KBSSwiS32_FD_66597 | JGI IMG/M metagenome (GOLD analysis project Ga0068860, IMG submission 66597) | Switchgrass rhizosphere microbial communities from Kellogg Biological Station, Michigan, USA - KBS Switchgrass S3-2 | ecosystem: Host-associated > Plants > Roots > Rhizosphere > Soil ...
GGTGCGCTGAATGAGTGTATTTCGTGAGCTGTGAGGCCGCAGCCTGACAACGGAAGGGATCAGCATGATTGACACGCGTGAACACCAGCGCTTTCCGGTCCTGACCCCGGCGCAGATAGCGAGCGCCCGCCGCTTCGCCAGCGGACCCGAGACGCGGTTTGAGCCCGGCGAGACGATCTACGCAATCGGTGAACATGGCGCGCCGGCGTGGCTGGTCGTCGATGGCACGATCGAGGTCATCCGCCGCGACGGGCTGAGCCACGAGGCGGTGATCACCGTCCACGGGGCAGGGCAGTTTTCCGGTGAGGTCAACCAGCTCGCCGGACGTCCGTCCATCGCGGCCGGGCGGGCGGGACCCGATGGTTGCACGGCGGTTCCGATTGACGCTGCGCACCTGCGCGCGCTGATGGTTGGCTCCGCCGAACTCGGCGAAATCGTCATGCGAGCCCTGATCCTTCGCCGCGTCGGCCTGTTGGAAAAGGGCGGGGCCGGGACGATCCTGATCGGCAACCCCGGCAGCCCCGACTTGGTTCGCCTGCACGATTTTCTCAGCCGCAGTGGGCTGCCCAACCTCGTGCTTGACGTCCGCTCCGACGAGGAAGCGCGGGCCTTGGTGGAACGCATCGGCGTGCTGCCGGACGAACTTCCGCTGGTCGCCTGCCCCGCTGGACCGGTGCTGAAGCGCCCCAGCGTCGAAGAGCTTGCCGCCTGCCTTGGCGTGGTCCCGGAGATCGATCCGGACCGGCGGTATGACGTCGCCATCGTCGGGGCCGGCCCTGCCGGTCTTGCCACCGCCGTCTACGCCGCGTCGGAGGGCTTGTCCGTCATCGTGCTGGATGCGCGAACGATGGGCGGGCAGGCCGGCGCATCGGCGCGGATCGAGAACTATCTCGGCTTCCCTACCGGCATCTCGGGCCAAGCCCTGGCCGGGCGGGCCTTCAATCAGGCGGTGAAGTTCGGCGCGGAGATGGCGATCCCGGTGGCGGTCGAACGGCTCGATTGCGATACGCCCGAGCTGACCCTGGTGTGTTCGGGCAACAGGCGTGTGACGGCGCGCGCCGTGGTGATCGCATCGGGGGCCCGCTATCGGCGGCCCGACGTGCCGGGCCTCGCCGAGCTGGAGGGCGCAGGCATTTCCTACTGGGTATCGGCCATGGAAGCGCGCAGCTGCGCCGGCGAAGATGTGGTCCTGGTCGGCGGCGGCAATTCCGCCGGCCAAGCGGTCGTCTTCCTGGCCCCGCAGGTACGCAAGCTTCACCTGGTCATCCGCCGCCCGCTGGCCGCGACCATGTCGCGCTATCTCATCGACCGAATTGCCGCGCTTTCCAACGTCGAGGTGCACATCGGGAGCGAGATCGCGAGCCTTGAGGGCGATCGCGAGACCGGCTTGGCCGCGGTCACCTTCCGCGATCGCCACGATGGTTCGCTCAAGCGCCGCGAGGTGCGGCACATGTTCCTGTTCATCGGTGCCGACCCGAATGCCGATTGGACCAGGGATTGCGTCGAAACCGATGGCAAGGGCTTCATCGTGACCGGTGGGGGCGCCCTGCCGCTGGAAACCAGCCGGGCAGGTGTGTTCGCGATCGGCGATGTCCGAGCGGGGTCGACCAAGCGCGTGGCGGCCGCCGTCGGCGAGGGCGCGGCCGTGGTCGCACAGATCCACGGCCTGTTCGCCGAGCAATCCACCCGCGGGACGCACTCTTGACCTGCCAGCGTTGCCGGCGTCGGCTGCAAGTCATTCCCACTCCGCCGCGGCGTCATGTTCCGGATGCGCGCGTCATCCCATCGTGCCAATTCTTCCGCCATCGACGAAGATGGTGCTGCCGGTCGTGTAGGACGAGGCAGCCGAAGCCAGCAGCAGGGCGGCGCCGACGACCTCGTCCGCATGGCCGAAACGCTGGATGGCGTTGCGGCCCGTGAGGTCCAATTGCGAATAGGTCTTCAGGGTCTCGCTGTCGCCACCGTCGGGCGTGATCGCGCCTACCGAGATCATATTGACCCGCGTCGCCGGTGCCATCGCCTTAGCCAGATACCGGGTCAGCATGGCAGTCCCAGCTTTGGCGACACTGTAGGCAATCGAATTGCCGATGACCGAAAAACCGCCGCTGCTGCCGATCGTGATGATGCTGCCGCTTTGATGCGCCTCCATGTCGGGATGGACGAGCTCGGCAAGATGAAAAATGGCGGTGATGTTGGCGCCCAGCGCCCTGTCCCACACGTCCGGTGTGTTTCCCCAGATCCCGGCCTCGGGCGCGATGGCGCCGGCCGTCGCGTTGTTGAACAGGATATGGATCGGGCCGAAAGCCTCCCGCGCCTGGTTCACCAGCGCAACCCGGGCATCGGCCTCCAGGATATCCGCGGTGAGAGCCAAGGCCTCTCCGCCCGACGCGCGGATGCCTGCCGCAGTCTCCGTAATCACGCCGGACGATCTCGCCGAGCACACGACCTTCGCACCCGCGCCTGCGAAGGCGGCTGCAACGTGCGCACCGATGCCCGGCCCCACACCGGTGATGATCGCGGTCCTGCCGCTAAGGTCGAATTTTTCGGCAATCGATCTGCCGCGCAGCACTTCCGGCATCTCAGTCTCTCCCCGTCCCCCAACGTACCGTCATCGCGCAGACGGTACTCGATACGCTCGCTCGCCTGACCGCGTCGCTGCCGATCGGAGATTTCCTACTCGCATCGTTCTCTCCCCATCTTGGTTAGTTACCCTGAAATTGATGAAAAATACAGTTTAGCGATTTTTCGTCTTAATACCTTTGATGAGATCGTATCGATATCGATGACTTGGCTCGGCTTGCATCCTATATACAATGATGAACCATAGATTTCTCCTGATAAATTTCTTATCAGTGTCGCCCATTCTGCTGGCGTTAGTGTAATATCGGGGAACAATCCCTTCACTTTCACGTGAATGCGCGAGATCATGTCGTAGGTCGTCTGCTCGATGGCCAGTCCGACTGGCGATCGACTGTCGATGCCCTTGATCAAGGCGATCGATGCTGCCTGCCATTTGCTGGCGGCATTCTCTTCAAGGAACGAGATCAAGATCTCCACGCGCTCGTCGAGCGGAAGCGTTGCGGCGTCCTCCGGGATGCACGGGAGTTCGGCGCTGAGTGCAAACTGGTAGAGTTGAACCAGAAGATCGTCTCGCGATGCGAAATGGTGCTGGAGGGCGCCGCGCGTAAAGCCGGCGTGCTCGGCGAGCCGCACTGTGGTCAGCGCGCCGAAGCCCCGGTCGACAAGGAGGTCAATGGCCGCATTCAGCAGCGCCAATCGAGTCGAGGCGCTGTCACGATATTTGGCCTGGATTACTGTTGTCGCCACCTTGAATTGGGTCCCTATGCTGGTTGTCGCGGCCGTCAGGTGCTGCGAGCGACCACAGCGGACCCGATCACTGGTTGTCCTCGCCCTTTGGCTGCACCAAGGCAGATCGTCAGTTCGAGTAGAGCGAGACGCTCTGCCGCAGCTTAGACGCTATTCTTCGAAAAGCATCGTATCCTTCAAACGAGGGGGGCCAACCGCCCTTAGTGCGATGTGCTGCATGATCGCTGCGGCATCGTCGGCGCCAAGCCCGCAGCACTGGGGTTCCAAGATAGCCCGCGCATCACTTCCCGGAAGTTGGAGCAAGCAAGACCCCTTTGCCCGCCTGCGGAATATAGCCGAGCGTGCCACGCCCAAGGTGCCGAGGCTCAGGCCGTCTCGACAGATTATGGTGACATTCATTCTGGCATGAACTATTATCATAGCCTCATCGTGAGACGCTAAAATTTTTCTTGAGCATACGTAAGTATCAGCCTTATTGAGATATGTCCGAGCTGAAATTAGGCGATTCTGGGATTTTCAAGGCTGGCTAGATCATTCACACATGAATGTTAAGGTATAAGATTCATCGGTGCAAGGAGCGGCTACCTGAACAATTGGCGGGGCTGCTCAAATGAGATGTCCTGCGGACTAATAAATGGGAGAGGCGCAATGTCTGAGGAACTCCGTTTTGATGGCAAGGTAGCCATGGTGACCGGCGGCGGAGTTGGGCTCGGAAGGGCCTACAGTCTGCTCCTGGCGGCGCGCGGAGCCAAGGTTGTGGTCAACGGCAATTTTCGGGACTCCGGCGTCGGCCCCGAAGCCGATGTCGCCGCCGAGATCCGGTCCATGGGTGGCGAGGCTGTCGGGGTAAATGGCAGCGTCTCGGACGATGCTTCCGCTCGCCGCATGGTCGCCCAGGCAGTGGAGACCTTTGGCGGCCTCGACATTCTGATCAATAATGCCGGCATCGGCGAGATGGCGCCGGCGATCTTCGACGCACCCACGGCAGAGACCGACCGGTTGATCGAAAACCACCTGCACGGCCATCTCCGGATGTCGCGCGCCGCATTCCCGCACCTGGCGAAATCGGGAGCCGGGCGAATCGTCACCACCGGTTCTTCGGTCGCGCTCGGCTGGGAAAGCCCGGCCGGCTGGGACGGTTCCTACAGTGTGGCAAAGGCGTCGCTGTTCGCCGCGACCCGTCAGCTGGCCGGCGCCGGCGCCAAATTCGGTATCAAGGTCAACATGATCATGCCTTGGTCGATCACCCCGCTCGTGGAGCGCGAAATCGGCCATACTTCATTCGGCAAGTGGATGAAGGCCAAGCTGCCGCCGGAACGGGTCGCACCGGTGGTGGCATTTCTCTCCCACAAGTCGTGCCCGGTCACCGGGCAGTTCATTTCAGCGGCGGGGGGCCGGGTTACCCGCATCGTGTTCGCCTCCCCGCCGGGCTATTTCAACCCGCATCTCTCGATCGAGGATCTGCGGGACAACTGGGCCGCTGTCATGGGCGATGTCGATGGCGCCCGAAATCTTTCCGGGTTCTACGAAGTGGAGGGCCAGCCCACTGAATTTGCCCGGATCCGCGACCTTGTCGGGGAGTGAAATGTCAGTGGGACTGGCTGTAGCGGGTCGTCTTTCCGGCCGTATCGCGATCGTCACTGGCGCGGCCTCCGGCATCGGTCGCAGTGTCGCCGAACGGTACCTGCGTGAGGGAGCGGCGGTGGTCGCCGCCGACATCAACGCGCAAGGCCTGAAGGAACTGGCCGACACACAGGACGTCGATCCGGCCAGGATCGCGATACAGCAGTGCGACGTGGCCGATGAAAGCGCTATCGAGGCCGTGGTGCAGACCGCGCTGGAGCGGTTCGGCCAGGTCGATATCATGGCCAACATCGCCCAGGGCGGCCTTGCCGATCATCTCTGCCTCGAGCAGGCCACGGCGCAGCACGCGCTCGCCAGCTTTACCACCGGCCCACTCCAATCGATGCTGTTCATGCAGAAATGCCTGCCGGCGATGCGTGAACGCAACTACGGGCGGATCATCAACGTCGCGTCCCATTCCGCACTGATCGGGACGCCGGGCTTTGCGCCCTACGAAATCGCCAAAGGCGGAGTTCAGGCGCTCACCCGCAATGCCTCCCAGGAATGGGCGCCCTACGGCATAACCACCAACTGCGTGCTGCCGATCGTGCGAACCCCAGCCTATGATCTCACCGAACAGGGCCGGGCGGCCGCCAGGGTGCTGGAGGAATCCATCCCGGTCAGGCGCTTCGGCACGCCGGCGCAGGAATGCGCACCGGTGTTCGTCTTCCTCGCCAGCGAAGAGGCCGGCTATGTCAACGGCCAGATGGTCGGGGTCGACGGCGGATTCAGGCTGTTCGCGTGATCCTGCATCGACCGCTTGACCACGAGGCAGGGTCTTCACTTTTCTGACGTCACAGGAACGGGAGTAGACATGGCTTTCGACATCACCGGCGGATATCCCGAACACGCGGACTTCCCGCTGCCCGGTCCGCCCTCAAATTCAGAAATGCGCGAAAGCGCGTCGATGTGGATTTCAGACAATGACGGTCGCTTCGGATTTCCGCGCATGACCGTGGAGTCCCTCGCGATCGATTGGGAAAATCGCGGCATTGAGGCGAACCTCACATTTCCCAACGGCCGGGTTCTGATCGGTTCGGGCGGCTTTCCGGCACAACCAGTCAAGCGCAGCGGCGATCGTGCCTTGTCGACTGGTGGCGGTCCCCTGCGTTTCGAGGTCAAAGAACCGCTTCGCCATTGGAGCATGACCTTCGACGGCACCATGTACGATCGCACTGTCGCCGATCAGATGCGAGGCATTGCGAGTCAAGAGCAGCGCCGCGTGGTCATTGCCGTTGAGGCACATATGGCTGCTCCGCCCTGGAACCCAGGCGAGCAGGCCGGGCGCGACGGAGACATGTCTTCGGCGCTGGCGGTCGGCGGCGTCGGCGGCACGCGCTACGAGCAGTTGTTCACTTGTACCGGCACCTTGTCGATAGACGGCGAGCCGGAGCAGCGTTTCGAGGGCAGGGGGCTCAGGGTCCGCCGCACGGGCATCCGGTCACTTGGCGAGTTCAAGGGCCATTGCTGGATGTCCGCGCTATTCCCGAGCGGCAAGGCCTTCGGGGCCCTCGCGTTCCCATCGCAGGATATCGATGCTGCGCCGGCGTTCAGTGAGGCCTTCATATTCGACGGCAAGACCAAACGGCACGGCAAGGTGGTCCAGGCGCCCTGGCTGACCCACTTCAAACCGCATGGCGGGGAATGCGACCTGGCGCTCGAATTGAGTGATGGCGAAATCGTGAGGATCGGCGGCCTCACCCATGACTCCGCGTTCTTTCCTTCCAATACTCCTCTTCTGGGCGACTGGAGCCTTGACGAGCCCTTGCCGCTGCCATTCCATCGCGGCGGCGTGCGCTACAGCTGGGATGGGGAGGAGACCTACGGCATGATCGAGCGATCGCTCCCGCTCGAGAACTGGCGAACCGAATAACCGAGGCATCGGTACGCCCCGCTATTCCGGGTTGGGGTCCGGCAAGACAATCAGAACAAGTCTGGGAGAGGGTTATGACGGGAGAATTGAGCGAACAGCGCCTCTGCGAAACGGCCGAAAGCCTGACGGGATTGCACGATTGGGGCGAAGACCAGAGTTTCCGGACCGGCTTGCGCAAGCTGATCGAGGCGGTCGAGAGGATGCCCGTGGCGAACGTCCTGCGCGAGCCAGTCGCCAGTCAGGCAGTTGGCCTGCTCGTCACCCGGCTACATCTGCAGGACGACGGACGTCGCCACCCGGAGGTGCTCGAAGGCAAGATCGAGCGTCCGCTGATCGTGACCGGCGCGCCTCGCAGCGGCACGACCTGGCTCTACGAGCTCCTGTCGCTCGATCCCGCGGTCCGGGCCCCGCTGGACTGGGAGGTAATCGCTCCGTGGCCTGCTCCCGAGATCGCTACCTTCGAGACGGATCCGCGCATAGCCAATCTTCAGGCAAGCTACGACCATCTGCTCTCGGAGGTACCCGCGCTCGCCACAATGCATCATTGGGACGCTCGCGCGCCCCAGGAATGCAACTGCTTCACCACGCTACATTTCGTGAGCTCCAACTTCTGGTCATCATTCGGCATTCCCGACTATCTCGACTGGTTGGTTCATGAGCGGCATTCCGGCGTGTTCAACACACACCGCCGGGTGCTCCAGCAATTGCAATGGAGAGGGCCCAGGGGGCGTTGGCTGCTTAAATCCCCGCCTCATATGCTGATGCTTGAAGACTTGCTGGCGGCCTATCCCGACGCGATGATCGTTCAAACCCATCGGGAGCCGCAGGCGGTGATTGCCTCACTGGCGAGCTTGGTCCGCGCGCTGCGGCTGGCGACCTTTCCAAACGTGCCAGAGCTGACCGACCCGAAAGTCATCGGACGTGAGGTCATGATGCATTACGGGGAGGCCCTGGAGCGCGCGACATTGAGCCGCCAGAACCCTGACATCGACCGCCGGATTTGTGACGTTGCGTATCGCGACACCCTGAGTGATCCGATCAGAACGGTGAAACGCATCTATGACCATTTCGGGCTGGAATTCACTCCGGCTTATGAGCGGCGCCTAGTCGAACTGGTCGCTACCGACCGCCCCTCCGCGGGCGGGCGGCATCGCTACGACCTAGAGGAGTTTGGGATCCCCCAAATGGACATACTCAATCGGCTGCCCGCCTATCGAGCGCGATTCGGCGAACTGCTCTGACGCATCGCGGACAGGGCGATGGTGCCGAGAGCGGAATCCCATTCCGGTAAGATTGTAGAGCGTTATCAGGCGTTTCAAAGGACACAATTTGACGGTTGTACCGTCGTATATACCGTCAACGTAACGCTCTGCAGTTTGATTCCAAACGCCGTGCATTTTCTCTTTATCAGCAGTTAGGGTGAGGTGTCATTGGTTCCGCGTGGGTATAGCTAAGCAGCGAGGCTGCCCCGCTCTGACGCGCGGCCGGGCTCTACTCCGGTTTCGCTCCGCCGAGCCGCCGGCTGCGCCGCCGTCTCGTCCCTCTCGGGCGACGATCCCTGGCAGGCCGGCGTGCTGGCTCACACCGGCAAGGCGGCCATCGCGCCTGCGCGCGATGGCGTGGGTCGATGGACCGCCGGTCTGGCGGGTGTGGGCGTCGCTCATCCTCTAGGCCCGCCGCGGCGCGCCGCAAGCTGAGCTCATGCTCAGCTCCTCCACTTACGCTGCGGCCCTGCGGGTGCAGCCCGCCTCACGTCGGCGGGCCTGCCGGACCGCTCCTGCCGCCCACCTCCGCCATTCCGGCGGTCCATGCTGCGGATAGAAGGAGTGAAGGACATGGAGCTCACCCGAAGGCACTTTCCCGGTAGTGCCCGTGGACCAGCGTGCCATTGGAGAACGCGAGCGAAAATTCCTCCGTCATCGCACGTTCCGGCACAAGAAGGGTCGACACCTTTGGCAGAAGTGGTGATCGCGGCGCTGCGGTAATAGACCGGCTGCAGCAGGACCGGGCAGTCGGCGCTATCGCCGGCCGCCGATCGACATAAGCGCACCGCCGTCCGGCAAAGCTCGATGAACAAGCGTCAGCTATCGGTACTATTGTTACGAAGTCGGAAGGTCCGACTTGAAGGCGTAGGCGGAATCGATCGACCTACGTTCCGAGGGCACTTACGGGTTCCCGGGCGCCTTAAACGGTGCGGAAAATGGCGGTCCGTTCCGGCCCTTGCCACTTAAGGGTTGAGCGCAGGAGCGCACGCTTGACCTTGCAGTTGGTGGCGGGGCTGGCGCTTTCCTGAAGGCCTGCGGCCACATCCCTTTCGCCCAGACCGGTTGAGGCGATCACTCGTTCGACCAGGGCGCCCGGCACTCTGGCTTGTAACGCACCGCGCTCGAGAGGCGGGACGAGCTTGCCCTCATCGACCAGTTGGGCGGCGAGGGCTCTCTCTCGCTTGCGGATTGCCGCCGGAACTGTGATCGTATGTATTTCGTGGTACTGCAGCACGTCCATACATTGAGCCGCCCCCATCAATGCTGCTGCATCGGCGTAGGCGAGGTGGACGGCCATCGCTTCGGCCTGGATGTCTCCCTTGTCCAGCCTAGCGACGAGGAAGGCAGTGCGGTTCACGAATTCAACCGCTGCCGCAATCGTTTCCTCGCTGCTCGCCCCGCGAGCTCGGACCGAGCGGATGCGGCTCTCGAATGAGGCGGCCAAGCTTGCTTGTCCTTCACGCAGCCAGGCTATGGTCTTGGCTGGACCAAAAGCGGCGACAATCGCTGCATCGCGGATATGGTCATGATCCGGGTCGGCAGTGGCGAGGGCCGCGGGCGCGGCGAACAATCTCTCAGGTTTATCCGGTGTTGATCCGGAGGGGATGAGGAGCCGCGCGGCTTGTATGAGCAGTATGAGGGCGAACCAAGCGCCGCGGTATTTCCATGCCGATCCCCCGCTGCCGGAATACAGAATGGCATCCCACGAGGCGACCCGCTGAGGATCGAAGTGCTCTTCAAGCTCCGGGAAGTGTTCGCGCACGCCCCTCAGAAGTTCCGAGACCTCGCGCTTCTTGATCCGTAAGCGCTGCATTGCCGTGACCGGACCCGGGCGGTGCAGTTCGGTCCAGGCTTTGTGAAGCCCGTGCTGCGGTTCGACCACATCAGTCTGGAACCGGAAGCCACGCAGACGGGCGTTGAGCCAGGCGATGGCGGTCCGTTCGCTCAATTGCCCACGCTCGCTTTCCCATGCGAGCGGCGGCAGCAGGAGGGAGGAGCGGCGCGCTGCGTGGCCAGGTTGCGGCGAGGGTGTCGGCCATCCACCACTCAATCCGGGCGAGGACATTGAGTTCAGCCTTGGCGGCTTCGGCCAATATCTCATGCAGCCAGCGGTTCGCCCGCTGCAGCTCGTCGTCGTCCAGCGGCGCGTTCGGATTCGCGTGGAGCAGGGCGTGCAGGGCGGGATCAGGGCGACCGCTCGAAATAGCCCCGGGCGGCAGGTCAGCGGTTACGGTCAGCAACGGCGGCCCAGCGAAGGCGCGGCTGACCTTGGGCAAAGGTTCGGTCAGGCTCAGGTCCCTGACGAGCAGGCCCGGAGTGGCATCGGCGGCAACGGGGTAGTCACTGGGGTTGAGCAAGCGCCGGTCAGGACGGAAGAGGTCTGGCCGCGATGGCGCGCCATACACCCACGGGCGGATCGAAGCGTTGGGATCTTTCGACGAGGCTCTCATCCAAGTCGGGTTCGGGTGCTGCCTTGGCGCGCGCCTTCGCGGCCCTCAGTGCGCCGTCGCGCGCATCGCGGAGGGCAGCATAGCCGGCCGGATCGGCGTCGACGTCCATGGCCTTGAGCCGTGCCGCATAGGCCCGGCGGATCGCAGCTGCATCGTCACCGATCTTAAGACCTAACAGGCGTAGAGCCTGTGCCTGGGTCACAGCGAGGCACCTGCGGCAATGGCATCGAGGCGCTGCAACAGGAGATCGCGCGCATCAGCGATTTGGCGCGGGTCCTGGCTGTCCAGCGCACCGACAAATTCGGTGATCCAGAAACCGACGAGTTCGCGCTGGTCGCCGATCAGGTCTTCATAGGTCTTGTCCGCGCGCCTTGAGTGCGGCGTTGTGTGCTTCTTCGCGCGGGTGATATTTGAGCTTGGCCAGCGCTTCGCGTCGGGCGGCGAGATCCTTCTCCGAGAAGCGGTCGGTATCGTCCACGATCACAAGATTGCGTTGCCCCCCGGTCTGCCCGATCGTCACGTCCACTTCGAGCAAGCCGCTGCTGTCATAGCTGAAGCGTACGTCGGCGGTGACTTCGCCTGCGGGTTTGGGCGGCACCGGAACCGATATCGTCCCAAGCTGGATGTTGCCCGAAACCTCGCGCGCTTCGCCCTGGTAGATGTTGAAGCGCAGTTCGCGCTGGTTATCCTGAACCGTCTGATAGGTGTTCACGCGGCTGACCGGAACGGCGGTGTTCCTGTCGATGATGGGTGAAAACACGCCCTCGTGCGTGTGACCGTTGCTGTCGCGCTTCATCGTGTCGACACCAAGGGTGAAAGGGCAGACGTCCGAAACTCTGATTTCATCAAGCGCCGCATCGCGGGAAGGAGGCCGGCCTGAATAGCCGCGCCAAGGGCAACGGCATGATCGGGATGAACGTTGGTGTTGGGAAAGCGGCCGAACATGCGCGTGATTGCCCGACGCACAATGGGCATGCGAGTGGCGCCGCCGACCAGGACGATCTCGCTCAGTTCCAAAACCTCGAAAGTACAATCGCGCAGGGCGCGGACTACTGGATCGCGCAGACGCTGTATCAGAGGGTCACAGGCCTGATCGAGATCTGCCGCCGTGATGCGGGTCTCCAGCTCCCCCCCCCTGCTACGACCGAAAGCACGGCTTCGTCCGCTTCGGAAAGCTGCCGGCGCGCTGCTTCGGCGGCGCGAAGGAGGAGCGCCTCGCGCTTCACTGCATCAAGCGCGGCAAGCCGGTTGTCCGGATCGAGCCGCGGTTTGGCGAAGGCCGCTAGGGCCTCGTTGAAATCATCCCCGCCAAGCCGGTTGTCCCCGGCCGAGGCTCGGACTTCGACCACGTTCTCGAACTTCTCGACGATGGAGACGTCGAAGGTGCCTCCACCGAGATCGAAGACAAGAAACGGTTCACGGTCTTCCTCATCTTGCAGGCCGAAGGCGAGCGCGGCGGCGGTGGGTTCGTTGATCAAGCGTCTGACGGCAAGGCCCGCGATCTCCCCGGCCCGGCGAGTAGCCTTGCGCTGACGGTCGTTGAAATAGGCCGGAACGGTGATAACCGCTTCGGTCGGGCGCTCGCCCAGCGCGGCTTCACGTCATCGCAAAGCGAGCGGAGGATCAGGGCGGAAAGATCCTCGGGCTTGAACCTGCGCTTGCCGAGTTGGACCGTGTGCTCGGTCCCCATGAAGCGCTTGAAGCTGAGCGCCGTGTCAGTAGAGCGGGTTCCAAACCGGTCAAGCGCCGCCACACCCACATAGGTCCGGCCATCGGCATCGAGCGACACCGCAGAGGGCGTAAGGCATTCGCCCAAGGCATTGGGAATCAGCCTTGTTTCCCCTTCGTGCCATACCGCCACTGCGCTGTTGGTAGTGCCCAGATCAATGCCGACGATCACTTCTTAGCCACGCCCCAAGCCTCATCGGAACGAAAACGTCCACGAACACGACCCATAAAGCAAGGGGCGTACAAGGAGTTTTTTAGTGGTCGGCTGCTCCCGCTTTATGGGTTCCAATAGCAATGTCTGCTTTCCATAACTTCGCCGACTGGAGGGGGCACGCGAGGCCCGGCCTGGAAGCTGCCCTTCGTTGCCCAATCGAAAGCAGGTGAACAGACGGCGGCTATCGAGGTGCCCAGTCGCGCGGCTGACCGACCGCTCGGTTGGCGAGAGCCGCAAGCGCTGAGGCAGCTAGCCTGGGGTCACGATCGAATGTTTAAGCCGCACATCGTCCAGAAGCTCCTCGATGGCGACGCGCTGCGCATCGGTGCCGCCTGGCGTTACGTCCCAATTGCAATGGGCGTGAGTCGTCATGTCTCGTACGATAATCTTGCCAAGTGCCCGCCGCCAGGTCTGCGAGGTGCCACTTCTCTCCCGGACCAGGCGGGCGACGAGCAGCTGTTCGAGGTCGGAAACGGTCATGCGCTCCGCTTTAGCCGCTGTCGGTGACCGTGCAAAGCGGACGCCTGGGGCTCATCTAGACAAAGCTCCCCAGCCTTCAGGAGATTCCTCGACCCTGCCTCTCGCACGCTCGCAGACGACGGACTGGAGATCACCTGCTTGCCAAGGGTTGCACATAGATATTCCAGGTGGCGCGCGCACGATCCTGCTCTCGATGACTACATTGTTGAAACTCAGCCATCCAAACTTCACATCGGCATGACATGTAGATTTGCCGGTGGTAGCCATCAGCAATGATCTCCCAATTATTGATGCCCTCCTATCTCCCGTTCGCGTTCTCCTTCGTCCTCATGGTTGGTATCGGCCTGATCGAGGCCGTTGGACTGGGTTTAGGACATCTCGACGTTGACGGAGATCTAGATGTGGACGGTGATGTCAGCTTGCTCGATTGGCTGGGCCTCGGAAGCGAACTTCCCATTCTGATCTGGCTGACGTCGCTCCTGGGTTGTTTCACGATTGCCGGCATTGCTCTGCAACAGTCTGCTACGGCAATCCGGGGAGAGCCGTTGACGTGGATGGCCGCCTCTATTGGCGCACTCGTGGTCGGCGCACCACTCAACACTCTGGCTGCCAATGTCCTCGCCAAGGTCATGCCGAAGTTCGAGACGACCGTGGTTTCGAGAGACGATTTGCTGCGCCGACGCGGCGTCATTCTGGAAGGTTCGGCACGGCGAGGCTCGCCGGCGCGGGCCAAAGTGGTCGACCAGCATGGCCAAGCCCATTTCGTGATGGTTGAGCCTCACGACGACATGGAAATCATTCCGTCTGGCGAGACCGCACTGCTCGTGCGGCGTGAAGGACAAATTTTCTACGCCGTGCCTGATAGGTCCACGGTTCTGCAACCACTGTGACTTACGGCAGCCAAGCCATGTTCTCGGAAGGAAATCCTGTGCCCGCATCGCTCATGAACGTCCTGATCTATGCGGGTATCGTGCTGCTCGCCCTCGTCGTGATCGGCATTATCCTGACTCGCCTTTATCGCCGTGCCACAAAGGACGTCGCATTGATCCGCACAGGGTTTGGTGGCGAGAAGGTCGTCCTCAATGGCGGCATCATGGTGATCCCTGTCCTTCATGAACTCATGCAGGTGCGCCTCACCACGGTGAAGCTGGAGGTATCCCGCCTGAACAAGGACGCCTTGATTACGCTCGACAAGTTGCGCGTCGATGTCGTGGGTCTGTTCCATATCAAGGTGAAACCGGATGCACAGTCGATCGCTGCTGCTGCCCAGACGCTGGGCGATTCCGTCAATAGTGCTGACGCTGTGAAGTCCCTGCTCGACGGAAAGCTCGTGTCGGCGCTGCGCTCGGTCGCAGCGACGATGACCATGGAACACCTGCACGCCAACCGCGCAGACTTCATCCAGAAGGTCCAGGAAGCCCTGATGACCGATCTCGACATGAATGGTTTTCAACTCGAGTCGGTAAGTATCACGCACTTCGACCAGACCGCCTTTGAACACTTCAATGAAAACAATGCGTTTGACGCGGAGGGTTTGACGGTCCTCACGCGCACCATTGAAGAGCGCAAGAAGATCAGAAACGACATCGTCGCAACGAACCGCGTTGAAATCGAGCAGCGCAATCTGGAGGCAAATAACCAGTCTTTGGAAATCGCGCAGGCTGCCGAGCAGGCGCGTCTGACGCAGGAACAGACGCTGGCCGCTCTGCGCGCCGAACAAGCAACCGCGATTGCAACGGCAGAAGCAGAGCAAACGCGGCTCGCGGAGATCGCGAGAATTACCGCTGAACAAGCGCAAACTGTCGCGCAGACAGAGGCCGACAAGGTTATCCAGACCGCGACGATCGCGCGGGACGGCGCGGTTCAAACCGCCACGATCGAACGCGACAGGACCATCGAGATCGCGCGCATCACTACCGCGGTGCAGACTGCGCAGAAGTCCGAAGAGGAATCGACGGCGACAGCTGCCGCGAACGAGGCACGAGCTCTTGCGGTGAAGGCGGAAGAAAGCGTTGCCACAGCCAAGGCGACCGAGATCGCCAACCGCAACAAGAACGTAGCCGTCATCGCTGCCACCCAGCGCGCTCAAGAGGAAGCGGTGCAGATTACTGTGGCGGCAAGTGCCGAGAAGGAAGCTGCTGAGGCTCGTGCCAGCGCACTTCGGACAGAAGCAATGGCCGAAGCAGATGCTGACAAAGTTCGCGCGCAGGGCCGCGAAGCCGCTTTTGCGGTCGATGCCGCGGGCCAGGCAGCACTCAACCAGGCCACCAATCTTCTAAGCGAATCCCAGACCACTCTCCTGATGCGCAAGGCTTTGCTTGAGGCATTGCCAGGCATCATTGCAGCGGCCAGCAAACCCATGGAGAACATCGACAAGATCAGCATCTTGGACGCTCGGGGACTTCACGGCGACGGGCTCCGCGATGGGCCGGGAGTTGCAACCCATGAGAACCTTGCAGACGCCGCAGTATCCGCAGCGATGCGTTACCGCGTAGGCGGTCCATTGATCGACTCGCTTATGGCAGAACTGGGAATGAGCGGGGGATCGTTGAACGCAATGCTGGGCGGCGGTGTACCGCCCGCCGCCAACTTTAGCGGTGCAGATCAATCTTTGACCAGGACGACGCCAAAGCAGGCCAATGGCAGCCCTGAATTTAACGACGCGGAAGGTAAGCTATAGGTCCGCGACCTGAGTGGACCATCGACCGCTAAAGAACGTGAAGTTTGCGGCAGTTTCAGGCCGCTCCGTGCAGATCGTCTTGTATGGTTATAGCAACCTCGACAGCATCGTCAGCAACTTGATGTCTTGCCACCCCGGGGGCACTCACGGCTGGGAATTTAAGATGACAGGAAAGCTGCTATCACAGAGATGATTTGGTTGGTTGAGCCCCCCTGTGCAACTCCGGTGGCATCAAAGAGCACATGAATGAAGGGCGGCTATGACGGGGGCCAGCCGAGCCGGTGAATGACAGCTCTATCGGGGGAATCGGTATCTCAAGACGTCGAAGAACCCGGCGATAATCTATTCTATTAGGCCGTGTGCTCGGGCGAAAGCCGCTGCTTCGCCGCGCGTGCGGGCATCGACCTTGCCAAGGATCGCCGAGACGTGATGGTCGATGGTCTTGGCCGAGACGAACAGGCGCTCGCCGATCTCCTTGTTGGTCCAGCCCTTGTCGATTGCGCCCAGCACGTGAAGCTCGCGCGTGGTGAGGCCGAAACTGTTGGCGCGGGTCGAGGCGCGGGGCCCGCGCGCGCCGGGGCGCAGACCGCGCGCGCCCAGACTCGCACGGACCCGCGCAGCGGTAGCCGACGGACCGATTCGCCGAGGAGTGCGAGGCCAGCGGCGGTCTGCTCCTCATCGCCCGTGGTCAGCCATGGCCTTGTCGAATGGCATCACATGTGCTTGGCAGGCGGCGACAGCTCCGGCGATGTCCCCAGAAGCGAGTTCGGCATAGCCGACGGTCATCCCGGCAGGGGGCGACACCGATGCACCCAGTCGTCGCTGCCATACCCAAATCGTGCCGCGATCCCACGGGGAGCCGGTGGACGAGGCGAGGGCCGCAGCGCTCTCCAGCAGGGCGAGGGCGTCGTCGCATGCATGGCTCTCGGTCCAGGTGCGTTCAGCAACGATCAGCGCCAAACTCACGAAGCGCGGGGTCTCCGTCCCGTTCTCCATGTGCGCGCAGTTCAGCGACGAGCGGTTCGGGATCGCCATGCCAAGCAGGTCCATGCCGCGATCGAAGTTCTCGTACTGGATCGCAGTGCCGTAGTTGTTGAACACGGTAGCCAGGATGTCGTCGCGCGCGAGCTGCAGCGCGATCGGTATCCCCCGCTCGCTCCAGCGCACGGCCTCCGTCGTGTCGTCGGTGAGCATGGCCAGGTGTGCGAGGTTGGCATAAGCGAGCGCGATCTCGGCGTTTCCGCGAAGGCTGTGAGCATCTCGGTCGCTTGCGTGCCAGTTTGCTCGGCAAGGCCGCGCTCCCCGTTGAGGTAGCGGAGCGCGAGAGAAAGCGCAGGCCATCGCCCTGGCGCAGCCGGTTGCCGGTCGTGGCAGGGATTTCCAGCGCGCGTTGCTGCCACTCGATCGCCTGCGCAATTTCTCCGGTAAGTTGCAGTTCGAAGGCATAGCGCTCGAAGTGGAAAGGATCTTCGCCCGGATCATCGCGTTCGAGCAGCGCGGCGCCAGCCGGGAGCCACTGTCGGTCGCATGATCGAGCGCGTCGCCGTTGACCACGGACAGCTCGCGCAGCAGCGTCAGGGCCTCAGCGGTGCTTCGGTCCTCGTACGCCCACCACAGCAGTCGCAGCCGGTCCGCCAAGCGCTCGGCCACTGCGCGCAGCACGTTCTTCTTGCCAATCCCGGCCTCGCCGACGACGAAGGCGACGCTGCCGCGCCCGATCAGGGACTCCCCTGCCAACCGGTCGAGTTGCGCAACGATGTTATCCCGTTCGAGCAGCATGCCGCGATTTTATGGGGAAAGCGAAGGCGGGGAAATAGGGAAGCCAACATAGGGAACCGGGATCGGCAAAATGGGGAATGCTGCCGAAATCGTGCGCAGCGGCGCAGGATCCAGCGTTCACGGCTGCTGGCGCGCCATCGCCGGTCTGATCGCCGACATGACTTTTGTACGGCCTCTGGCGAATGCTAAACGGCGGCTCTGTCGGCGGATTCGGCTGTGAGGGTTGCCAGCGATCGACGTCAGCGAACTACGCAAATTGACTCGTGTCGACGTGGTCGCCTTGCTCGGCAGCGCGCGGGGCTACCATCCGATATTCACGGTGATAAGGACGGCGGATGGAAGACCTCTTTGCCCAACCCGTTCTGAAGCAGCTGACCCTTTCTAGAAGCGAGGTGGAAGCATTGGCGGGAACGCCGCACACAGTCGTGGAATGCGAACTCCTCGGGGTCGATCTTTCTGGTCTCGATCTATCACAATGGTCGTTTGAAAAGTGCGACCTTCGGCGAGCCGATTTACACGGAGCGAACCTCCAACGCACCACATGGCGCTCATGTCGAGCAGCCTTTGCTTCGTTCGTCGGCTGCGATCTGTGCGAAGCGTCATTCGCCAACAGTGATTTCAACAATGCCGCGCTCAAACGCACCAATCTCGATGGCGCGAAGATCGTCGGGTGCAAGTTCACGGGCGTAGACATGACTGACGTGCGGGCATTGGAAATCCGGTTCGAGGAAACCTTGCTCATCGATGCGAAGATGCCTGGCCGAGACTTTCGGAAAGCTACGTTGACGCGCCTGGATTTTTCACAAGCTGACCTTCGCAAATGTGACTTTCGCCACGCCACGTTCCAAGATTGCAGTTTGCGTGATGTGCTGCTCGACGCTGCTCGTTTTGACGGTGCGGACCTGCGCGGTGCGGACCTCGGCGGCGTGCGGCTTGGAGATGCATCACAGTTCCGCGGTGCGACAATTTCAAGCCACCAGGCAAGTCAGCTTCTGAGTGAGCTCGGATTGAAAGTTCGCTGATGCTTCAGATTATCTCCCCATGCGAGGCCGCGTGCGACCCGATATACCAAGCCTTGAAAGAGATGAACAATCGGCCGCTTTCGGGCAGCGTCAGAGCAGGTGGTAATGTCTCTTATTGGGGCGATTTCGCCCGAAGAGCTAGGTCGGCGAACCATACCCGGCGGCGGTAGCATGAGCAGCGATAAGCCAATCAATACTTCGTAGAAAATCATGCAACACCGGCGAAGGGTTGTCCTTCCGATATCCAACGGCCATTTCGATGACAGGAGTAGGTCCGGCAAGCGGCCTGCTCACGACGGACCGAGGCAGAAGCTTTTCGACATAGGCTGGCAAGAGCGTCAGTCCGCCGGTCGATGCCACCAGAGAAATTCCGGTCGCGAAGCTGTCGAGAAAGTGGCTGGATGAGACGCTCACGCCGCGCTCCCGCAGGTAGCGTTCGACGATGCCGCGCAGGACGTGCGGCGTGTCGGTATAGCCGATGAAGGGAAATTCGCCGAGTTCGGCCGGATCGATCTGGGTTTGGCCAGCCAGCGGATGGTCGCCCGCAAGGATGGCCACGATCGGCTCGGATGCGATGACTGCATAGGTCACATCGGGCTGAGGCTCGACGCGGGAGAAGCCAAGGTCGATCTCGCCGCGTTGTACGGCCTTGGCAACGGCGGGCGAAAAATCGCTCGAGACGCGGAAATCGATCTCCTTGAGCTGGTCGCGCAGGATTTGCGTGACATGAGGAAGCCACTCCACCTCTTGTCCGGTCAGGAAACCGACCGAGAAGCTGGCCTTGGCCGGGCGGGATATGCGCCGCGCAGCGGCAACAGCCTCGGCAGCCTGGGCCAAGGCGAGCCGCGCATGATCGAGAAAGATCTGCCCGGAAGGCGTCAGCGTCACCCCGCGCGAGGTCCGGATGAGCAGCGGCGTGCCAACTTCCAGCTCCAGATCGCGAAGCTGGCGGCTGAGCGACGGCTGGGCTGTGTGCAGACGCTTCTCGGCTGCGACAGTCAGGCTGCC
>Ga0068860_100002462_pt1 | contig 19438 bp, 13 predicted proteins | sample KBSSwiS32_FD_66597 | JGI IMG/M metagenome (GOLD analysis project Ga0068860, IMG submission 66597) | Switchgrass rhizosphere microbial communities from Kellogg Biological Station, Michigan, USA - KBS Switchgrass S3-2 | ecosystem: Host-associated > Plants > Roots > Rhizosphere > Soil ...
GCAGCACGCGTTTGGCCCACAAGCTCATGTCGTCGAGCAGCGAGTAGATCGTCGGTAGCACGAGCAGGCTCACGAGCGTGGAGAAGATCAGCCCGCCCGCAATCGCCCGCGCCATCGGGTAATACGGCGGTCCGTCGCCGCCGATGCTCGTGTGCGAGATGCATAGCGGCACCATGCCGAGAATCGCCGTGCCCATCGTCATCAGGATCGGGCGCAGACGGTCCTTGGCGCCCTGGATCAACGCTTCACGCCGACCGATGCCGGTATGCCGCAACTGGTTGATATGCACGATCATGACAATGCCGTTGTTGACCACCACGCCCATCAGGATCAGCACGCCGATGTTGGCCATGATCGAGAACGTCGTGTTGGTGACCCAGAACAGCCAGAACACGCCGAAAATCGAAAAGACGAAAGTGGTCAGGATCGCGGCCGGGTAGATCAGCGATTCGAACATCGCGCACATCACGACATAGACCAAAACCAGTGCGACGATAAGGTTGAAGCCCATCTGCTTGCCGGCATCGTCGTCGCGATTGAAATTCTGGCCGAAACTCCAGTTGTAACCGGCCGGCAGCTGCACGTTCTTCATCGCCGTTTCGATTGCCTTGCGCGCATCGTCGCTGGTCGAGCCCTCGGCCAGGTTCGCCTTGATCGCGAACGAGGTCTGCCGGTTCTCACGCTCAATCACCGACGACGCGTTGCGCGTGGAGACCTGCGCCATCGACAGCAGCGGCACCTGCGTGCCGTCGTCGCGCCGCAACTTGTAGTCGCTCAGATCGTCCAGACTCTGCGCATCGGCACCGCGGAAACGCAGCCACACTGGCAACTGCGAATCGCCGCCGTGGAAATCTTTGAGCTGCATGCCGCGCAACGCGATCGCGATGAATTGAGCAATGTCCGTCGCAGAGAAACCGTATTCCTTCGCCTTCTCGCGATCCACACGCACCGACAGTTCGCGGTTGCCGCTGTCCTCCGCTGAGCTCACGTCATGCAGAATCGGAATCTGGCGCAGCACCGGGATGACCGCGGCAGACATCTCGCGTAATACCTGGCCGGAATCGCCGTTCAAACTAAGGTTGATCGTGTTGTTCGTGCCGCCGCCATTGTCATTGAAGTCGAACATGACTTCGCCGATCGGCACCTTCGGCAGGTCCTTGCGGATCTTCTCCATGATGTCCTTGGTATCGAACTGCTTGGTCTTGTCGCCGAAGAACCATGAGCGATCCTTGTCCTCGAACAAGACCTGCGTGAACGTGTCGCTGGCGTCCTCGGCGTAGCGGCTATAGATGTTCTTGATGTGGTAGTCGGCGCGATGCGCATTGAGGAAGGTTTCGACTTTGTCGACCGATTGCTTGAGCTCCCCCAGCGGATACAGCGCGTTAAGACGATAGCCCAGGAACAGACGGTCGCGCTCACCGGACGGGAAGGCTTCGAACTTGGTCAGCTGCATCGGCAGCGCAATGCTGACAATCAGCAGCGCCACGAGCCCGACCATAGTCCAGCGCCGGTTGCGCAGCGTCAGCTCGATGAATCGTGCGTAAGAGCCCTGGATGCGCGTGATGATGTTCTTGCGACCGATGAATTTCGGCGGCGGCAAGTGCGCCGACAGCATCGGCACGAGACTCACGGCGACGAGCCAAGACGACAGATGCGCGATCGCCATCGTGATTGCGACCTGGGTCAAAAAGATGCTGATGTCGGTCTTTTCGCCGAACACCATCGGCACGAACACGATGATGCTCGCCAGCGTACCGGCAGCGATAGCGATGCCCACGACTTGCGTGCCCTGCACGGCGCAGTACCACGGTTTGTCCGGCTGCTGCTCACGGTAGTGATAGATGCTCTCCACCACCACGACGGCATTGTCGACGAGCATGCCGACTGCCAGCAGTAGGCCCATCATCGACAGAATGTTGAGTGTCATGCCGAAGAACTGCATGCAACCCATCGTAATCACGAAACAGATCGGAATCGCCAGCGACACCATCAGCGTCGACGGCCAGTCGCGCAGGAAGAAGAACAGCACGATCACCGATAGCAGCGTGCCTTCGAGCCCGGCCTGACCGAGCTGACTGAGGCTTTCCGTGACGCTATGCGCCTGGTCGCCGAGTGCGTAAATCTGGATCCCGCGCAGTTCCGGCTCTTGGCGGATGCGATCAACTTCGGTCATCACTGCGCGTCCGACATCGACGAGGTTCGCGCTGCGTTCCTTGGAGATGTCCACTGCCACCGCAGGGCGCAGGTCCAGATGCCGCGCGTAAGTCAGCGGCCCCGGCTTAACGCTGACGTTGGCGACGTCGGCGAGCTTCAAGCCCTTGTTGTTGATGACCAGATTGCGGATTTCATCGACGCTGCGCCACTCGCCGACCGGCTGCACGTGATACCGCGTGTCACCGTCCTTGATCAGCCCGCCCGACGCGGAAAAGTTCGCGTTTGACAGGCGCTGATATAAGTCGTTGAGGCCAACACCCGCCGCGGTGAGCCGGTTGGAGTCGATTTCGATCTGCACTTCGCGCGGTGCAACGCCTTCGATCCTCACCTGCGCCACGCCGGGGATGCGTTCGAGCGGGCGCTTGAGCATGCGGTCAAGCAACTCGTAAGCGTTCGTCAAGTCGTGATCGGCCGAGATGCGCAGATTCAGGATCGGCTGATCCGCCGTAGAGCCCTTGAATATCTGGTAACGCCGCAAGTCCGAAGGCAAGTCGGCGCGAATCGCATCGATCTTGCCGCGCGCCTCGACGGCCTTGACCGCGGTGTCCTGTCCCCACTTGAACTGCATGTCGATGTTCACGCCATCGGCGCGTGTGACCGAATGCATGCGCTGGATACCGGTCAGCGTCGACAGTGCTTCCTCGACCGGGCGTGTCAGCGTGCGCTCGACTTCGGCCGGCGTGGAGCCCTGGTACGGCAGCACGACTTCCAGAAAAGGAAACTGAATGTCCGGCATCGACTCCAATGGCAGCCGGAACGCGGCGATCAGGCCGATCACCGTCATCGACACGAACGCCATGATGACGGTGACGGGGCGCTTCAGGCTCAGCTCGGCAAGAGTCATGACATCGCTCCCTCAGCAGCAAGTTCGCCGGCCGCGACAACCGCCTTGCGCTTGCGTTCGCCACGTTCGCGGTAAAGTGCATCGCTGCGGCGGTCAAGCAGTTCATACACGACCGGAATCACGACCAGCGTCAGCAGCGTCGACACCAACAACCCGCCGATCACCGTGATTGCCATCGGCGCGCGCACTTCGTTGCCGTCGCCGACCGCGATCGCCAGCGGCATGAATCCGAGCAGCGTGCACAATGTGGTCATCGAAATCGGGCGCAGACGCGATTCGGCCGCTTGCGCGATCGCGGCAACCTTCTCCACGCCTTCTTCGCGCAATTGGTTCACACGATCGATCAGCACGATGGCGTTCTTGACTACGATGCCGGCGAGCATGATCAGCCCGATGAAGACCACCACGCTGAGCGGCGTGAACGTGATCTTGAGCGCAAGCACCGCGCCGACCAGGGCCAGCGGAATCGAGAACATAATCACGAACGGATGCAGCAGCGACTCGAACTGCGAAGCCATCACGAGATAGACCAGGAAGATCGCCAGCGCCAACGCGAAGATCAGGGATTTGACCGAGGCATCGAGCTCCTCGCTCTGGCCGCCGATATGCGTAGTCACTCCCGCCGCAAGCGGATTGTCACGAATCAGTTTCTGCACTTCGCTCACCGCGCTGCCGAGATCGCCGTAGTGCAGGTTTGCCGAAACGATCGCCACGCGCTCCTGGCTGATGCGATGGATTTCGCTCGGGCCCTGGGTCGAGATCACATCGGCGACGGCCGACAGCCGGATCGGCGTGCCATTCGCTGCAGCCGTGTTGCCATTCGCGTTCGTGCCAGCGGCACCGGTCGATGTCGTGCCTGCAGCGTTATTCGCGGCACTCGTCGAACTACTTGTTCCGCCTTGTGTGGAGTAGCCCACCATCAAGTTGCGGATGTCGTCGACCGTGCCACGCTGGTCGGCCTGCGCGCGCACGAGCACATCGATCTTGCGGTCGCGGAAGCTGTAGCGCGTAGCCACCGAGCCGCGCACCTTGTTCACGACCTGATCGGAAATCTGCTTGGTCGTCAGGCCCATTGCGGCCGCGCGTTCCTGATCGAAATGGATCTGGATTTCCGGATAGCCGCCCTCCACGGTCGATTTGACGTCGGCGAAGCGCGGCGACGCGTTCATCAGCGACGAAAGCTTCTTGCCGGCCTTTTCGAGTGCCGTCAAATCGTAGCCGCGAAGTTCCACTTCCAGGGGCGTGGCGAAACTGAAAAGTTGCGGCCGCGCGAACTTGACCTGCACACCCGGATGCGTGCTCAGCGCCGCGCGCAACGCATCGGTCGCGGCACGCTCACCCTTTTCACCGACGCCAGATTTCAACACGATCAGCAGGCGTGCGATGTTCTCACCGGATTCGGTCGGCGTGGCATCCAGACGCGTGCCGGTGCCGCTGACGCCGTAGATCAGCGCGATGTTCGGATCGTTCGCATTCTTGCGCTGCAATTCCGCGACGAGTTTGTCAGTGTCAAGCAGCGCCGTACCCGGCGGCTGCGTCACGGTCATCTCGAAGCGGCCTTGCGCCAGCGACGGGATCAGGTCCATGCCCAGCGTCGGAATCAGCGCAACACTCCCTGCAAACGCAAGCGCCGCAAAGGCCAGCACCGCGTACGGGCGCGCGAGCGCTTTCGGCAGGAACGCGTGATAGGCGCCCGCCGCGGCGTTGTATCCATTGAGCACGAACGATCCGACCAATCCCAGCACTTTGCGAAAGAACCAGCCGACTCCGTAAAGGACGGGCGGCAGTACAAGCGCGAGAGCAAGCGCCACCAGGAACGGCACCAGCAGCGCGAGCTTCGGCACGAATGAGGCGACTGCGCCGATGCGCTTCCATTTCGAGGCCCAGTCCGTCAGCAACGGCCATTTCACGGCAGCCACACCCCAGGCCAATGTCTTCTTTGCATAACCCAGTGTCAGGGGCAAACGACCGGTAAGCAGGCCCGTAGCGAAAAACACACCGTCGATCGAATAGCGCAGCACCGAGGAAAAAACGATCAAGAGCGCGAGTAGCAGGAAATAGATCAGTGCGATGATGAGTTTGACGGGCAACGACAACCAGAACGCGGCGATGGCCAGCTTGCGCCAGCGCGTCGTCACATCGAGATTCAACGGCCAGCGCAGCACGCTCCAGGCGCCATGCCAGGTCTTGCTCCACAGCGATTCCGAATCCGGCGTCTCATCGCGGTACGCAATCGGTGAGCGGCCTTTGAGCGAAGCCAGCATTGGAATCAAGGTCATCGCGACAATCAGCGAAATCAGCATCGCGAACGTAATCGTGAGCGCCTGATCGCGGAACAGCTGACCGGCGACGCCCTGCACGAACACCAGCGGGAAAAATACGGCAACCGTGGTCAGCGTCGAGGCGATCACCGCCATCGATACCTCACGCGCACCCTTCACCGCAGCTTCGACAATGCCCATGCCGTGCTCGCGCATGCGCGCCACATTTTCCAGCACGACGATCGAGTCGTCGACGACCATGCCGGTGGCGAGCGCCAAGCCACCGAGCGACATCACGTTGAGGCTCACGCCGGCCTGGCCCATGAAGAAGAACGTCGCGATCAGCGAAATCGGCAGCGATAGCGCGATGATGACGGTGCTGCGCACGTCCTGCAGGAAGAAGAAGATGATCAGCACCGCGAGCAAGCCGCCGATGAGCGCATCGTTGCGCACGTCGTCGAGTGAGCTTTGTATAAAAATGGACTGATCGTCGATCGTATCGAGCTTGGCGTTTGCCGGCAGGATCGAAGAACAGCCTTCGTGCACGTGCGCGCACGTGAGGCGATCGAGCTGCTTGCGCACGTTCGCGGCGACGCTGACGGTGTTGGCGTCGCCTTCCTTGTAGACAGCCAGCTCGATCGTTTCGTGGCCGTCGACGCGGACGACACCTTCGCGTTCCTTGTAACCCTGGCGCACTTGGGCGATGTCGCGCAAGTGCACCGGCACGCCGTTGCCGTCGACCTTGACCAGCAGATTGCGCATTTCCTCCAGCGTGCCGAACTGGTTGACGGTGCGCACGAGATAACGCTGCGAGCCGCTTTCGATGCGGCCGCCGGAAACATTGACGTTTTCGTCGGACAGACGCTTGACGACATCTGCGGCATTCAGTCCGAGCTGTTGCAGGCGCTGTTGATCGATATCGACGTCGACTTCGTCTTCGAGGCCGCCGCCGACCTTGACCGCGGCAACGCCCGGCGTGGGTTCGAGGCGTTTCTTCAATTCGTCGTCGGCGAAGCGGCGCAATTGCTTCAGGCTCGCTTCATCGATGTCCCCCTTGCCCGATGCGTTCGTCGCACTGAGCGCCAGCCGGATGATCGGGTCGGTCGACGGATTGAAACGCAGGAGCACGGGTTTTTTCGCCTCGAGCGGCAACTGCAGGATATCGAGCTTGTCGCGCACGTCGAGACCGGCCTGGTCCATGTTCGTGCCCCAGGCAAATTCAAGAATGACGTCGGACTGCCCGGTGCGCGAGACCGAATGGATCTTGCGCAGGTTCTTGACGACGCCGATAGCTTCCTCGACCGGCTGCGAGACGAGGTTTTCCATCTCCAGCGGCGCGGCGCCTTCGTACTCGGTGCGCACGGTCAGTGTCGGATAACTCAAGTCCGGCAGCAGGTTGACCTTGAGCCCGGACAGCGCGATCAGACCGAACAGGACCATGGTCAACGTGACCATGCCGACGGTAACGCGTCGGCGCGTGGCGGCTTCGACGATGTTCACCCTTGCGCTCCGCCGACCTTGGCGACCGCGACGGCCTTGTCCTTGCCGTTGTTCAGCACCTGCACCGAGGTGCCGTCACGTACGGCGTTGCGGCCGACCGTGATCACTTGCGCGCCTTCGTCGAGGCCGGAGCGGATTTCCACCTTGTCGCCGTCGCTGTAGCCGATCTTCACGCTCTTGCGATGCGCCACGAACGCAGGATCCACCGTCTTGGCCTTGGAGTCCGCCTTCGCGACATCCTTGCCGTTGTCTTTATCTTTCGACTTGTCCTTCGACTCATCCTTCGGCGGCGCCTTGTCGACCACGAATACGGCTGTCTCGCCGTCCTCCTCGATCAACGCCGAGCGCGGCACAGTCAGCGCGTCATCGCGATGGTCGTAGACGATCTCGATGCGCCCAAACATGCCAGGTTTCAGATCGCTCTGGCCGCGGAATTCGCAGGTCACGCGGAACGTGCCGCTGGCAGCATCGACCACGGGCGCAACGCGCAGAATCGTGCCGGGGAATTTGCGTTCACCGAGCGCGTCGGCTTCGAGTTCGACGATCTGTCCCTGCTTGAGAATACCGAGTTGGCGCTCGGGCACGTTGAGCACGGCCTGCAGTGGGTCCATGCTGACAATGCGAAACAGGTTCTGGTTGGCCTGGATCAAGTTGCCGAGCTTCACCGAGCGTTCGGCGATGACGCCGCTTACCGGCGCGACAATGCGTGTGTACGTAAGCTGCAGTTTCGCGGTCTGATAAGCGGCGCGCTGGCTCAGCATGTCGAAATTTGCCTGATCGTAATCGCGCTTGGGGATCAGGCTCTTCTTGATCGATTGCTCGGCGTACGCGAACGTCGCGTCGGCCTTGTGCATCAACGCCTCAGCCTGAGCCACGCTGGCGATCGCCGCAGCGTCATCGAGTTCGGCAAGCAGCTGGCCTTCGTGCACCGTCATGCCTTCTTCGACCAAGAGTTTCTTCAGGAAGCCGGTGGTCTTCGACGTCACTTGAGCTTCGTTATCAGTGATCAGGGAAGCGGTACCGCTGTAACTGGCGCTGATCGCCTTGCGCGCCGCCGGAGCAACCTCAACGGGCACGGCCTCGGTCGTCGTAGTCTTCGCGGCTGCGGCTGCACCATCCTTGTTGCAACCGGAGAGCCCGGCCGCGGTCATCGATATCGCTACGAAAATCAGGGATTTATGAAGTTTCATGAGGGATTTTCCAGTGGAAAGCGCAGTGCCCGGGGAGTTATTGCTATGGTGTTATACTAAACTATATCACCAAAATACTCAAGTCCCCTCCCCATACTGCGTCAGGCCCGCAGTTTCGGACGCCCCGGCTTCTCGCCGCTAGGGCCGATAGTCACGCGCAAAAAACGCCAGGCGTCAGACGTTGGATGCAAGCGGAGCGCGATGAGTTGCATTTGGCCTGCCAAGAAAGTTTCAAGCCTCGTTCTTCGGCAATGCTTGGCACGGAATGTGGCGACGATGGAGTGCGCCACGATATACTCCGCGCGATTTTCTCGTTGACTGCCCCGGATCGCCCACCCATGCCAAGAATTGCTTGCCGCTTAGCCCTGCTCGCTGCATTTTTGTTCACTGCTTCCGCACACGCCGAAGACGACCTGAAGGCCGGCAAGGCGTTGGTGTATACCTGCGGCGGCTGCCATGGCGTGACCGGCTACAAGAATGCTTATCCGAACTATCACGTGCCGCGCATCGCCGGGCAGAACTACGACTACCTCGTTGCCGCACTCACCGAATACAAGAAGGGCGAACGCGCGCACCCGACCATGCGCGCGCAAGGCGAAGGCATGTCCGACCAGGACATCCACAACATCGCCGCCTATCTGTCCAGCCTGAAGCCGTAAGGAACGCTTTGATGAAATCCACGTATCTCGCCCTGCTCGCCTGCGCGATTGCAGGCAATGCACTCGCAGCCGAAGCCGAAGGCGGCGCCGCTCCGGGCAAATCGATTCAGGAAATCGCCAAGCCGTGCGAGGCCTGTCACGCCGCCGATGGCAATGGCACCGCGGTCCAATACCCCCGCCTGGCCGGCCAGTATCACGACTATCTCGAGCGCGCTCTGCACGAATACAAGAACGGCGATCGCCAGAACGCGATCATGGCGGGATTCGTCAAAACCTTGAGCGACGCCGACATGGATGCGCTGGCACGTTATTTCTCGGCGATGCCGGGCAAGCTCGACGACCTGACGCATCATGAGCAAGGCAGCGATTGATCCTTCGCGATCAACGCACCGCGCTTTTCCCGGAGTGATCCCGATAGTACGGATTGTGCCCGCTGGCGTGATCCGTCGCGTCGCGCACTTCGGTGATCTCCGGCAGGCGTGAACGCAGCGTGCCTTCGATGCCCTGTTTCAATGTCACATCGACCATGCCGCAGCCGTGGCAACCGCCGCCGAAGCGCAAAGTCACGACGCCGGCTTCGCTCACATTTTCCAGGCTCACACGTCCGCCGTGCGAGGCGATCTGCGGATTGATCTCGCTGTCGAGTAGATAGCGCACGCGTTCCGCCAGACTCGCATCGTCCGCGGGCGGATGGCCCTTAAGCTTCGGCGCGCGCACGGTGAGCTGGCCACCGGTCTCGTTCGCCTGATAATCGATTTCTGCGCTGTCCAGATACGGCATGCTGGCGGCATCGACGTACAACATGAATCCATCGCATTGCAGCGCCCATTCGGTCCCCTTCAGGTCCGCTGGTTCGCAGAACTCCAGGCGACAGTCCGCCTTCGGCGTGCCCGGTTGCACAGCCTGCATGCGCACACCCAGATCATCGATACCCTGCTGCTCGACGAGGCGGCGGAAATGACTTTGCGCGGATTCAGAAAGAGTGAGCATGATGGGTATGTTGGGACGAAGTGGCCCGAATTATAGCCCTCGTTATGACGCGTTATACTGAATCGGCTACAAGGAGCACTGTCATGAACCTCAAGGAACTGTCCGAGCAGAAGTGCATGCCGCTCAAGGGCAAGCAACACCAGCTTTCCGGCGCGCGCGCACACGAATTGCTGGCCGCGTTGCCGAGTTGGGAACTCGGCGCCGGCGACGCACATATCCAGAAACTGTTTCGCTTTCCGGATTTCATACATGCGCTGGCTTTCGTCAACGCGCTCGGTTGGATGGCCGAACAGCAGAATCATCATCCCGATCTTGAACTGGGTTGGGGCCGTTGCCTCGTGAAGTTCTCCACACATGACGTCGGCGGTTTGTCGATGAACGATTTCATCTGCGCGGCCAAGGCCGAGGTTCTCTCTGGCGCGTGATGCACACAGGCGACTCGCGCGTGCGCTGAACGTCGTCGCCGCATCCGCGCTGTTCGCTGGCACCATCTGGTTTCTGCAATTTCTCGCGCAACGCCAGTTGACCGCGCATCTACGCGACGGTGCGGCGCATTTCCTGGCCCTGAATGTCGCCGGCGAAACGCCGTATCGATGGCAGTTTCGCGACGCCGAAGACATCGTTGCGGGACGCGTGTTCGGTGCAGACGAGTTTTCGTTCGCGGATGCGGAGCTACACGTTGCGTCGCCCGGCGTTCCGTTTGAGATCGGCCTTCCGCTGGCCTACCCCATTGATCTGCAGCGGTTCTCGTCCCTGCGCGTGAACGCCGCAGCCGATGCGGCCATCAGCATGCGCGTCGTGGCGCGCGAGCATCTGGATGCGCCCGAGTTGGTGAGTGCACCCCTTGCGCTCGATGGAAACGCTGGCTCACTCGACCTTTCCGGGCTGTCATGGGAACCGGCGCAGCCCATGACTGCGGCGATGTTGCGCCTGCGCTTTGATCTGCCGCGCGCACATGACTTGCGTTTGGCCGGTGTGGTTTTGCAGCCTCGAAGCGATGCGCGGCGTGTAGACCCGACCCACGCTGTATCCGCGAAAACACTTGGCTGGCCGCTGGATAGAGATGCGCTGAGCAGATATGACCGCGAAGTCGGCATCGACGACACGCCGATCATCCCGCTCGCGAAAACGGGCAGGGTCGAGCAACGCTTGCTCGCCTTGCGCGAAATCCGCGCGCTTGCGCCTGCGGCCATCGTTGTCCCGGAAGAAGCGCAGGTAGCGACGTTAGAACAAGCGCGTCTACAGGCTGCCGTGACGCCCCTCATTGTGGAAAACCCAATGCGTTGGGTCGCCGCCGTCATCTTCGCGCTCATGCTTGGTCTCTCGCGCCTGCGCCCGCCGCGCAACGCGCGCGCACGCGCGTTGCTCGAAATCGCGCTCGTGCTTGCTGTACCACTGTGGCTCACCGTTGGCGGACATTTCACCGGCCGCGTGGATGCCGTGCAGATAATCCTGATCGGCGCAACTGCGCTCTATGCGCTCGCGTTGGGCCGGCCGCGCACGTGGACATGGAATGGCCAATCGGGCGCGTGGCTGCTTGCCGCTGGCGTGACGGCATTGGCGCTGTGTATTGGATTCGCCTTGCATCGCGCCGACACGCTGCTGCGCGCGACCGGAACCGCGCACGTCATCCGCTACCTGGGTTGGGCGCTGATCCAGCAATATCTGATTTGTGGCGTATGCCTGGAGCGCTGGCGCATCGTGACGGGCGCTCCGGCAGTCGCCCTCTACCTGAGCGCGCTGGCGTTTGCCCTGCTGCACACGCCCAACGCCACCTTGATGATTGCCACGTTTGTCGGCGGCTTATGCTGGTGCGCGCTATATCTGCGCGAGCGCGCCTTGCTGCCATTGGCATTTTCGCATGCGGCGAGCGCATTGATTCTGATCGCATTGCTGCCGCCGGATATTCTGCTTTCGGCAGAAGTCAGCGCGCGGTTTTTCCAGTAGGCAGCGCATCCAGCACCGCAGCCAGATCCGGCGCGAGCGGTGCGGAGAAACTGTAAGTCTTGCCGTTCATCGAAAACTCGAAACGCGCCGCGTGCAGGAACAACCGGCGCAATCCGAAATCGCGCAAGCGTTTGTTGAGTTCGCGCTGGCCGTATTTCTCGTCGCCGGCAACCGGATGGCCCGCATGCTGACTGTGCACGCGGATCTGGTGTGTGCGGCCGGTATACAAAGTCACCTCGACCAGGCTCGCATCGGCATAGGTCGAGATCACCTTGAACGTCGTCAATGCGGGCTTGCCGTCGTCGCTGACGCGCACCATGCGCTCGCCGCCTTGCAGGGTCGATTTGCGCAATGGAACGTTGACGTCAAACTTCGCGCGTTTCGGGTGCCCGCCGAGCAGGGCGAGATATTGCTTGACGATTTCGCCGTCGCGGATCAGCTCCTGCAATGCAGTCAATGCGGCGCGTCGGCGGGCGAGCACGAGCACGCCGCTGGTGTCGCGGTCAAGGCGATGCGCGAGTTCCAGTGTTTCTTCCGGCCGCGCAGCACGCAGCAGTTCGATCGCGCCGAAGTCCACGCCGCTGCCGCCGTGACTCGCGACCCCGGCCGGTTTGTTGAGCACGAGAAAATCGCGATCCTCGTGAATGATTGCCTGTCCGATCCGCTGCAACTGCGATTTCGGTGGTGCGGCGACTTCACCCGGTGCGGCCACGCGGACCGGCGGGATGCGCACCTCGTCGCCGCCAGCGACACGGGTATCTGCCTTCGCGCGCTTGCCGTTGATGCGCACCTGACCTGTCCGCAGCAGCCGGTAAACCAGACTCTTCGGCACGCCTTTGAGCTGGGTGGCCAGGAAATTGTCGATGCGTTGGCCGTCGCGCTCCTCGGAAACCGTGACGAGGCGCACGCCAGGGTTGGTGTCCTTTCTTTCAAGATTCATCGAAGTTCGCGCCGCCATTGGAAATTTTCGCCCTTCCTTGCTACAATCCGCCAGCGCATCGCGCCTGCCGGCGGTTACCGTCGGATAAGGCGCACTCGATCCCTACGCACCCCGCGCGCCCCGGTGTAACTCCGGGAGGAGCCACCAGGCAGCGGTGGTAATCGTAACGGTTCGAGTCGTGGATTGCCTTATCGCCGTCAAGGTGGCAAGGGTTCACGGTTGCGTACAGGGCTAAAGTTCACGGCCTGGCGCGATTACGTTCGCGCCGGCCCACAAATGGCGTTCCCGCGGACGCGCACTGCGCGCCCACGGTTGTCGCAACGCCGCGCCGCTTTTTCAGCTGGCCGCGGATTTGCGGCGCGTTTCGCGGTCGAGCGCGCGAGGATGTAAAAATGAAGCGGATGCTGATCAACGCAACTCAGCGTGAAGAGTTGCGCGTGGCCATTGTGGACGGCCAATCTCTCTACGATCTCGATCTCGAGATCCCCTCCAAGGAACAGAAGAAGGCCAATATCTACAAAGGCCGGATCACGCGCGTCGAGCCCTCGCTCGAAGCCTGTTTCGTCGATTACGGCGCCGACCGCCACGGCTTCCTGCCGCTTAAGGAAATTTCGCGCGATTATTTCGTGCAAGGCGTCGACCACAATCGCGCCGGCATCCGCGAGCTGCTCAAGGAAGGCCAGGAAATCCTCGTCCAGGTCGAAAAAGAAGAACGCGGCAACAAAGGCGCCGCGCTGACTACGTTCGTGTCGCTGGCCGGCCGTTATCTGGTGCTGATGCCGAACAACCCGCGCGCCGGCGGCGTCTCACGCCGCATCGAGGGTGACGATCGCAGCGACCTCAAGGAAATCCTCGCCCAGCTCAAGCTGCCGGACGAGATGGGCCTGATCATCCGCACCGCCGGCATGGGCCGCGATGCCGAGGAGCTGCAATGGGACCTGGATTACCTGCTGCAATTGTGGAAGGCGATCGATGATGCCGCCAAAGGCCGCCCTGCTTCGTTCCTGATCTACCAGGAATCCAAACTGATCATCCGTGCGCTGCGCGACTACCTGCGCAACGACATCGGCGAGATTCTGATCGACAGCGAAGAGCTCTACAACGACGCGCGCGAATTCGTGCAGCAAGTCATGCCGCAGAACCTGCGCAAGCTCAAGCTGTACAACGACACCGTACCGCTGTTCTCGCGCTTCCAGATCGAAACCCAGATCGAGAACGCCTACGAGCGTAGCGTGCGTCTGCCCTCCGGTGGCTCGATCGTGATCGACCAGACCGAAGCGCTGACCTCGATCGACATCAACTCCGCCAAGGCGACCAAGGGCGGCGACATCGAAGAAACCGCGTTCAACACGAACTGCGAAGCCGCGGTGGAAGTCGCACGCCAGTTGCGCATCCGCGATGCCGGCGGCCTGATCGTCATCGACTTCATCGACATGGATAGTCCGCGCCACCAGCGCGAAGTCGAGGACAAGCTGCGCGATGCGCTGCGTCACGACCGCGCGCGCGTACAGATTGGCAAGATTTCGCGGTTCGGCCTGCTGGAAATGTCGCGCCAGCGCCTGCGCCCGAGCTTGGGCGAGGCCACCCAGGCCGTGTGCCCGCGTTGCGAGGGCCATGGCCGCATCCGTAGCGTCGAATCGTTGTCGCTGTCGGTGCTGCGCTTGGTCGAAGAGCAGGCAATGAAGGAAAACACCGGACAAGTGCTCGTGCAGGCACCGCACGAAGTCGCAAACTTCCTGCTCAACGAAAAGCGCGCCAGCATCGTCGAGATCGAAAAGCGCCAGAACGTCCCGATCATCATCGTCGCCGACGACAAGCTCGAGACGCCGCACTTCGAGATCCAGCGGATCCGTTCTGCCGATATCACCGGCGATGCCAAGCCCAGTTACGAGCGGCTCACGCCGGTTGTATCCGCACCGCCGCCACAAGTGGCCAAGCCTGGCGCGGAGCCGGAAAAACCCGCCGTCAGCGGTGTGGTCCCGGCCAGTCCCGCGCCGATCAAAGCCGAACCCGATGTCATCGTCGCCGTCGCACCGCCGGTGATTGCGGCAACGCCTGCACCGGGCTTCTTTGCACGCATGAAAGCGCTGTTCACCGGCAAGCCGGCAGTACCGGAAAAGACACTCGCCGAACTTACGGCTGCTCCCGTGCGCGCGGCAAAGCCGGCGGCCGAACCGCGTCGCCGCGACGAATCGCGCGATGCCAAGCGCGGTGACTCGCGCGGCGGACAACGCGATCGCGACCGTTCGCGTGGCGATGGGAAACAGCAGCAGCGCCGCGAGCAACGTCCGCGACAAGATAGCGGCGAACATCCAACGCAGCAGCAGCAACGCAAGCCGCAACAGCAGCCGCTGCCGGAACGTCCGAAGCGCGAGGTGCCGGCGCCGTTTGCAGCCCCGCCCGTGGCACCAAAACCCGCCGTCGCCGAGAACATTGGCGTGGCGCCGTCGCCAGCTCTTGCGACGGATACCGACGGCGAGGCGAAGAGTTCGCGCCGTCGTGGCCGTCGCGGTGGACGCCGCCGCCGTCGCGGTGAAGAAAAATCCGAAGCAATGCCGAACTCGCCCAATGCGCCGATCGTGTTCGACTTCGATGACGAAGATGCCGATCGCGGGACTGGATCACATACGCCGGCACAAATAACCGCGGAGCCTAGACCGGTCGTGTCCTCGCCGGTAGAGATTGCGCAAGCGCAGCCAGTGATCGCGCCCGCGCCGGTCGTGCCGCGTGAAATGCCTGTTTCGCCGCAAACCACACAAGCTGCCCCTCTTGCGCCGGCACCAGTGCAACCGACACCCGCGCCAGCGCCGTCACCGATCGTGACTGCGCCTGCGGTAGCACCCAGCAGCCCTGCGACTGCGCCAGCGATGGCCACGGTGCGTGCGCCGGCGGCTCCTGCACCGACAATCGCGCCGGAAAATCACGCACCAGTAGCGGCGCCGCCGGTGGCAAGACCGCCGATGCCGCCAGTCGCGCAGCCTGCACCTGTGCCAATTCCTGGCCCCGCACCCGCGCCCGCAGCGCCGGCCGTGTCGCCCGCACCCGTTGCGCCGCAGCGTCCTGCATTGTCGGTACCTGCAGCACCACCTCCGCCAGCAGCAGTTCCTGCGCGTCCAGCGACGACTCCTGCTCCCGTGCAGAAAGCCCCGTCGCCCGTGCTCATGCCGACCATGCCGCTGCCAATTCCCCCGCGTTTCGCACCGCCGCCAATCGTGATCACCCCAGCACCCGCGAGCAAGCCGGCGACGCACGTTGGCCAAAGCGGTGAATTGCCGCTGCATGTGCCGAGTGAAGCGCCACAGCCCGCGGCAGCGCCGCCGACTCCGCCCGCGCCTGTGGCTGCCCCGGCGGTGCCACGTCCGGTGACACCTGTACCGACCGCGAGTCCAGCGCCGGTTCCGCCGCGTCCAGCAATGCCACAAACGCCAGCGCCACGCCCGATTGCTCCGCAGCCGTCGGCTCCCGGTCCGATGATCGGTGCTCCGGTGACTCCACCGATGCCGGTACCGAAGCCGTCGAGCGATACGCCGCGCGAATAAATCGTCAGACCTGACGCCAGAGTGCGTCAGGTCTTGTCGAGCAGGCCGTGTAGGCTGGCCAGATGTGCCAGCGCGACGACGTTGTCGATGCCGAGTTTTTCGAACAGCCGCGACTTGTAGGTCGCAACGGTCTTCTCGCTCAGATGCAGACGCTTGGCGATCGCATTCGCTTTGAGTCCCTTCGCCAGCATGATCGCGATTTCGAGCTCGCGCGCGGAGAGCTTGGCGAACGGTGACTCGTCGCCATCCATCGTCGCCAGCGCCAGCAGCTGGGCTACATCGCTACCGATGTAGCGCTTGCCATCCACAACCTGGCGAATGGCCTTGATCAACTCGTCGGCCGGACAACCCTTCGTGAGATAGCCGCTCGCGCCCGCCTCGAGCAGGCGCCGCGGATAGGTCGCTTCGCTCGCGACCGTGAGTATCACGATGCGCACGGGAAGTTTCGCGCGGCGCACGCGCTCGGTGAGTTCGACGCCGCTGATGCCAGGCATGTGCACGTCGACCAGCGCTATGTCGGGCTGCAATTGCTTGATCAGAGCCAAGCCACGCTCGCCATCCTCGGCCTCGCCGACAATCTCCATATCCTTGTGCTGTTCGAGGATCAGGCGCACGCCAGTGCGCATGATGTTGTGGTCATCGACCAGAACGATACGGATCATTGTCCCCTACCCCAGTGGAGTTCCCCAACATTCAAGGTACTGCGCGCCGGCAGCGGAAACAAGGCCTGTTCGCCTTCACGGCGCGCGTCGTTTATTGTGTATGCCACCCACGGAGATCCACCATGTTCAGCCGGTTCTGCTGCTTGATCGTTTGCGCCATCGCGTCGCAAGCGGTGGCGTGCACACGCGACGCTGCATTCAACAAGATGATGGCACTCAATCAATACGGCATGAAGCTGCAAGCGGCATTGCCGGATCCTCTCAAGGATGCGGCCGGCTACAACGCCAGATACCAGCGCGTCATCGACTTCAACACGCGCGTAGGCGACGTCGGCAAGATTCTGGCTGCGCAACAGTACGACAAGGCATGCGCCGCGTACGATGCCGTGGCGAAGGATTTCCAGGTCGACATGGCCGGCCAGCATGTACGCCCGATGTCCGAGATCGAAGCCGAAACCAAGAAACCGCCCAAGGGAAAATGCGATCTTGCCGAAGCGGCTCGACGATCGATGTGGCTGACGGAATCATTCCAGAAGCACGCCGAGGCCGAGCATCTGGACCGCGACGCCTGGCAGCGGTTCGGCAAGGAGACCGAACCCGTCGGCTTGCTCATGCAGCAGGACCCGAACGAGGCCTGCGGCTTGATTGACGATATCGCGGCGAAGTACGGATTTAGCCGCTGAGCTTGGATTGGCGGAAGCGGTGAGATTGCTCGTCTCATCCCTAAGATTATCCCTCGCTCCGCGCGGGGGCCAGGGCGAGATTCGAACCCGCTGCAACTAGTCCTGCGCGACCAACTGAAAGTAGCGGACCTTGTTGCCGTATGGCAATGCTACGAAGTTGGCTGGATACCAGTTCGCACCGGCAGCGTTGAATTGCGCACCGAGTGCGTCCACCTGAGACGCGAGGTTTGTCAACGAATCCGACTCGAGCAGCTTCAGCGAGTTGCCGTGCGGGTTAGCGCGGTTCCAACCGGTTGGGTACTGAGTGTCGTCGGCTAGGAGCAGCGTTGCCACAAAGCTCTGACCGACGCGCTGCACCGAGAACTGAAACGGCAATCCGTATGTCGTCGGACGCTGTGTTCCGGCGAATAGAGATGCAACGGTCGCGTTGAACTGATCAGTGCCAATGCTGACGTAGTTGAACGTCTGGGCACTTGCTACTTGGATTGTTCCCAGCAGCAGGCCGACCACGAGCAGTTTCAGTTTCATATTGCACCTTTTGGCAGCAATATCTGACTCAAGCGTAATGACAAGCCGTGCGACCGAACACTGTCAATCTTGACAGTGCGGACGGCACGCCGGTGGAAGCGCGCCGTCGCCTGATGTGTGGAATACGCCTGGTCTCAGCGCGATGTGACGAGTTCGCGTCGCAGCCAGCGCGCGCGGCGGGCGCGGCTCGTGACGGCAGCGACCAGATGGCGCGGACGGATCGGCTTTGTCAGGTAATCGTCGCCGCCGATATGCAGCGCCGCGAAACGTTTCTCGGCGTCTTCATCGCCTGAAAGCAGGATCACCGGCGTAAACGCCGTGCGCGGATGCGCGCGGAACAACGCGAGCAATTCGAAACCGGAAATATGCGGCATGTAGAGATCCGCAAGTATCACGTCCGGGGTGAACTCATGCAAGGTCAACAACGCTTCCTCCGGCGAGGCGACGGGACGCGTTTCGAGCTGATTGTGCCGAAGCACCGAATCGCAAAACATGCGCATCGAGTTTTCATCGTCGACAATCAACACGCGGTAAGGCTCAGAGCGGTCGGCAATCAGGCCAGCGACACGTGGCGCGACACGATCCGCGTCTTCGGGCAGCACGAAAACCGTTTCAGCCCCACAGCGCATTGCAGCCAGGCGCACATCGATCAGATCGTGATCGCTGAGGACGACGAGCGGGATGGGCGACGCAGCGCTGGTTTTTTCGCTGGCCTGATGGACGATCAGCCAGTCAGCGAGCATGTCAGCGCCGAGCACGAGAGCGAGCACAACACCGGATTGCATGGCTTGCAGCGCCTCGGCAACTGTGGCGCAAGGCACGATTCCATAACCGAGCGAAGCGAATCGTGAGCGCATGAGATCGCCATGTGCTGCGACGCGGCCGAGATAGTGGATTGCGGGCTGCGGCGGCAACGTCTGCTGACTGGGTCCGAGCGCAGCCACTTGAATCTGCGCTCGATAGCGGATCAGCGCATCGGCGACCGCGTCGGCAAGAGTGGCCAACTGTGCGAGCTGGCTCGGGGTCGGCCGCATCGCCGTTTCGGCAAACGAGCTGACGTACGCGGCGAGACCGAGCAGCGCTTCGCACAGGTCGGGCAAGCCCAAGCTTTGACTGCGCTCCGCCAGTGCGTCGGCCTCCTCGAACAGTTGCTCTGCGGTGGTGAGTCGCCAATCGTGACCCAGGTTGCGGCACTGCTCGAAGAGTGCCTCGATGCGCTGACTCAGTTCGGGGTCGATTTTGGCAACAGGCATTTGCTGGAACTCTTGCGCCGAGCCCGGCGGTCATGGCAGAGCAGTTCGAAGTCGTCGATGTGAGTGTACGCTGAGATCGGCGGCGAAGGCAGGCTAAAACGAGTAGATGAAGGTCTAGCGATGGAATTCGCGCTGCGCTTTTGCGCTATCGCAACGGGATAGGGAGCGCGAGCCCGAATGCGCCTCAAGCTTTCCTCCGGCTAAGCGCGCTTGAGTGCCAACACTGCG
>Ga0068860_100002464_pt1 | contig 19427 bp, 10 predicted proteins | sample KBSSwiS32_FD_66597 | JGI IMG/M metagenome (GOLD analysis project Ga0068860, IMG submission 66597) | Switchgrass rhizosphere microbial communities from Kellogg Biological Station, Michigan, USA - KBS Switchgrass S3-2 | ecosystem: Host-associated > Plants > Roots > Rhizosphere > Soil ...
CTCGCCTCGGCGGAACCCCAACGGGCCGCGATGGAGGCGTCGCTCGCGGCACTCCGCGCCAAGCGGGCTCACCAAACCTCCTGCGCCGCCAGCCGCCAAGAGGCGACCCAAGACCTCGGCGTCCTGATCGAGCAGGGCAACGAGAACGCGCGCCGCCTGCGCGGGCTCGTGAAAGCCGTCCTCGGCACCAAGAGCGAGCGCCTGGTGCAGTTCCGGGTCGCCCCGCTCCGCAGCCGTCGCCGGTCGAAGGCTGTCGAGCCGGTTCCGGTCGACCAGGCGGTTGACGGTTCGGATAAGTAAGGCGCTTCATCGGTAGGTCCAGGGCGTGGGGCTTTCGGGCTCCATGCCCCTTTTTTTCGCTTGCCACGTGAGTGCCGGCCTCCGTTTGCGTGGCTCCGCGGTCACTCGCCAATGTCCTATCCCCGGGTGTGCTCGTCCTGGGACCGCCGCCGGCTCGGCGGCGTTTTTCGCCGAGCTCCGCGCGAGCTCCGCGTGAACCCCGCGAGCGGTTGAACCGCTCGCTACGTAACGACGTCCCTGGCGGGACGTTCACAACGCGCAACGCTCGAACCTCCGGTTCGGCCTCATCGCCCCCCAGCACCTCGTCCCGTAGGGACGACGTAACGTAGCGAGGAATTTCAATTCCTCGCGGGGCTCGTGCCCAGCACACCGCCGGCCCTACCGGCCCGCCTTCTCGAGCGTCTCAATCAGAAAAAGGATTTCGGCGGCCATCGTGTAGTCCAATTCCGGGCCGTCGGCGAGCGCGCGGTCGCGGCTGCCGGTGGCGATGGCTTGGAGAGCGTGGATGAATGGGAGGAGCCACGCTGCGTCGGGGTCGGCGGCGAGTTGCTGGAGGAGGGACGCGGCTGGGGCCGGGTCGCTGGCGAACAGGGACTGAGTCACGGTGAGGCTGATGCGGCCATCGGGGTAGTGGTTCTCGCCGCCGTCGCGGCGGTAGGCGAGGTAGCTGGCGATGGCCTTACGCTTCGCCTCCCCGGCGGCGGCGGGGTTTCCTGCGTCCGTCTCGATGTCGGCGAGGATGTCCCAAAACTTCCACGGGGCGATAGCGTGACCGGAAGACTTCGCACACTCGATTGATCGATGAATTTCTTGCCGGGCCTCATCCAAGCGATTGAGGATACGAAATGCGATTGCAAGGCCGCTTCGCGCCATCCCCTCGTTTGCCACGTCCCGAATGCCAGCAAACTTGTCCGCGGCTTGCCGATAGAAAGGCACAGATTCCTCGATTCGGTCGAGCGTGGTCTTATATAAGTTCCCTAGTTGCACGAGCGTACTCGCCTGTCCGGCGACATTTCCGAGTTGCACCTTGATCGCGAGTGATTTCCGGTAGGCCTCCTCGGCCGCTTCCGGCTGGCCCGCCTCTTGATACACATTGCCGGTCTGGTGCCAGATCACGGCAACGGTGCCTGGTTCGTCCAACTGCGTGAACCGCTCGCGCGCTTCGGCAAACGCCGTCAGCGCCTCCGGATAGCGGCGTTGCTGCATGCGGGTTGTCCCCAAGTTAGCCTTTACTGCAGCGACTGTCCGCCCGTCTCCTCGTTTCTCGTCGAGCCGGATGGCCTCTTCGTAGGCGGCAGCGGCCAAATCGAATCGCTGCAACCTATCCAGACATTGTCCTTTCTCCGAGAAGCAAACGGCCGCCATCCGTTCCGCGCCGTGGCTGGGACGCTCCTTGTCCACGGCCTCGAAACGCTCGCGGGCCTCGTCCAGCAGCGGCAAAGCCTGTTCCGAACCGCCGGCCGTCTTCAACACTCGGGCCAGGAGGAAGCAAGCCCCCGCCAGATCATAATCGGCACCGGGATACGCCCGCCCACCCGCCGTCCGGGCGCGCACAAGCAACGCTTGCGCGCCCTCCAGCGCCTCGCGCAACCCCCCGCTGCCAAGCTGCTGCTCGATGCGGGTCCGCGTCGCCTCGAACCGCGAATGATTCCAGGCGTCGCCCAACGCCGCCGCCGCGGCGTCGCGCACCTGCCCCACGCGCTCGAGCAGCCGTGGCTTGCCGAGGCCTTGCAGCAGGCTTTGGAGCGAAGCGGCCAGATCGATCGTCGCTTCCGCGTCCCCCGCGCGCTGCACGAGGTCGAGCAGCGCAAAGAGGTTCGGCAGCTCCAGCACCGTCAGCGTCGCCGCGACTTCGGCGTGTTGGTTCTGCTGCAGCACAAGGAAGTCCGCATACTCGCGCATCGCTTCGACCCAGCGGGCCGTCAGCGCCTCGCGCTCGGTGCTTTCCATCCGCCCTCGCAGGTAGGAGCAGAGCGCGGGATTCAGCGTGAGATGGTTGTAGCGGTTCGGCGTCGCGAGGCCCGTCTCGATCAACTCGCCCGCGAGCGCGCCTACGTCCGCCACTTCCCACCGCATCATCACGCGAAGCACGTCGAGATCGACCGCGCCGTGAAACACCCCGAGCGAGCGCGCCCTCTGCTGGTTCGCGTGAGACAGGCGGCGCAGGGAAAGGTCGACGCTGGCGAAGAGGGAGTGCTCCCTGCTGCCGGGGAATTGTTGCTCCATCGCGGTCATCAGCTCCACGAGCGCGGCGCGAGTGGCGTCGACACCCCGGCTTCGCAAAGAGGGCGCCAGCAAGGTGAGCGTACGGGCGTGGCCGTGGACGGCATCGACGAGTGCCTCGATCGCTTCGCGCGCGGCATCGAGCGTCGCGCCCGCCCCGGCGCCGTCGTCGGCATTCAGCGCGCGTTCGACGAGTTTCACGGCGTCTTCGCGGCTGAGCCGGAATAGCTCGTGCCGGTTGCGGTCCGCGTCGAACGGCGTGGGGAGCGCCTCGCGGCTGGTGAAGACGAGGCGCGTGTCGCCCACCTGGAGCAGACGTTCGCACAGTTTTAGGATGGCCGTCAGCTCGCGGCCGGCCTCGTCCGAGAGCGCCTCGGGCGTCTCGAGGTAGGGCGGCAGGAGGATGCTCTCCATGTTGTCCATTACGAGCAGCGTGGACTGCTCGCGGAGTGCGCGCTCGATGGGCAAGATGGCCTTTTCCAAAGTGTCGAACGTAGCGACAGAGTAATCCTGGCCCGCCAACTGGCGGCCGAAAACATCCACCACCGCGGCGACGTGGCTGTGGGTCTCGACCGAGACAAACGCCGCGCGGCGGATCTGCTGCGAACGCACCATCCAACGCGCGAACTCGGCCGCCAGCGCCGTCTTGCCCTCGCCGCCCTGGCCGCGCACCACGGCGTAGCGGGCGTCGCGCAACAGCCGCTGGAGCGCGAGCAACTCCCGGCTGCGGCCGACAAAGCCGGTCGCTGGCACCGGCGGCAGGTCGCCCAGGCGGTGGGCGAGCGCCGTCTTGAAGTCCTCTACCGTCTGCTTCGTCGGGGTGGTCTTGAAGAGTTGCGGGTCGTCCTTTTCCTGGAAGAGCACGGGCACGAACCAGTCTTCGAGCCGCAGTTCGCCCGCGCCGAAGATGCGTCCTCGGAAGGTGTCGTCCTTCAGTTGGCGCTGCCCGGCGAGCATGGCATCGCCCACTCGTTTGCCCGCTGCGAGCGCCCGATAGAACTCCCCGACGAAGCGGCGCGCGGTCTCGACGAGCACACTGTGGCTCATCGCCACGACGGAGGCCACGCCGACCTTCAACAGTTCAGAGGCGACGGACTCGGACGCCTTCTCCGCCTGCGCGGTTTGGCAGGCTTCGAGGAAGACGAGCGGGATGCGATGGTCGCGCAGAAGGGGGCCGAGCTCGCTGGTGAATACGGTGACGTGCCGGCGCTGCTCCAGCTTGCTGGTGTCCTCGGGCAACTCGAAGCACAGCCCGCCGAGGCCGACGCTCTTGTCATACACACCGTGACCGTCGAAGTGGACGACGTGATAGGGCTTTTGCTCTCCGCGGGCGCGGTCGAGCTCGTCGCGCAAGGCGGGAAGTGTGGGCGGGCTGAGGACCTGAATCTTCACCAGGCCGGGCAGCGACTCCGTGGCCTCGACCAGTGGTAGCGCACTCGCGCGGTGGTCGATGTAACCGCAGACCTCGTCCTCCGGCCGCGCAGTGACAAGAAGGATGCGGATGGGCGTGGCGACGACGGGAACGTCTCGTCCTTCAGTAGTGGTCAGGCGGCGGCGGACGCGGACAGGCTTGGCGCCTTGGAAGACGTAGCTCGTGCCGTCGTGCAGAAGTTCCCACGGCAAACCGAGTAGGAGCGTGGCGGCTTCCTTCGCAGTCTTTACCTCTGCCTCGAGTGCGCCGGCTTCGAACACGGTATCCAGATGGACGGAAAAACGGCGTCCTACATGGTCGCTAGTCTTTCCCCAATCGCTAATGACTTTGGCTGTATGGGCAACGGGTATCGCAGCGTCGTAAAGGAGCTGTCCCCATTTGGCGAGATTTTCCTCCACCTTCCGCGCACGTTCACGGAAGTAGTGGCTGGGCCATACGGCGTACTGCTCGAGATACCAACGGAGATCGCCGGCTTCGATGGGGCCGATGGGGGCGATGAGGCGCCAGGCCTTCGCGCTGTGGACGTCCTCCTTGCCGGGCGTCGCCGGCTCATAGACGAGCCGGGCACGGGCGGAGGCGCGACGGACGCCGTCCTGTTCATGGAACTTCAGGTCGCTCAGCTCGAGGACGAGCTCTTCCAGAGGCTGGGCTTTCGGCTGCGGCATGGCTGGCACTTCGGTCGGCTCGCGTTCGCCCATAGCGACAAGAACGGCATTCATCGCCGCCTCGACGCCGCCCGCCTCGCTGCTCACGGGGATGTAGAGCGGCTCCTCGCCAAATATTTCCTCCAGCACTCCGAGCTGGGTGCCATTCAGCGAGAGCGGGAAGATCGGGAAACTGTCCTTGCCGCGCTCGTCCCGAAGTTTGAGCGCGTGGCGCAGCTCCCTGCCGACCCACTTCGATTGCAACCCATCCGTGCTGACCACGACCGCGTAGGCCGAGGCGTTCTCGATAGCGCTTTGGATTTCCAGCCAGAGCGGATCGCCGCCGCGCAGCTCGCGCGAGTCGATCCATCCCTCGTGCCCGTGGTCGGCAAGCATCTGCCGCAGCTCGCGCACGAATGCGTCGTCCTTCGAGCTGTGGGAGATGAAGAGTTTGCTCACGCCAAATACTTTACCTGCTGCGCGAATGGGGAAGTCAAATTGAACTGAGCGCATAAATGGGTTGCGATAGCGGAGCGTTCCCTCTCAACGCCCCGCGATCGCCACCCCCTGTTCGATCAGTCCGCCCCTCCCCTCGGCTATCGAACTCTTGACTGGCCCGCCATCTCCTTTTCGAACTCTCTTCCCACCGAGCCGTGCAATTCGGTCCAGCGCTTGAGCGCGCGATCGAGCTGGGTACGCATTTCCTCGAAGACCTTTCGCTGGGGGGCGGTGGGAGCGGAATCGGCTCCTTCGAGATCCGATTGAAGGCCGGAGAGGACGGCGCCCACTTCCGAAAGGTCGGTGTCGCCGCCGCCGCTGTTGAGTTTCGCGAGGTCTTCTCGGGTCGCTTTCGCGCGCTCCGCCAGGCGCTTGGCCGCCTTGCGCTCTCCGGTGGCAAGGGGGGCGAGGCTCTTGTCGAACGCCTCGATCTCTTGGAGCGCGTCGACGGTTTGCCCAAGGGCGCGGACGACCTCGGCCGAGAAGGCGTTGCCGGCCGCGAGGTCTTCGAGCGTCGCGGGACTGCGCGGGTCTTTTTCGATCACCAGCGGACGCTCGGCCGTCACGCCGTCGACGGTCAAGCGGACGCGGTAGGTTCCCGGTAGGACGAGCATCCCTTGCGGCAGCGTCGCGGTGTCGCGGTCGGGGACCGCGGCGATCGTGAAGTCGTAATCGGTGGCCTTGGGCTGCGGGCCGCGTAGATCCCACCAGAAGCGGTTGTGCCCCGGATTCCCCGTCGGCACCGCGGGCGGCAGCAGCCAGCGGTCGGCGAAGTATTGACGCGCGTCGGGGCGGACGGACGGCTCCGCGCTCGAAAATTTGCGCACGATGTCGCCTTTCGCGTCGAGGATTTCGATCGCCACCGGGCCGCGCGCGGCGGTCGGCAGGAAGTAGTCGATCGGCACGCCGGCGAGGGGGTTCGGCGTGGTCGGAAACTCGGGCGGCAGGGGGGTGTCGCGGTTTTCGTTCGGCGTGATCCGGGTCGCCGGCCCCGGCGGGGCGAGAGCCACCGCGCGCTCGTCGGAAAATCCGGCGCGCAAGGGTGCGACGTCGTCGAGCACCCAGAGCGCGCGCCCCTGGGTGGCGATCACCAGGTCGCGCCCTTTGACCAGCAGGTCGTTCACCCCGGTGCGCGGCAGGTTCAGCTGCAGCGGCGCCCAACGGGTGCCGTCGTCGAACGAGACGAAGACGCCTTCCCGCGTGCCGGCGTAGAGCAGGCCGGCGCGCTCCGGGTCGGCGCGCACCACGTTCACCCACCCCTCGGCGGGAAGGCCCGAGTCGGCGCGCCGCCAGTTGGCGCCGAAATCGTGCGTGACGTAGATCCGCGGCGAGCGGTCGTCCATCCGATGGCGGTCGATCGCGACATAGGCCGAGCCGGGCTCGGAGCCGGCGTCGATCTGCGCCACCTGGCTCCACGCGGGCAGATCCTTCGGCGTTACGTCGGTCCAGTGCGCTCCGCCGTCTTTCGTCACGTGAATGCGACTGTTGTCGGTGCCGACCCAGATCAAGCCGGAGGCGACGCGCGAAGGGGCGATCGAAAAGATCGTGCCGTAGCCGCAGGCGGTGGTGCGTTCGAGCGGCGGATCGAACTTGCCCGGCTCGGGCGTACATCCCGGCGCGTTCGCCACGGCGCCGGTGAGGTCGGGGCTGATCTCTTCCCAGGTCTGCCCCTTGTCGAGCGAGCGGGAGAGCACCTGGGTTCCCTGATAGAGCGCGTGGGGCGGGCGCGGATCGATCGCGATCGGGGTGATCCAGGTGGTCCGGTTCGGCACCGTCGGCGGCCGTTGGCCGTAGGAGGAGACCGGCCAGGGCGAGACGTTCGCGACTCGGCCGGTGCGCGCGTCCCAGCGGCTGATCTTGCCGCCCAGGCCGCTGCCGTAGACGACGTTCGGATCGACCGGGTCGGGCAGGTCGCCGTCCCGCTCGTCGCCGCCGACCGAGTGCCAATCGCGATAGGTGAGCTGGCCGTAGTTGCTGCGCGAGGAGACCGAGACCGTGCCGCTGTCCTGCTGGCCGCTGTAGACGCGATAGGGGAACTGGTTGTCGATCCCGAGCCGATAGAACTGCCCCGTCGGCTGGTTGTACCAGGGGCTCCAGGTTCTGCCGCCGTTCACCGACACGGTGGTCCCTTGATCGCTCGCCAGGATCATCCGCTCGGTGTGCTCCGGGTTGATCCATAGATAGTGGTAGTCGTCGCCGCCGGGCGAGCCCTTGATGTAGGAAAAGGTCTTCCCGCCGTCGGTCGATTTACGGAACGATTGGCCGGGGAAATAGACCACGTTCGGGTCGTGCGGGTCGGCGAAGACGCGCCCGAAGTAGCTGCTGGCGATCGAGCGGCTCGCCATTTCGAGCTCCCAGGTGGCGCCGCCGTCGTCGGAGCGGTAAAGACCCGCGCCGGTCTGCGCGTCGACCGCGGCGTAGACTCTTTGGCCGTTCGTGGTCGGCGCCACGGCGAGGCCAATCTTGCCGAGCGGAACGGCGGGCAGACCGGTGCGCGGCGCGGGGCGCCAGCTCTTGCCGCCGTCGGTCGAGCGCCAGATGCCGCTGCCCGGTCCGACCTGCGGCACGTGGTACCCCTGCCAGGGATAGAGCCGGTTCTGCCAGAACGCGGCGTAAAGGACGTCCGGCGTCTTCGGATCGGCGGCGATCTCGACTGCGCCGGTGTTTTCGTCGACGAACGCCACGCGGGTCCAGCTCTTGCCGCCGTCTTCGCTGCGATAGATGCCGCGCTCCGGGTTCGGCCCGAACAGATGGCCGAGGGCGGCCGCCAGCAGCACGTTCGAATCGCGCGGGTCGATCCAGATCCGGCCGATGTGGCGGCTGTCGGCGAGCCCCATCGAGACCCAGGTCGTCCCTTCGTCTTCGCTCTTCCAGAGGCCGTTGCCGTCCATCACGTCGTAGCGGGTCTGGGTCTGACCGCTGCCCACCCAGATCGTCCGCTTGCCACCAGGCCCGGGGACGATCGCGAGCGCGCCGACCGACGAGAACGGCGCGCGATCCGACAGCGGGCGCCAGGTGACGCCGGAGTCGTCAGTCTTCCAGACCCCGCCGTCGGCGGCGCCGAAGTAGAACGTGTCGATCTCGCTCGGCACTCCCGCCGCGATCACCGACCAGCCGGCGCGCAAGGGACCGAGCAGGCGCCAGCGGAGATCCTGATAGGCGGAGGTCGGATCGGCGGCGCGCGCAAAGGGCGCTCCGAGCGCGGCGAGCGCGCCGAAAAGGACCAGGGTGGGCGCGAAGTCGGCGGCTCGTCTCATGCGTTCGATCTCCAAGAGGTCATGCGGCAGGCGGACGATACAGGACGCCGCGCAACTGAGGTACTCTTCCTTCCTCTTTCGCTGCTTTTCAGCCTCTATGAAACCGGGCGACCGCATCGGTCACATCCAAGTCTTAGAGCTTCTCGGCCGGGGAGGCATGGGCGACGTCTACGCCGGCTTCGACGAAAAGCTCCATCGCGAAGTGGCGATCAAGATTCTGCGCGAAGGTCGCTGGCAGCGGGCGGCGCGGGCGCGCCTGCTGCGCGAGGCGCGGGCTCTCTCCCGGCTCGACCATCCCCATATCTGCGCCATCTACGATCTGATCGAAACACCGGAAGGCGACGCCCTGGTTCTTGAGAGAATCGTCGGCAAGAACCTGCGCCAAGCGGTTCGCGCTGGGCTCGACCGGGCGTCCCGGCTCCGTATCGCCGAGGAGGTGGCCGACGTGCTGGTCGCCGCGCACGCCCGCGGCATCGTCCATCGCGACCTCAAACCGACCAACGTCTTGCTGACGGGAGAAGGCGCGGTCAAGGTGCTCGACTTCGGCCTCGCCTATTCGCCCGAGGACGCCGACGCGACGATGTTGCGCGACGCCGCCGGACGGGAGGGCGAGGTGCCGAGCCTGCTCCGGCCGGTTTCGGCGGCGGGAGGCGCTTCGACCGACGAGCTGGAGACCGCTGCGGTCGATTCGTCGCCGGAGGCATCGTCGGACCCCGATACGACCGAAACCTACCGCACGCAGTTCGGCGAGGTGGTGGGCACCCTGCCGTCGATGAGCCCCGAGCAGGCGCGCGGCGAGCCGGTGACGTTCGCGAGCGACATGTACGCGTTCGGCCTGTTGTTGCAAAAGCTGTTCACCGGCCGGCCGGCCTATGACTCGACGATGCCGACCCCGCGCCTGTTGTACGAGGTCCAAGAGGGGCGCAGGCGGCCGCTTTCCGGGGTCGGCGCCGGACACGCCGAGCTGATTCGGGCGCTCTGTGCCATCGCTCCCGAAGATCGCCCGACCGCAGCTTCGGCGCTCGCCCGGCTGCGCCGAATCCGCGAGGCGCCGAAGCGCTGGGCGCTGCGCGCTTCGCTCGCCGCGGCGGTGCTGCTGGCGCTTGCCGGCGTGGCGAAATACACCTTTGACTTGAAACGCGAACGCGACGCGGCGCTCGCCGCCGAGGAGCGGGCCGAACGGGCGGGCGGCGAAGCGGAAGGGGTGGTCGATTTCCTGGTCGGGATGTTCCGGGTCGCCGATCCGGGCGAATCGCTGGGCAACCGGATCACCGCCCGCGAGCTGCTCGACCTCGGCGCCGAGCGCCTGAAGACCGAGCTGGCGAACCAGCCGACGCGCCGCGCGCGTCTGGCGGATGCGATCGGCCAGACCTATCAGCGGCTCGGCCTCTACCCTCAAGCGGAGGCGCTGCTCTCCGAGGCGCTCGCATTGAATCGCCGGCACTGGGGCAAGGAGAGCGCCGAATACGGCGCCAGCCTGTACCACCTCGGTGCCCTGCACCTGATCACCTACGGCGAGAGCGAAAAACTTCTCACCGAAGCGGTGCGGATCCTGGAGAAGGCCGAAGGGCCGAACGATCCGGAGCTGGCCGGGGCGTTGAACGGGCTCGGTACGTTGTACGGCCGGAAAGGGGATGCCGCCCGGGCCGAGCCGCTGCTGCGTCGCGCGCTCGCGATTCGTATCCGGGTGCTCGGTCCCGAAGACCCGGCGGTCGCCGCGACGCTCAACAACCTGGGAAACGTCGAAGCGGGGAAAGGGCGAGACCTGGAGTCCGAGGCGCTGTTTCGCCGCGGCCTCGCGATCCGCGAGAAGGTGCTGCCGGCCGACCATCCCGACCTCGCGGTCAACCTGGAGGCGCTCGCGGTTCTCTACGACAAGTTGAATCGACCCGAAGAGGCCCGGACGCTCCATCTGCGGGCGCTCGCGATCTGGCAGAAGGTTCTCGGGCCGAAACATCCCCGGCTCGGGCTGCTGCTCTCAAACCTGGCGAACACCGAGAACGCGCTGGGCCATCCGCGCGAAGCCGAGGCTCTGCACCATCGAGCGCTGGCGATTCGCGAGGCGACCTACGGCCCGGATCATCCGGACGTCGCCATCTCGCTGGTCGGCCTCGCCGACGTCTTGAAGAGCCAGGGACGCCTGGTCGAGGCCGAGGCCGCGCTTCGGCGCGCGCTGGCGATTCAGGACCGCCACCTCGATCCGGACGACGCGGTGCGCCGGATCACCGTCGAGGACCTCGCCGCCTTGCTGCGCACCACCGGCCGCGCGGGCGAGGCCGCGATTCTCGAAGCGACGTTGCCGCAGCCGGCCACGCCGCCGCATTCGACGGCTCCTCCGGCGGCACCGTCCAAACCCCACGCACCGCGACCGGCATGAGCAACTTTCTCGAACCGGTCCGTCCGATCGATGCCGTCGATCGATTTTTCCCCCTCGGCCGCGAGCTCCTCGCCCTGCTCCGATCGCTCGCGCGGACCGACTGGGAGGCGCCGACCGTCTGCCCGGCCTGGACCGTCCGCGAGGTCGCGGCCCACCTGCTCGATACCGCCCTGCGCCGTCTGGCGTTCGGCCGCGACCGCCTGCCGCTCGCGCCGCCGGAAGAGCCGATCGATTCCTACGCCGGCCTGTTGACCTTCTTGAACCGGTTGAATCACGAGTGGGTGAGCGCGTTTCGCCGGGTGAGCCCGGAGATGCTGGTCGACCTGTTGGCGGTCGCCGAGCCGCAGCTGGCCGAGTACTTCGCGACGCTCGATCCGCAAGCTCCGGCGCTCGGCGTCGCGTGGGCTGGGGAGAACACCTCGGAGCAGTGGTTCGATCTCGCGAGAGAGCTCACCGAGCGCTGGCATCATCAACAGCAGATCCGCCTCGCGGTGGGCGCCCCGCCGCTCGACGATCCGTTCTACGTCGCCCCGGTGCTCGACACGTTCCTGCGCGCCCTGCCGCACCGCTACCGCGAGACCGAGGCGACCGCGGGAACCGCGATCGGATTTTCGTTCTCCGGCCGGGAGGAGTACAGGTTCACTCTGCGCAAAGAGGTGGAGGGGTGGGCGCTGCTGTACGGTCGGGAGCCGGAAGGAGAAGCCGCGTCGGTGGCGATGGCCGACGAGACCGGCTGGCTGCTGTTGACCAAGGGCCTGGCCGGAGCGGCGGCGCGCGGTCGCTCGCGGATGGCGGGCGATCCGCGCTGGCTCGAACCGTTTTTCGATACCTTGGCGGTGATGGCGTAGAGAGGGGCGCACACGCAGGTGCGCCCCTACTCCCGATTCCGGCGTAGGGGCAGACCTACGTGTCTGCCCCGGTTCCTACCGACCTTCGCGATCGTCCACCCAGATCCGCACGGTGTCGCGATCTTCGGTCACCGCGACCAACTCGCCGCGGCCGTTCCTCGCCAGGGCGTCGATCGCGGCCGAAAAGTCGAGCTCTCCGGGATCTCCCGAGAGAAGCGCGTCGACCACCGGCGCGGGGATTCGGACGACCGCTTCGCCGCCTCGCCCGTTCGGATCGGTCGCGCGAAAGACCAGGTGGCCGCCGGCCTTGCTGACCGTGAGCCGCCCTTCGCGATCCTCGAACGTGGCGATCTTCGCCTCGGGCAGATTGCGGACCTCGCGCCAGATCTTGCGCAGCTGGGCGGGCGGGATCTCGTGGTCGTCGATGACGATCCGACTCCCTGAGTGGATGCCGTCGGGGATCAGCGCCGCGAGCGCCTGGACGAAGCTGACCGGCACGTCGATCGAGACATGACCGCTGCCGTCGCCGTGGTGACGGGCCGAATGACCTTCCGGGCCGCTCTGAATGTCGAGATGGAAATAAGGACCCGCGGCGGACGCCGGCAGGGAGAGCGCAAAGAGCAGGGCGGGCAGGATCAGGATGGCAAGCGCACGTCGTTTCATGGTCGGGTTCTCCTGGTGATGACCTTAAGACGAACGAGAAGAGGCTGGTGTTTCAAACTCGCGGTCTAGAATCGCCCGATGAGCGAACCCGAAGGCCCGAAGCCCGCCGCCCCTCCGGAGCGGCGGGTGGCGTTCACGGTGGTCGCGGCGTGGAGCCTGCTCGGGGCGCTCTGGCTGCTCGCCGTCGGAGCGCGTTTCGGCTGGGCCGCGTCGCTCGCGCGGGCTGCTCTCCCGTTGACACTTCTGGCGACCGCGGTTTGGGCTTGCCTTTGGCTCTTAGCCCACCTTCGAACGCGGCGATGGTTGATCCCGGCTCTTCTCGCGCTGTCGCTCGCCGTCCGCCTGATCGGCGCCGACCATGAGGTCTCCGGACGCTACTGGGGCGACGAAGGGACCTACTACCAGCACGCGACCCAGATCAACGAAGGGAAGCTGCTCACCCGCTCGTTCGTCTATCCGCACCTCACCTACGATCTCTACGCCTTCGTGCTCTGGCTCGCCGGGCTGTTCCCGGGCGTGACGGCCGGCGCGGTGCGCTTCTTGTGGGGAATCACCGTGCCGCTCGAACGGGAGTGGCTGATCTTACGGGTGGTGAGCGCGCTCCTCGGTGCTTTCACGGTGGTGCCGGTGGCGCTTCTGGCCCGCGGGATCGCGGCGAAAGCGGCGGCCTCCAAACCGGATCTCGGAACATGGGCCGGGGCGCTCGCCGGCCTACTGCTGATCGCGAACCCGCACTTCAACATGGGCTCGCACCTGTTCATCTGCGACGCCCCCTCCGCGTTCTTCGCCGCCGTCTCGCTCGCTTTCGCCGGACGCCTGCTCGACGCCGAGCGAAATCGCGACTACGTGGCGGCGGGACTCTGGGCCGGACTAGCCGCGGCGGCCAAGTATCCCGCCGGGGTGGTCGCGGTCGCGATCGTGGCGCTTTGGGCGAGCTGGCGCTTCGTGCGTTTCGACGAAACCCGAGCCAAGCCGAGGCGCTGGAGTTGGGGCCTCGTCTGGGCGGGGCTCGCCGCGATGGCTGCGTTCGTCGCCGTGATGCCGAGCCTGGCGGTCTACCCCGAGATCGCCCTGTTCGGCCAGCGCGGCATGCTGTTCGGCGCCCGGCAATACGCGCTCCACGGCTGGATTGGCGTCACCCCCCACAGCAACGCGGCGTTCTACCTGGAGCTGCTGGTCGAATCGTTCGGTCCTGCGACGCTGGTGCTCGGGCTGCTCGGCCTGTTCGCGCTCGACCGCACGACGCGCGGGCGCTGGCTGCGGATGGCGGTTTTTCCCGCGCTCTTCCTCGGCCTGCTGTTCTCGATGGCGATGGTGGTCAAACGCAATCTCTATCCCGCGATGCCGCCGCTCGCCGTGCTGCTCGGAGTGGGACTCGCCGGGGGAGCGGCGTGGGCGCGCGAACGGCTGGCGGAACGGCGCCCGAGTCTACGGCCGGCGGTAGCGCCGCTGCTCGTTGCGCTCTGCTTGGTACCTCCGGCTTGGCGGACGACGATCGAGACGATCGGCTACGCCCGCGCCTCCACCCGCGAGCTTGCGGGTTCTTGGGTCTACGCGAATCTGCCACCCGGCGCGCGGATCGTCAAAGAGCAGTACACGCCGAACTTTCCCGACGGCACGTTCGAGATCGTCCCGACCCGCTTCGCCGGCCGCCTCGGCGAGGCCGAGATGCGCGAAGCCGGCAACGACTACCTGCTGCTCGCGAGCGACGCCTACAAGCGCTTTCTGGACCCCGAGTTGCTGCGCAAAGAGCACCACAAAGGGATCGCGGAGAACTATTCAACCATCCTCGGCACCTACCCGAAGATCGGCGAGTGGATTCCCAACCGCATCCGCCTCGGCCCGATCGTCCAGCTCTACCGCCTGGAGCCGCTCCCCGCCGACTGCCGCCCCGGAGGGCTGATCCTCGCCCGCGACGCCCACGTCCCCGACTTGCGCATGCGCACGGGAGGCATCGTGGCCTACCAACTGCCGGGGCAGTGGGTCCTGTTCAAGGGCTGCTTCGCGGCGGGAAAGTACGCCTTCCGCCTCGACGGCACCGCCGCCGGCCCCGGCTCGCTGCGAGTGGTCGATGCGGCGAACCGCAAGGTTGAGGAGGCGCCGCTCGGGGCCGAGTCGGTCGATGTCAGACTGCCGGCGCAGGGGAAGTTCTTCTTCTATGTCTCGCTGCCCGAAGGAAGCCGGCTGCGAGGGGTGGTCTTGGAACCGGGCCAACCATAGTTTCCGGGAGGCAATGCAGCAGGTGTGCTTGTCCTGGGACCGCCGGCGTCTCGCCGGCGTTTTTGCCGGCCTCAAAGAATCGGCGACAGCCACCGCGCGAACCCATCCCTAACGCGCTCGTGGAGCGGCCGGGCACGCCAGGGACCGATGAGGATCTCCTCCGATTTGGCAAGATCCACGAGGAAGGCCTCTTCGAGCGCTTGGGCGCTGTCCGGGCAGAGAATCACCAGGTTGCACTCGGCGTTGAAGAAGAACGAGCGGAAATCGAGGTTGCTCGAGCCGACCAGGGAGAGGTAGCTGTCTGCGACCAGCGACTTGGCGTGGAGGACCGCCTCCTGGTATTCGAAGATCCGGACGCCGACTTCCAGCAGATCGGCGTACATGCCGTGGGCGGCATAGCGGACGACAGGCGCGTCGGTTTTCCCGGGCAGCAGGAGACGTACGTCGACGCCGCGGCGGACGGCGGCTCCCAGCTCGCTAACCGCCGCTTGGCCGGGGGCGAAGTAGGCGTTGGTGATCCAAAGGGTTCGCCGGGCCGCGCCGGCGATCGCCACGAGGACGGATGCCGATTCGTGGTGGCCGCGGAACGGGCGCGAGTCCAGGACCAGGATGCCGACGCCGGGCTCCGGGTCTTCGGGCAGCGCGAGCGGCGGGATCTTGAGCGGATCGCCGCCGGTTCGTTCCCACCCTTCCGAAAACACCACCGCCATCTCCCAGGCGGCCGAGCCGTCGACGCGGACGTGGGTGTCGCGCCAGGTGCCGTGACGGACCGAATGAGAGAACGAGCCGTACTCCTCGCTGATGTTCATGCCGCCGGTGAAGCCGATCTTGCGATCGACGACCAGAATCTTCCGGTGGTCGCGGAACACCTGGTTCCACAACCCCGAAAACAAGGGGTGGAACAGCCGTACCTCGATGCCGTGGTCGGCCATCTCGCGCCAGAACGCGCGCCGGGTTTCGAAGGAGCCGACGGCGTCGGCGAGCACCTTCACGGTGACGCCGCGCCGGACCGCGGCCGCGAGATGGTCGAGGAAGCGCCGGCCGACCGCGTCGTCGCGCAGGATGTAAGACTCCAGCAGAATTTCGCTTTGTGCCGCTTGCAGCGCTTCGCGCATCGCCTCGAACGCGTCGTCGCCGTTGGTGTAGATCTTGACGCGATTGCTCGGATGGATCGGCGAGTCGTCGATCCGCTCCAGCAGGTCGGCGAAGCCGGGATCTCGAACCCCGTCCGCGAGCGGGACGGCAAGCCGGCTCACCCGATCGGCGCGCAATTCCGGCGGCAGCCGGCGCCCCACCACCGGGTGAACGATCGGGCGGAGGAGGCGCCGAAGTCGGCGAAAGCGGTGAGCCCGGGCCACGGGGCGACCTGGGGTCAAAAGTCGTCAGCCGAAAAAGCGCCGTAGACGTTCTGGAAGTAGGTGTCGATGCCGTCGCGCAGCGCCCGGTCGGCCCGGTACAGGTTCATCGCCTTCTCCGAGCGCCGGTACATCTTGAGCTGGGTCTTGTCGTTGTGGTTCGCGGCGAACAGGCGCTTGGCGTCCGCCTCGTCGCCGTTGGCGTAGATCTGCAGCGGGATGTCGCCGACCGCGGCGACCTGCTCGTCGGTCACTCCTTCGAGATCGGGCGAGATCAGCACCATGAGCTTCACTTTGCCGGTCTTCGCGGCAAACGGAATCGCGATCCGCGCGCCGCAGCCGACGGCGACGATGCCGATGACGTCCGTGCCGACCCGCGGTTGGTGGGACAGAAACTGCCAGGCGGCGTTGGCGTCCGCGGTCGCCTTGTCCACAGACGCCTTGGGATTGCCGTCGGGACGATAGTTCCAGAGCAGGACGCGCGGCCCGGCGGCGGTGATCTTGCCGGCCAAATTGACCAGTTCGGGCGCTTCTCCTTCGCAGTCCAAAAGAAACAGGGCGCCCGGTCCGACCGCCCGGCTGTCGTAAAACGTCCCCGAGAGATCCGTGCCGTCGGCGCTCTTGAAATGAATCGGGCGACGAATGTCGGCGCGAGCCTCCGGGCCGGCGACGAACGGCAGCAGGACGAGCAGGACGAGAGCCTTTCGAAATGATTCGTATCGCAACAGTGCCTCCTGGCGAGTGGGTGGATTTTCTCTCTTCTTCGCGCTTCGTGCGGCCGGCCGCCACCTCGGCGTCTTCACTTCAGTAGGCGGGGTGCGCCCAGCCGCCGTAGACGAATTCAAAGTAGTCGTCGATGCCGCCCTTGAGCGTTCCGTCGGCTTGATAGAGCGCCATGCCTTTTTCCGGGCGCCGGTAGAGCTTGAGCTGGCTCTTCTCGTGATGGGTCGCGGCGAACAGCCGCTTGGCGTCCGCCTCGCCGTCGTTGGCAAAGATCAGCAAAGGGAGATCGGCGACCGCGGCGAGTTGCTCGTCGGTGACCCCGGTGAGGTCGGGCGAGATCACGGCCATCAATTTGACCTTGCCGGTCTTGGCGGCAAACGGGACTGCAATTCTCGCGCCGCATCCGATCGCGACGATCCCGATCCGGTCCGAGCCGACGCGCGTCTGGCTGATCAACATCCGCCAGGCGGCGTTTGCGTCCTCGACGGCCTTTTCGAGGGCTTCCTTGGGATTGCCCCCGGGGCGATAGTTCCAGAGCAGGGCGCGCGGTCCCGAGGCGGTGATCTTGCCGGCCAGGTTGAGCAGCTCGGGCGCGTCTCCGTCGCAATCCTGGAGGAACAGAGCGGCCGGTCCCGTGGCGCGGCTGTCGAAGAAAGTTGCCGGGATTTCCGTACCGTCGGCACCATTGAATTTCGTCGGATGGCGATCGACGGCGCGGGCGCCGGCGGCGAGGAACAGCGGCAGAAGGCCGGCGAGGACGAGGGCGGGACGAAACGGTGGATGCTTCAAGCGGAAAACCTCCCGCCGGAGATGGTACCGGTTTCCCGGGCATTGCGCTTCCTGCCGAAGGCGTACTCGGATTAGAGTCGTGGCAGTTTTTCCTCTGAGGGAGTCCGACATGCCCAAGTCGAAGCGTTCGACCTCCGAGCTGGCCTTGTCCCGTCGTCAACTGCTCGGGGGATTGGCCGCCGGTCTCGCGGCGACGGCGCTGGTGCCGCCCGGCCGGGCCGCGGCGGCACCGGGAGCCGCGGCCCCCGAGTCCGCGGCCGGAGCGACCCCGTTCAAGTTCGAGGAGGCGACGGTCGCCGACCTCCAGCTCCGGATGGAGCAGGGGAGCGAGACCGCCCGCTCGATCGCCACCGCCTATCTCGATCGGATCGACCGGCTCGACCGCTCGGGGCCGGCGGTGAATTCGGTGATCGAGGTGAATCCGGACGCGCTCGAGATCGCCGATGCGTTGGACAAAGAACGGAAAGAGAAAGGGCCGCGCGGGCCGCTCCACGGCATTCCGGTGCTGATCAAGGACAACATCGACACGGCGGACCGGATGAAGACGACCGCCGGCTCGCTGGCGCTCGACTCCCCCCAAACGTCGCGCCCGCCGCGCGACGCCTTCCTGGTCGAGCGGCTGCGCGCGGCCGGCGCGGTGATCCTGGGCAAGACGAACCTGTCCGAGTGGGCGAATTTCCGCTCGACCCGCTCGACTTCGGGCTGGAGCGGCCGCGGCGGCCAAACGCGGAACCCGTACGCGCTCGACCGCTCGCCTTCGGGTTCGAGCTCGGGAACCGGCGCCGCGATCGCCGCGAGCTTCGCCGCGGTGGGCGTCGGCACCGAGACCGACGGTTCGGTGGTCTCGCCCGCTTCCGTGCAGGGGCTGGTCGGGATCAAGCCGACTGTCGGCCTGGTGAGCCGCGCGGGCGTGGTGCCGATCGCCGCGAGCCAGGACACCGCCGGGCCGATGTGCCGCACGGTGACGGACGCGGCGATCTTGCTCACCGCTCTGGCCGGGAAAGATCCGCGCGATCCGGCGACCGCGGCGGCGGAAGGGATCGGCGATTACGCCCATGGGCTCGAAGCCGACGCTCTGGCCGGCGCGCGGATCGGCGTGGTGCGCACTCAAGGGTTTGGCAAGAATCCGGCCGTCGACGCGATCTTCGACGGCGCGGTCGCGGCGATCAAGAAGCTCGGCGCCACCGTGATCGATCCGGTCGATCTCGCCTGGAGCAAGGAGATCGACGACGCCGAGTACGAGGTGCTGCTCTACGAGTTCAAGGACGGGATGGCGAAGTACCTGGCGGAGCGTGGCGGGCCGATGAAAGGCCTCGCCGATCTGATCGCCTGGAACGACTCGCACCGTGATCGCGAGATGCCCTGGTTCGGACAGGAAATCTTTACCGCAGCACAGGCCAAGGGACCGCTGACCGACGAGGCGTACACGAAAGCCCGGCAGCTCTGCGTCGACGGCGCGCGCACGAAAGGTTTGGAGGCGACGCTCGCCGAGGATCGCCTGGATGCGATCGTCACGCCGACGAACGGCTTCGCCTGGCTGATCGACTGGGTGAACGGCGACGCCTACACGGGCGGCAGCTCGTCGGTCGCCGCGGTGGCCGCAACGCCGAGCGTCACGGTGCCGGCGGGCGCCGCGTTCGGCCTGCCCGTGGGCATCTCGTTCTCGGGTCCGGCCTGGAGCGAGGCGAAACTGATCCGGTTCGCCTTTGCGTTCGAACAGGGAACGAAAGCGCGCCGGCCGCCGACGTTCAAGCCGAGCGCCGATTTTTCGACCGACCGGATGCCCGAGCCGTCGACGGCTCCGACCACGACGAAGAAGGCATGATGCGCCGCATTCCGCTCGCGCTGCTGGCGGTGGCGCTCCTGGGAGGAACGGGTGCCCGGCAAGGAGGCAAGACCCTGAGATATCTCGCGCTCGGCGATTCCTACACGATCGGCGAAGGAGTGGGGCCGGCCGAGCGCTGGCCGAACCAGCTCGCGGCGCTGCTGGCGGCCGAGGGTTTGGCGCTCGCCGGCGCGCCCGAGACCCCGGAGATCATCGCCCGTACCGGCTGGACGACCGACGAGCTGTCGGCCGCGATCTCCGAGGCGAAGCCGC
>Ga0068860_100002470_pt1 | contig 19407 bp, 14 predicted proteins | sample KBSSwiS32_FD_66597 | JGI IMG/M metagenome (GOLD analysis project Ga0068860, IMG submission 66597) | Switchgrass rhizosphere microbial communities from Kellogg Biological Station, Michigan, USA - KBS Switchgrass S3-2 | ecosystem: Host-associated > Plants > Roots > Rhizosphere > Soil ...
CCTGAAATTATTGGTGGTTTTTTCCATTGGTAGCGCACTGTACGTTTTATGGGTGAGGGTTTTTCTCGGCATGCGCAGGAAATTGAATTATCAGACGTTCAATATCTCAGCCAGGGAAAATAGCGCCACGCTGCAATTGGTGCAGGGGATGCAGGAAATAAGACTGAACAATGCGGAACAATTGAAAAGATGGGAGTGGGAAAACCTGCAGGCGGGTATTTTCAAGCTTAATTTCAAAAGCCTTTCGTATAGCCAGCTGCAGCAGACAGGTGCAATGCTGATCAACCAGGGCAAGGATGTTGTAATTACCTTTCTTGTTGCAGGTCTTGTCATCGAAGGAAAATTGACATTGGGAGCAATGTTGGCTATACAATATGTCGTAGGACAGTTGAGCGGCCCCATAGAACAATTTGTCGGTTTTACTCAGAGTGCGCAGGATGCTAAAATAAGCATTGAGCGCCTCAATGAGATACATCAATTGCAAGATGAAGAGCAAGCCGGAGCAGCATATATACATCAGATCCCTGAGAATAAAAGGATTCAGTTGGAAGATCTTTCCTTTACTTACCCGGGGGTGGGCAAAGAGCCGGTATTGAAAAATATCACTCTTGAGATACCACAGGGAAAGGTGACGGCTATAGTAGGGGTAAGTGGCAGCGGCAAAACCACCCTGCTAAAGCTTCTTTTGAAGTTTTATGAAGATTATGCCGGCAAAATTAAGATCGGGGATACGAATTTCAGTTACATCAGTCCGTCCTTTTGGCGTCAGAGATGTGCGGCGGTAATGCAAGAAGGTTACATTTTCAGTGATAGCATCGCCCGTAATATTGCTGTAGGCCAGGAAACAATAGACTATGAAAGAATGGTGCGTTGTTGCAAGGCCGCGAATATTCTCTCTTTTGTGGAATCGCTGCCCAATGGGTTTATTACGCAGATAGGCGCGGAAGGGGTCGGCTTAAGCCAGGGGCAAAAACAGCGTATATTGATTGCCCGTTCGATATACAAGGACCCCGATTATCTATTATTTGACGAAGCAACGAATGCATTGGATGCAAACAACGAGAAGGAGATCGTGGAAAATTTGCAGGATTTCTTTAGAGGAAGGACCGTAGTCATCGTAGCCCATCGCTTAAGTACCGTTAGGCATGCGGATAAGATCATCGTGCTGCATGAAGGGAAGATAGCGGAGGAAGGCACCCATCAGGAGTTGTCAGATGCAAAAGGGAAGTATTTTGAACTTGTAAAAAACCAGTTGGAACTGGGAAATTGAGAAAAGAGAATATGCCGGTAAATAATTTAAGAAGAGCCGACGCCGTCCAGGAGATCATCTCCCGCCAGGCTTCTTTTATTGAACGTTGGGCTTTGCTTTTATTCCTTTTTGTCTTGCTATTGCTCTTCGCCGGCGCCTGGTTTATTAAATACCCCGATATCGTCCAGGCAAATGCTACGCTGACGGCAGCCAACGCACCAAAAGAGATCGTTGTCAGGCAGGATGGAAAGATGACAAACCTTTTTGTTGCCAATGATAGTGATGTAAAGCAAGGTGCGACTATAGGCTGGATAGAGAGCACCGCAAGCCATAAGGAGGCGCTGGTATTATCCAGCCTGCTCGACAGTGGCGAACGGTTTCTATCCCGAAATGAGACGGAGCGGGTATCTGCCTTGTTCCGGAACGAATTCCTTAATTTGGGAGAATTGCAGGCTTCCTATCAGCAATTCATCAGTTCGCTGCAGCAGTTCAATGATTATCTGGTAAATGGCTACTATTATAAAAGGAAGCGGATCTTGTTTGAGGATCTGACTTACCTGCAAAAGCTGCATCAAAGCATCGAGACGCAAAAAAACCTTGCACAACAGGACTTTGCGCTGGCCCAGGAAACTGTCGACGCCGAGAATTCCTTGTATAATGATAAAGTGATCTCAAAGCAAGACCTCCGGGACCAGAAAAGCAAGCTGGTCGGCAAACAGTTGAGCATACCGCAGTTAGAGGCGACATTATTAACCAACGAGAACACTCAGGCAGCGAAAAGAAAGGAGATTGATGAGCTGGAGCATGCCATTTCACAGCAAAAGACGATATTTCTGCAGGCGCTGGAGACCCTCAGGAGCTTGGTTGGTGATTGGAAAAAGCGATACATTATAACAGCGCCCACCGATGGTAAGGTCGTTTTTATTGTTCCTTTGCAGGAGAATCAGTTCATGCAGTCTGGTAAGACCATTGGGTATGTAAATCCACCTGACAGTAAATATTATGCTCAGATCACTTTACCCCAAAGCAATTTTGGGAAAGTGGATACAGGGCAAAAAGTCCAAATCCGGTTTGACGCCTATCCTTATCAGGAGTTCGGCTTCATTCTCGGCAAGCTGAAATATATCTCAAAGGTACCTTCTGACAGCGGCTTCCTGGCAACGGTAGAACTCCCGGACGGGCTTATCACGAATTATGACAAAAAAATTCAATATCGCAACGGCCTAAGATCCCAGGCGCTGATCGTTACAAGAGATGCAAGGCTTATTCAAAGATTCTATTATAACTTCATAAAAGGCACTTCGGTTAAATTGAGATAGGCATTACTTAACCTCGCACTATCGATTGCTACATCAACATTTAATCTTACATTTAGTAGATTACCATAGTTGGGATATCCTAAAGAATAAAGTATAAAGCAGCAGACAGGCTGTGTGACGGAAACACTGATGTATTCGAAAATCAAAAGCATGTTCAGAAGCTACCTTACAATCGCATGGCGCAGCCTTCTCCGGAACAGGACACTGAGCCTGATCAACCTGGTCGGTCTGTCCATTTCTATCGCTTTTTGCGCACTTCTCTTCTTCCATATCCGCTATGAGCAATCCTTCGACCGGTTCCATACCAACGGGGATCGGCTTTATCGGCTGGAGATGAGCGATATCTGGGCCGATGGGCCGGAAAGCTATGCTCGCGGGCTGGAATTTCCTCTTGTAGTGGGAGTAGATCTCGAAAACCGGTTCCCGGAGGTAAGCAGCGTCATCCGGTTTAAGGATATGCCCTATCATATGGGTGACCAACTGATACGGGCGGGGAACCAGGTGTATAAAGAAAAGGGTGTATATTATTCCGATACAACCTTTTTCACTCATTTAAGTTACCCCTTGCTGAAAGGCAATCCCCGGACGTCCCTGACGATGCCTGGGAATGTGGTGTTATCGGCAAGCACGGCCAGAAAATATTTCGGCGACCAGGACCCCGTGGGCAAGACCATCGAGCTGGTGAACGACAGCAACAGGCTGTTCCGAGTTGCCGGGGTAGCTATGGATGCTCCGGACAATTCCAGCCTTCAATTCACCATGGTCTTTCCGGTAATAGCCGATCCCCGCTATACGATCGATCTGGCAGAACGATTCAATCATATGGATTACCTGACCGTGGTCGAGCTGAAACCCGGCGTTGACAAGGCTGCTCTTGAGCAAAAGCTTAACATGTGGATGCGGACCTATTTCCTGCCGGACATGGCACAGGGCTATCAACTGAAGCCAGAAATCCAGAAGGCGTTCCGATGGTATCTCCGGCCGCTGGCGGATGGGCACTTTGAGGCCTCCGGCCCCTGGGGGCATTTCACCAATATGCAATCTATCTACCAACTGGGTTGTATCGTCATCGTGATTCTCTTGCTGGCGGCGCTAAACTACGTTTTGATCACGGTCTCCAATGCCGCGGCACGGTCACAGGAAATCGGTGTCCGGAAGGTGATGGGTGCAGGGAGAGGCAGCGTTATCTTCCAGTTCTGGGTCGAGACCCAACTGATCGTGCTGATCGCAACAGCGATCGGAATGGGGCTAGCGATGGCCGGTGTACCTTTTCTGAATTCAGTCATCGGCTCGGGCGTGAGCTATACGGATATCTCCTGGTCGGAGGTATTGGCTGCGGCGCTTGTGCTGGCCATCGTGCTGGGGCTGTTGGCGGGCTACTACCCGGCGTTGTTGGTCTCACGGATGAAACCTGTGTCAGTCCTAAAGAGCTTTTCTGCCTTTCGCATCCGCCCGCGGTTCTCGCGCATCCTGGTCGTCGTGCAGTTCACCTGCTGCGTGGTGCTGATGATGGCAGCCCTTGTGATCGACCGGCAGATGGAGTATATCAATCACAAAGATCTTGGCTTCGATAAAGACCAGGTGTTAATGGTCCATAATCCTGTCTTCGACGACGGTTTTACCAAACGGATTAAAGAGAGACTTGATGCTTTTGCACAAACCCAGCCTTCGATCCTGTACTACAGCGCGATGAATGGAGGATTGACCGGACAATATAATACCAATGGATTTAAACTGGACGGTCAACAGCAGTGGATGAAGGAGTTGACGGTCGATTATAATTATTTTGAGATGCTGGGGTTGAAAGTCGTTAAAGGCCGGGTCTTCAGCAAGGACTACCCAACAGATACAGTGCGGAAGGCCCGCGTGACAGTGGTGAATGAATCGATGTGGAAGCTGTTGAGGAACGATGCCAGGTTAGGAGTTTATGATAAGGCGATCAGTGGAACGATCATCGGGGTGGTAAAAGATTATCATTTCGAGAACCTGAGCCAGCCGATCCAGCCGATGGTACATCACCTGACCAGCAAGTATGCAGGGGAATTCCTGTTCAAAATCAGAGCAGGCCAGATGCAGTCCACGATCACTGCTCTTCAGTCGGCCTGGAAGGAGATCACGAATAACTATCCCTTCGAATACACATTCCTCGACCAGTCGATTGCGCAGATGTATGAAGCAGATATGCGGTGGCGCAAGGCAGTCCAGATCAGCGGCGCGTTTGCGGTCCTGATCGCCTGTCTGGGATTATTTGGGCTTAGTGCGATCAGTGTCGCGAACCGGTTGAAGGAGATCGGCATCCGCAAAGTGCTGGGTGCCACAGCGGGTAATTTGGCGGTTACGTTGTCCGCTGGATTCCTGTTGATGATCCTCCTGGCTTTTTCGATCGCGGGGCCGATTGCTGGGTGGCTGATGAACCGGTGGCTACAGGGTTATGCGGCGCGGATCGAGGTTAGCTGGTGGATGTACGCACTTGTAGGGCTGGTGGCGCTGGCAGTCGCGTTGGCGACAATCAGTGTGCAGGTATGGAAGGCAGCGCGCACCAACCCAGTGGACAGTCTGCGTTCGGAATGATTATAACGTCAGATTTGTAAGATTAACCCTTGACTTATAATTCCTATAGTGTTGGATCAAATCCTGACTAATACAGTTAAATATACATGTCTATGGTTTTGTTGTAAACCTGATTACATAATTTTTTAAAAGGGGGTAGCCGTCAGCGGAACTGAAACCCATGTTCGTTATTACAAACTCATACGCACGATTTGGCTTCAGACCAAGGTTAATAGTGAATCTGGTTTTATCATCTGAAAAGCCGTCTATACCTGTTATTGGATAGGCATCCTTTCCTTTGTCGCCATAACTTATGGAAATCCCCTTACCCATTGGCTGTGAAAACACAAATGTCATTTGCCTGACAGAAGTGTCGACCAATGTGTCGCCATTCTGAAATGGTTCAATGGACAAAAGCTGTGGTTGCCTGGCCTGATACGATTGTATCAGCTGCGACTTATTGATTGTTTCTTTATAGTATCCTGATTGACTCAAAAAATTTTCTATTGCGGTTGTGTCTGAATAATTGAGCTCAATAATATTTTTTATAGCTCGTTTTTTATCGCCGGCATTTGTGTAGTAGGATTTACAAATCTCATAGCCCATAAAATACCCCAGGTCGGCAGTTGTCTTTGCGTTGCTTCCATTGTATAGCCACCGGTTGAAAGCCGTGCTGAACATGTCCTGTTTAAACGTTTCTTTTAGCTCTTGTTTGTGGTTGTTGCCGTAAATTATGTAGTTGCGGTGCAATGGCTTGCCCATTACTAATTCTGCAATAAAATCGCAGGAACCCTCCGCTATCGCCTGCGCCAATAAATTGTTGCTTTCTCCATGTTGTTGCGTATGAACGTATTCATGAATATTTAAAGAAATGAGATTCTCGTGGCTTTGTTCTTTAAATACGCCTGCGAGCCATTTATTGGTAAACTCCGAAACAATCGTTGTCGAATCTCCTGTTGCAATTTCTGCACCAATGAGCACCAGGCTGTCTTTAGTTGTCCCGCCCGACCGAAGCCCGCCGATGGTAAAATACATTTTTGCATTTTTCAATTCGGGATAAAGCTCCTTAAGCCGGGCAATGCTTTTTTCAATCTCCTTCACTTTTGATTTTATGACTAACGTGTTCGGCCTGATTGAGCTCCAGAATTTCGGATATCTGTTAATCAGCTTTATATATAACTCGCCAGAGTAATTTCTCTCAGCCATGAAAGTTTTCAAGCCTTCTGTTCCTTTATCGATATATAGCGCTTGAATGAAATGAATTTGTTTGATACTGTCATTAGTCGCCCTGACACTGTCATAAGCGATCCAAAAATTATCTATGTCTTTTGTAAAGACCTTTTGTTGTGCCCTTAATTGTCCCAACAAAAAAGTGATGATTACAAGGCTAAGAAAGCTGTGCAGGAAAAGTTTTCTCATATTGTTTTAGTGTGTCGCTTTAAAATGGCGGGCAAAGGTTGAGGACTTGACATTTGCGTCAATAGACGCCCCTACAGCGGATCGATCCTGTAAAATAATGATAATAAATTATTTAAAGAAAAGGCGATTGTCTTTTTGTTCATATTGAACTAAAAAACCCACTCCCAGCTTCGTTGGAAAGGCGTTAGTGCCCCAGGCGGGATTGAGTTCGAACCAATTTAGGGAGGATTTGCGATTATTATATAGTCTTAAACGAATGCTTAAATTAGCTGTATAAAGTATATCATATTGGACTACAATATATTACATCAGATCGTCTTATTTCAATAGCGGAATTCAAGTAAAGGCATTTTCTTGATATTCAGTGCTTGGATTCTTTACGAAAGGTCAGTGCTGAAGGCCACATACAAATGCTTTACCGAGTGCACAGCGCCACAAAACCGTAATGAGTTATTGTTGAATTACATTTTTTTGTAAGTAGGGTATATTTTCGTATAATACGATGATACTTCTGTTATGTGCAATTAAAAACAGGCGCTTTATTATAAACATAATGCTGACTACAAAATTATATAGATACAAAGAAGGTAAAAAAATTAAAGGAATTGGCTTCCCTGTTATAATAGATAACATTAATTTTCATTTCACGACAATTGTTGTTTTCGCTGACGGATTGATTGACTGTTGGGGCTTAATGGATTTTGACGAATTCAAGAAAAAACTGAGATCAGGATGGATTAGAATTAATTTGCCGCCAAACTCTAAACTACACATATATAATTTTGGAATAGTTAGTTGCACTGAATTTCATCCACAGAAAACCAACGACGATTTTATAAAGGAAATTGAAGATTGCATACTTGAACTAAATGGCAAAGAGTCAAGACGACAAAAATGTGTTAGACTATTTAAAAGTTATTTATCGACAAATTCCAAGAAGTTTTTAAGAGAACTAAAAGTAGCATTTAATGACTTACCTCTAGACAAAAGGGTATTATTTGACTACGCGGAAGAAAAAGATTCGTTATTTATTTTAATGAAAAGTGAAAGACTATTTTCTGTTGCTGAACGAAAGTCTATTCTCAGTGATTACTTTGAAAATGAATGGGACGAGTCGGAATTTAAGTAAACTGCACACAACATTTGTATTACCATTAGTGGGGTTGGACATTGGAATAATCACGAGACTGTAAAATAAACTGTGTCAAAGGTTAAAAAATTAAGACCTTTAATACAATTTAAAATGGAAAAAAAACAAAAATTAGATTACGAAGAGATCAAGAAAAAGACCCTGGAGCAGCTCCGCTCGGGCAAATCCTTGTATTGCACAATAGAACGTCGGCATATATGAGCTCACCTTTTGATATCGATCAGTCCATCAAGGACTACATAAAAAGAAAATATAGCCAGGATGGCCCCTCGTCCGTGGAAGAAATTGTTCAATATTTAAGAGACAAAGGCATTACCCAACTTCCAACAGTATTTCTATTGGTTGGTGAATTAGGGATCCCCTTTACAAAGGCTAATGAATATGTATGCAAATGTTGGAGTGTGTGAAAACGATCACCGCTAGAGCTAAATGACACAGTTTATTTTACATTCCCTTTTTAGGACAAGATCGAGTTAGACTTTTGATTCATTCTTCCTTTACAAAGATCGATTTTGTTTCCTGTAGATCAGCGGTGTTCTCTGACCCTTTTAGATAAATTGAACAATCAAATAAATTAATCCCGGACACAGCGAACCGAGATTCCGTTAGAAACATCGCCATCGAAACGGAACACTTTTGATCTCCCATAGTGCAAGTTCCAACTCCAAGCTCTTCCCTCTTTATCGGTAGGCGACGACGTCCACCAGTAACCGAGAGAACCTTTAAAGAGGCTGACACTACCGTCGGGTCTGCGCATACCACCAGGAAGTGCGTTAAACCCGCTGCTGTTAGTGCCGTTGCCGTTGTCATCCCAGCCTACCGTGCTTTTCAGGGAGGTACCGGCGTTGTCCGTTCCACCGAATTTAATCACCAGCATAGACCATTCGCTATCTGTTGCTAGATGCCAACCTTTGGGGCAGGCTTTTTTCGCTGCTTCCCAGGTATACAGCAACCCTAACTCATTTCGATTGCTTTCTTTCTCGTCATAAGCGTAACTGCCCGGCATTTTGTAGTTAAGGTTTTCGGCCATCCAGGTAACCGTGGCGCCCGTCAAAGGGTTTTTGAAGCTGACAGTTTTATACGTATGGCCATCGCGCGAGTCGGTAAAGGTGCTGGCGGACTGAGTATTACATCCCTGGGTAACGAATAAGGTAGCAATTAAGACAAGGGTGTGCTGTTTCATTTAGTATCAACTATATTGTTTTTCAAGCCAAGATAAACGAAGATATTGAAGATTTCTCGCTATTAGGAGATGGGTAGTTTAGACTTTTGTTTCATTCTTTCTTTACAACGGTCGATTGTACTTCCGGTGGCTTGGTAGCGTTCTGCTGTTCCGGTTCAATGATCTATGGAGAGGAAGACTCCGCCGGGGGGCAGCTTCGGGCCCTTACCTGGTTGGATGTACTTTATGACGATTCCTTCAACCTGACACCATTCGACAAGGACCCTTCCTCGAAATTCTGGCCCATTATCGACCCTGATCTGCTCAGGGCGACTGCGATCGTTGACAATGGACTTCAGCACTTCTACCACCTGATCCAGCATCAGTTCGGCGTACATCTGCTCTAACCGGCGGTTCTCTTCCTGGAGAGCCTTCATCTCTTTGAGGTGAGATGTGTCTATCCCCGCATACTTCTTCCGCCAGTTGTACAAGGTCGCCTTACTGATCCCATATTCCCGGCAGAGTTCTGAGCCTCCGTTAATCGCTGCTTTTTCATATTGACTGTTTAAAATTAGCTCTTGTCTAATTCCAACCTGTCCTAATATCAGCGAAGGCTACATACCGTTTTAAGGTCAGAACGATAATGCCAATTCTATACCAAACGATTTGCATTTGCTCAAATAGAATTGAACGGAGTCCTGATCCAGGAGTTTGCTTCGGATTGCAGGAAGACTGTCAACCGGCATGGTACATCGGATGTAAGGTAAGGACAACCGGAAACCCAGTTTTCCTTTGAATGATACGGAAAATAAGCGCACCAATCCGGCGGCGGTTTGCGAAGATGGATTTCGGATTGATGGATCGTCCGAAGTCGATCCGGAGCGAGACATTAGGTTTAAAGGGAGGTATTGAAGGGCCTTTCGAGCATTCTTTCTTAGTGTTTACCCTTACGCCGAAACCGTTTTTTCACCCCTTTTTTTTCCAGCAAGCTTTCTTATATTTAGTAGTCTGGAGAAAGGGGGCGTTTGGCGCGGCCCAAAATACCCGCAATCTTAGTAAACGTTTATTGGAGCTAACCTAGTTAAAACGAGAGCCCATGGAGCATGAGGTTCGGACAAGACCGATACCAACGGTCAACACCGAAAAGTGGCGGCAGATATCAGCAACTGCCCACGCTTGCCGACTTCCATTGGTGATCCCCGGGCTTTTCCAAAAACAATCGCAACTCTGGTCGCCTGAAAGATTGGCTACGCAATGGTCAAACAAGGAGGTGGTCATCGCGGACGATCTTCCGGCACATGGTGTACCCTACCGGGAGCAGGCGAAGAACTACCAACGTCGAATAAAACTGTCCGATTTCGTTTCGTTGCTGAGCACCGGAAGGTCTTGTTATCTTAATCAGGCACCGCTCCGGGACTATCCCCAACTGCTGGAGGAGCTCGACGTAAAGAACTTGTTCCTTTCCAGCAAATTCGCGTTAAACCTGTGGGTGGGAAGTAAAACCCGCTCGGGATTGCATTTTGACAACGCCGATAATCTGTTTGGACAAATCTATGGAAAGAAGAGGGCCATACTTATCAGCCCTGAATATTCAAAGTTTCTTTATCCCTTCCCGGACAGCCCCTCAAAAAGCCAGGTGGACTTAGATGCATTGGATTTGAAGCGGTATCCCCGATGCAAGAATATAGAAATGTGGACATGTGAGTTGAACCCCGGTGACGGACTTTATATGCCAAGAGGGTGGTGGCATCATATCTGTTCGGAAGATGTGTCCATCTCCATAAATTGTTGGCACGGGGAATCTCTTTCAGACGTGGAATATTTACGACTGATTTTTTCGGGGGGCCCACGCATCATTGTGCGCGCCGTCTATGATTTTGTCTGGCACGGCGTATTCAAGAGGCCATTCAGGCATCGTTTATTCAGTGCACCGCCGCCTGGGGTAAGAGCGTACGAAAAATTTGTATCTCATTGATAACCTAATTGCCATGTTCAGTACTATTTTAAGTTGGCTTACTGTTGCGTTCTTCCTCTTCTGGTTTGGCGTATCGGTCATCAACCAACATAAGCGGTGGCGCCGTGTCATTTCAAAGATCTCGAGCAGGGATATTTGCAGTCTTGTACCTATTTGGACTTTTTTTGCGCCAAATCCTGGCAGAACGGATCTCTATTTATTATATCGCGACCGCGACATCGAAGGAAACATCTCCGCATGGAGGGAAATGCGACTGACCTCGAGGAATTCCTGGCTGAGGCTTTGGTCGCCATCAAGAAGGATTCAAAAAGGGATCGTTGACCTTGCGCCGAATTTTACGAAGGATAAGGTGGAGAATTTGCAGCAGTCGGTGAGCAAGCGTCACACCCTTGAATTCCAGTATTTGCTGCTCCTCAACTATGTGTGTAACGAACCGGTGGATTTCAGGGCTCAAATGCGTCAATTCGCGTTGGCAAGAACAAATGGCCACGACTCTGAAGACCAACCCAACGTCATTTTTCTTTCCGCCTTCCATCAAATAGATCATCTTAACTGACTAAATAAAAACTCATGAACAGCTATCTAAGTCTAGCCCAGCAATTGAACAACGATGCGGCGATTGAAGCCAATATAGAGACACGCTCGTCCGAAAATTTCAAGCCGAAAATTATTTACCTTCCTGAAGGAGGCTTGATAAAATCCAATGGCTTATTTAATGGCGGTACCATAACGGCATTGATCGGCAGGGAGAAATCTGAATATCTCACGGGCCTGGAAGCAGCCATCGAGAGTAAAAATGAAGATCGCATACTGCTCTATTGCGAAGCCATTGTAGAAAGGATTCGAAAAGACACTCTGCGTAGGGTAAAGATTTCCGGACTTGATGACTTTCCGGCTATTGTCGATGTTCATTATGGGAATTCATGGGTAGCCAAACACCTGTTTATCGGCCATAACACCGAACTGGCGATGAGTGCCTCGGTTTGGAGCGGTGGTAAACTAAACGATCATGCATTCAGGGCAACGGAACATCGTCAGAAGCGGGGGAAGGTAAACGTGCAGGTATTATTGATCCTCACGCCGCCGATGCTGACGAAAATTGAACGATCAGTTTTGGCGGCGGCGCCGGATAATCTAAGCGAGATTCATATCAGCAGCCCTTCCGTTGCCTGGTCTGCTGCCGGAGTAGCGCAAAAATGGACAACGGAGTATGAACTCAAACAGGTCGATACGGATAAGATTATGGCTCAGCAGGGCGGCTCCAGGGGGGATTTTTTATCCACTGAAATTCAAAAATTCATGAACCCTGCTTATGAGGAGCACAGGAACCAAACCACCGTCGATCAGCGCCAGGTGCAACAAGCAGATACGAAGCAACAGCAGCAACAACAACAGCAGTATCATCAGGACGGGCAAAATCATCAGCAGCAGCAACAGCTGCAGGCACAAGAGGATGGACAGCACCAACAACAGCAACAGGAGCAGTATCAACAAAATCAGGGCGTCCAGGAACAGCATCAAGACCAACAACAGCAGCAGAATCAAGGCGAGCAGCAACAGCATCAAAACGACAATGCGCACCAGGGAGCTACCGAACAGGTTCAGCAAGGCGGAATGTGGATGCGGGACGATCTGAACGGCGATTTTGCCATAAGGCAAGTTGACGAAGTAGCATACGCGAGTCTCCTGAGCAGGATTGATTTTCAAAGCATGGATGCCACTCAGTCCGTTAAGGAATTATTGCGGCTGAGGGAGAATTTGTTAACGATCGGCATGGGCTAGTAAAGCTATAAAAATGAACAAGGCAGTCTTTTTGAGCTCAATCATTGCTGCAATCGGAATCGTCTATGATTCGCTTGAATTTTACTTTGCCAGGGATGCTATCCTAACGAAGTTTTACAACTGGCGAATTGTGAAGTCGAGGTATTATATTCTTATCAGGCGCCCGATCTTGACCTTCCTGTTCGATCTTTTTTTTGAAAGAAGGACATTTTCGCTGCTGGTGATCAGTCATGGCGTTGCGGCGATCCTTTTCCCGTTTATCTTTTACGTCAACAACTCCTTGGCCGCGCCTTTTGCCTTTATCGTTCTTTTTGTGCACTGTCTGACGAATATCAGGATCCTGGTGGGTAGAGACGGGGCGGATCAGATGCAAAGCATTGTTTGGGCAGGGCTATTTGCGTATTGCCTTCCCATAAACGAGCAGGCAAAACTAGCGGCTCTCTGGTTTATTGTGGCCCAGCTGCTGCTGTCCTATATCACTTCGGGTATTTCGAAGCTGGCGTCTCCCGTTTGGCGCAACGGTACCGCCTTGCAATTGATCTCCCGCATGGCCACGTATTGGCCCTATAAATTGTCGATGACATTTAAGAACCGCGCCTTGTCGTTTGTCGTGGCCTGGTCAACGATCATCTTTGAACTGTTCGCGCCGCTGCTGCTATTTTTTGGGCGGCCCGGGACCCTTATCTTTATTACGCTCGGAGTACTGTTCCATGCCGGAATAGCGATTGGAATGGGTCTGACGACCTTTGTATTTGCTTTTTTGGCAACGTATCCAATTTTGTTTGAACTCGTTGTTAAGGTATGAATACATAAAGATCCTTTCCGATGTTCTTTACCGCCAGCACGATCGGTTTGGGATATCCTTTGTCCTCGAATTTGATGTTTAACTCCTCGCCGTCGACTTCCGCACTAATAAGCTACTGCGAAATTGAACCATCGACAACTGGTTTTCTCCGCCCGGCCTACAAATCGCAAAGGGTGCAATGAGCCGGGTTCGGCTAAATAGCTTTGTCTTCCCGACGGCCACTATCCCTCCGGTAAAGGCATACAGATCTGCCAAACTGTAAGCGTATAATGCTTTGGAAAAGCCGGCGTCAACATTCTTCGTTCTCTTGAGCGATAAGGCTTCAACAGGAATTAATCGACAATTCCTGTGATGGTTGCATTTTTGTGGCCTTTAGAATTACTTCATAACGCAAGTGGGGAGCAAGTGATATTCTCAGGCAAATTGACCAAATAGTGATGAAAGCAGTTGTGCTTTGCTTTAAGCCATATTTAAAGACGGAAGAGCTTAAATCTTATGGTATTATTTATTTGTATGTGATTGAAATCAAAAGAAAAAGCCGCTCATTCCGGAGCGGCTTGCTAACAAAAATGCGGCAAATTTGCCTCAGTGCCCCAGGCGGGACTACCTACGGCTACGCCTCGGTGTTCCCTTTACCCTTTTGAAGGTCTTACCCGAAGGCCCCCGCGCCTTCGGCGCTTAGGTTTTTGCATTCATCCGCTTAGACGAACAAGTTCGCCCGCTCCTGAAATGCAAAAGCCCCTCAACTATCGTTGAGGGGCTTTCGTGCCCCAGGCGGGAATCGAACCCGCACTCGCCTTTCGGCAAACAGGATTTTAAGTTTCTAAAATGGCTTTACGCCCTTGATCGCTCCTTAATCCAGTTTAACTTAACTATTTGGTTTTCAATTATATTGAAAGATGTTCCTATCTTAGTTGACAGCCCTTACAGGGCATTTAACTGATGGTTAGCTACAACTCCCTAAAGAAGTTTGGCGGCAATGTCCGGTTTGTCGAAGTCACCGTTAGTTATTTGCGTCAGTATGAAGCCTGGATGTTGAATAGGGAATGCTCGAAAACCACCGTGGGCATATATCTTCGCCCCTTACGGGCAGTGTTTAACATTGCCATAGAGGATGGCATCATAAAAAGAGAAAAGTGCTACCCCTTCGGACGTAAAAAATACCTTATCCCTAATTCAAGGAACCCCAAAAAGGCACTGGACATGCAGGGCCTCGCTAAAATCTACCATCACAAAACCGCGTCGGAAAATGAAGAATATGCCAAAGACCTTTGGTTCTTCTGCTATTTTGGAAATGGCATGAACCCCAAAGACCTTGCCCATCTAAAGTTCAAGAATATCGAAGGTGAATACCTGACATTCGAACGAGCCAAGACAGAGCTCACCGCCAGAACCAACCCCAAGCCCATTACGGTCTATGTCAACGAGGATATGCGGCGCATTATAGACCGTTGGGGTAACAAAGACCATAGTCCTAATAATTACATTTTTCCTGTATTGACGCCCGGCCTATCAACTCTACGCGAATATTTTAAGGTTACCCGTTTGACCAGCTTCATCAATGAATGGACCAAGACCATCGGCGAGACCTTAGGAATCAACATAAAACTCACTACAATCGTGTCCAGGCACAGTTTTTCGACACAGCTAAAAAGGTCCGGGGTGAGTACGGAATTCATCCAGGAAGCATTGGGCCATACTGATATCAGGACTACTGAGAATTACCTTGACAGCTTCGAAAAGGAGACAAAAAAAGAGTTCGCAGGGAAATTGCTAGCATTTAAAACGGTCGCCACTCCTAAGATAGAAAGTGCTTGACCATAATTAGACACATCTGAACTTTTCTCAGCCGGATTGATGTTGTAAAGGAACAAATATCTAAGTGGGCTAGTTACCTTTCTTCCATTTAAGTAGCTTTTTATACGACTCTTCTGTTATCTGGTATTCGCATTCGCTATTAGCTCGGCCGTGAAAAGTTGTACCCAGCCCTTTTTCAAAATGCCCGACTCCATATAAACTTCCTCCAATTGTGTTGTCGACGCAATTTGCCGTTATTGGGTAACACTCTCCAATTACATAATAGACATATGCCTGCCTGCCATCCACAGTTACAATTTTTTGAGGAACGTAAACCGCTATGGCCTCCATCAGCCGTAATTTGTAATGGACGTCGGGTTCATTCTTCCGCTGGACAGTATCGTTAACATTAATTCCAAAATAATAATACCTGAATTTTCTTGTGCCTGGCTTAAAATCTTCATCAACGTCCAAGAGCTTATACTTTCCGCCGCCGTGTAGAATGTACATACATGAGCCGTTGACTAGCATTGTATCTGACACATCCCCATGTGACTCAATATATACAGAATCATTTAGGTACTTTCGATAATAGTCCATATACTGATTACAGGTTGCTGAATAATATCTGATTATTCCAGTCGTATCTGAATGTATTATTTTATTTTGCGCATTGCAGAGAGACGAGAATAAGATTAGAATTAAGGAATAAATTGTTTTCATATTATTATCTTACTATTAAAAGTCTGTGGGTTACATCTTTTTCCATTACATTTTTTATCTCTTGCAGTTTTATGCGATAATCTGCTGCATTGGGGTCCAGAGTAATGGCCATTACATTTTTGGCATACTCTGTTACTATATCTACAACGCCCTTAACAGGCTCCCCTCCGGGGTAAAACGGCAAAATGCCAATAGTGCTTATGGCCTTTATTTCAAAATCCGACACCCCTTGTATGCCATTTGCGTCAATGAAGTTTCTCAAGACGCCTTGAATTGTCTCTAAATAATTTGCACCAAGCGTCACCTCCCCACCATTCATAGCGATGTCATTAAGGTTGATTTCATAATGGGACACGGAATGCAACACTTCGTGGGTAAGTATTAAAGCACGACCCAATTCGTTAAGCGGTACCTTGTTCCAATAGATAGCCTCTTGTTGAAAAACATTAGTGACATGATTCCCTTCCGTGTAAAATTCTTCGCCCCTTTTTATTTCGGTAGCTCCTATTTTCGAGTGCGTACTCGCATATGCATGTTTGTCCGGGACAGGGTCATTATCTTTAAGGTTAAACGTAATATTCCTAACTTTATTATTCTCAAATCGTTGCGTCAACTGACTAAAGGATTTTAGCTGATGCAGTTTATTGTAGGTTGCTTCATAAGCGGATCCTTTCCAGTTTTCGCCAGGTATAATCTCTTTTCCGTCTATGTCGACAAACAGGATCGGGTTGTTGGAAGTGAAACTGTATGGGCTTACAAGATGATATCTGTCCGCTTTTGAATCAATATGCCACCATCTTCCAATTTGGTGGTCGTAAATTCTTGCCCCAAAATCATAAGTTTCTAGCCCACTTCCATCATTTAACTCCTGCCGTTGCAATTCTTTTCCGGCGAATCGGTATTTATTTTCGGTATACTTGCTTTTCAATGCTTTATCGCTGATTCCTGCCATGGTGAGTCCAAATGGATAATAATGCGTCTCCTCCAGCAAAGGGCCATTATAGAACTGAATATTCAAATTATCAAAGTACACATCTTGCGCGCTCTCGTTGCTGGTGTAAATATACAAATACCCATTCTTAACTGCAACAGGTAAGGTTGCCTGCATCACCTGTTTGCTTACCCCTGCGCTGATCAGAGGCATTTGGGTAACACCCCCAGTCACATAATTCAATTGATTGTCCAATAATACCCAATTTAGAAAAGCTTTAGGCTGTGATGTATTATAATTGGCGTCCTTAACGCTAAGGAAAGTAGGCATCACTGCTGTCAGAACAGCATTCACCGGGTTGGTGGCCCCAGCGAGTTTACCTGCCGATTGTCCGATGATATCCCCTGTCAGGGTGCTCAATAAGTCATTGATCAAGGGCGGCTCAGGGCTGGGAGGCTGTTGGACTGATCCTGTGTACCATCCATAGACAGCGACAGTAATTGAATCCTTGGCCATAACTTTCAATACGATGGATGGCCCGATCCTGTTCCCGCCGCTGCTGCCGTTGAGTCGGCTAACATAGTGGTTACTAGTGTCAGCGCCAGAGGTGGGTTCAAATCCGTTGGGTGTCAGGAATTGGGTGGCGCTTACATTGTTGAATAACAGGTTTTCCTTTGCTGCCGACTTGTTTTCCATTGTGGCGGCATAAATGGCGGTATCTTTCTCCTGGGTCAGGATGACACGTGTATTGCCCAAATGATCCTTTTCAAAGAAGTCGTAATCCCATCGGTACGCAGAATCCCCAGATAAGAATTTATGGAAGGCCCATCGCACCCGCCCTTCTTCATGCAAGAGAAACTGGAGAGTGTCAGCCCCAGCGCCAGGGTTGTTGATACTGTCCATCTGCTGATAAACAAAACCTCCCAGGTACATCGTTGTGGTGGAATGCCTGGACAAGCTATCCATCGTCACCTTTAATATCTTATTGCCACTAGCATCGTAGGTATAAAGAATATTTCCCTTACCTATCATATGCACTTGCTGGGGCAGGTTAAGATAGTTATAATAAATGGTATCAATTCCTTTATTCAGATCTTTAACAAGGTTGCCATTTCCATCATATCGGTAGGCGGTGTCCGCCTGTGTACCTTTATAATGAAAATCTCCTAAGAGAGAAGTTGTGTCATTGGCGCGGTCTTTCACCTGGCTCAGCCGGTTGGATGTAGTAAAATATCCATAGGCCAGTGAGTCGATCACCGACGAGCTATTCAGCTTTAAGCCCCGCTGGTTCATGGTCATGATATTTCCGTTGGCATCATAGCTTAGACTATTAACCGTATAATCTACTACACCATTGCTCCATCCCGTTCCGTCATACTGTATGAATGCTGCCCCCGTCAGGCGATTGGCCGTATCATAGGTGAAGTTATATTTCCGCTTGGTCGTATCCCCCTTCGTCTTCCAGGTCATGCCCGTAATATTTCCATTGAATAGCGATGTAGTATAACTGTTGCCGGTTACAGACGTCGTCTGATCATAGGCCAATTCGAGCCCGAAGTAGTTGGCTGTTCCGCCTCCAACATAGGATTTATTGATGCCTGTAAGCCAGCCGCGAATATTGTACGTATTGTTCAGGTTATCTAACCCATTGCCAATGATCTTTTTTTGCACCTGACCTAATTCGTTGTATTGCAAACTGTCGATTAGTTGATCAGAGCTGGCGTTATCGACATTCTTACGAATGGTAATTAATCTGCTTGCAGAATCATAAGAAAGTTTGGTCAATACCGAGTGACTTTGTGCCGTATGCTGTGCTTTCTGATGCAGCTGCAGCAACCGTAGGACCTTTCCACTGAAGTCGTATTGTGTAACTATAGTATCTTTTCCCCCCGTATAATTAATGCTTTGGGTTTGTATGACGCGATTGTGATCGTCATAAAAAGATACAGTATACAAGAATTGGCTGGCGGGCCCCAATACCTTCGTCATGGTACCAGTGACTAGACCGCGGGTTTGGTAGTTGGGATTAAGGGCCTGCGCAAATAAGGGCGAACTATTGTAGCTCGTAATCAGACCCGCATTGCTCACAGGAATCAAGGTAGGGCTTAAACCTACACTGGCGGCCCAACTATAATCATCGTAATAGTTTCGGGAGAGCGAATCATAATTGCTGCCGCTAGTAGTTGGGTAGCTGGTGCTGCCCTGTGCCAAGTTCTGATGATAGGCTCTATTATTATTATCTGTCAATAAGCCGGTCCGCCATGGACGGTTCAATGCGTCATATTCAGTAACTAACCATTTCCCCTGAAAACGAAGGTTGGAATCCTGGCTCATGATTGGTCTATTGTCCGCGTCGTAAACCATCCACTCTTCGCCAGCGGCAGGTACTTTTTTGATAATGGCTCTTTTGCGGGTGTCATATTCATATCGGAACGCGAGTTCATTTGCCTGCTGCTGGCTAATTACCCAAGTTGAACCAATGAGCTCCACCAAGCGGGGAGGCAGCACAAATCGAAGGTTTCTCAGCGAATCATATACGTAATAC
>Ga0068860_100002471_pt1 | contig 19405 bp, 35 predicted proteins | sample KBSSwiS32_FD_66597 | JGI IMG/M metagenome (GOLD analysis project Ga0068860, IMG submission 66597) | Switchgrass rhizosphere microbial communities from Kellogg Biological Station, Michigan, USA - KBS Switchgrass S3-2 | ecosystem: Host-associated > Plants > Roots > Rhizosphere > Soil ...
TCCCTGTACCGCGCCCCCACCCCCGGCGCGTCCTCCCCGCTCGCCCACCGCGCGAACGCCACCGCCTCGTCCTCGCTCCGCCGGAACCCGTCCCCCTCCTCTCGCTCGCTGTCCGGGAACCGCGGCGCCAGCATCCCCCGCCCGTCCACCCTCTCCGCGTACGCCGGGCACGCGCACCCACGCTCCCCGCACGCCCCGCGCTCGTACCTCCTCTTCCTCACGTCGAGGCTCTCCACGTGGTCCCCCCAACCGTGACCGCACTGCCTGCACCCACGCGCCCCAGCAACGCTTCCTCGCGGTCGCCCCAGCGTCCCCGCATCCGCCTCCCACGCTTCCAGGTCCGCCGCCGACACGTCGTGTTCCACGTCGCCGCGCTCGAGCCGCATCCGCCACGTACGCTCCGCCGCGAGCGTCGCCGCACCCGGCCGCTCGCGCCGCCCGTCCCAGCGCAGCGCCGTCACCGAGTCGAGCAGCCCCGCCCACGCCCCCCACACCGTCCCCGCCGCACCCTCCACCCTTACCCCTGCGCACTCCGACGCGACGAGCCACCCCGCATTCAGCCCGTCACGCGTCCACGTCGCCTTCGCCTTCTCGCCCATGCCCCCATCATGCCGCCTACCACTTGAAACGACCGGACACGAGGACCGCCACACATCGCGGACGTACCCCCTCGACAGGGGAGAACCCGCGAGGACCAGGTCCGCCGACGGACCGAGGGGTACCCCCCTCCCCTCGCCGGCGCGCCCGGGGACGAGGCGAGCCACGAGGTACCACGCCGCGCCCACGTGCCCCTGCCGCCTCGTCCCGACCGATACGGCAAGAGCCGCGACGGTTCGGCCCGCGCGTCGAACGGAGCGCATCGGGGGCGAGGGGTGCCGCGTCCCGACGTCGGGACGCCTCGGGGTCGGGGCGGTACTTCGAGGGTACGGCGCGGCGATCACGTCGAGGCTTGAGCCCCCGGGGGACGGGGCGGCAGGGCGAAGAGGTGGCCCGCGCGCCCCGCGTCCCGACGTCGGGACGCGTAGGCTGCGTGTACGAAACAGGCTTGTTCTAGGGGGGAACGGCGCGGACGGGGGGGAGCGGGGTAGGACGAGACTGGAGGTATGCGGCTACGGGGCCGATGGGGATGTGCGGCTACGGGGGTGGGGGTAGTGGGGTCAGCGTGTGCGACGGGGGCGACGAGGCTCGTGCGCGGCGAGCCCCTGCTCGAGCAGGTCGCGGACGACGTCTGCGCGGGAGACGGCCCTGTTGGGGTGGAGCGAGCGCTCGGCCGCGAGGCGGGCGTCGAGGCGAGCGAGGAGGGGTGCGGGGACGCGCACGAAGAGGACGCGGTCGAGGTGACGGGAGGGAGGGCTCACCGTTCGTCCATGGGGGTGTCGCCGGGGAGGGTGCGGTGCGGCGGGGACGAGGAGCAGCGGCCCGAGTGGAGGAGGGGCGAGCCTGCGTGGGTGAGACAGTGAGAGCGGGAGCCCCACGCGCCGGGGCGGCACGGCCAGGTCGAGTGGTTGGAGGGGCGCATGGGGTTGCCGGGGTAGAGGGCCTCGAGGGCCTGGTAGACGAGGGTGCGTTCGTGGAGGGGGACCGGGGTGGGGTCGGCGAGGCGGAAGGCGAGGCCGATGAGGGAGCCGAGGCGGGCGTAGCGCGCGAGGTGGTCGTCGGGGCGGGGGACGGGGACGAGGCGGGCCTGGAGCTCGCCGTAGCGGCGGGGGCGAGCGTCGACGCAGGCGGCGCCGCGGGGTGCGCCGCAGTGGGGGCAGACGAGGTCCCTGGTGGAGAGGAGGGTCATCGAGGGCCTACGGTGCCGCGGGCGCGGAGGAGGTGGTCGAGCGGGTAGAGGAGCATCTGGGCGACGAGGTGGTCGACGACGTCGTCGCGCACGTCGCGGCGAGGCGGTCCGGGGACGTAGGCCGCGTCGATGCCGTGGGACGCGGCGAGGAGGAGCACCTGCGGGCTCGAGCCGGGGGCGTACACGTCGAGGACGAAGGGGCCGGAGGCTCGCTGCGCGGCGTGCTTGGCGAAGATGACGGGCTCGAGGCGGAGCCACGAGTGGTCCACGTAGCCGCAGCGGCCGTCGACGACGAGGGCGCGCACGTCGGGGCGCACGTCGTGCAGGACGCGCAGGACGGCGCGCGCGAGCTCGTGGCAGCGCACCTCGTCGCCGTGAGCGTCGAGGTGGGCCACGCGGTGCACGAGGTCGACGGCGAGGGCGTGGGCGCCGTAGTGGGCGGGCGCGATGGTCTCGCGGAGGGAGTAGGACCGCACGTCGGGATCATCCCGCGTCCCGACGTCGGGACGCCTAGGAGCGCTCGGCCTGCGAGGCGCGGAGGGCCGCGTCGGTGGCCGCGGCGGCCGCGTCGTCCTGGAGGTGCTCGTCGACGAGCAGCTCGCCGTCGAGGCGCAGGCCCTCGGCGACCTCGTGGGCGAGCTCGCGCTGCAGGGCCTCGAGGAGCAGGTGGAGGTGCGCGCGGCGCGGGTCGGCGCCGAGCGAGTCGAGGAGTTCCTGGCTGACGCGGAGCTCGACCTCGAAGCGGCCCACGAGGTGGGGCGCGTCGCGGTCCGGGGCCAGGTAGCCGACGCGCAGCACGCGGTGGCCGTGCTCGTCCTTTTCGGGCTCGAGGCGCGCGTCGACGACCTGCAGGTGCAGGCGGATCGTGGCGCCGGGGAGACCGTCGACGGGGACGGGGGGCGCGGGCGGGTCGTTCAGGTTCATCGAGGGACCTCGCGGGCGACGAACACCACCTCGAGCATGTACCGGTCGAGCGGCGCGACCTTGAGGGGCAGGGTGAGAGGATCGTCGACGGGCGGCTCGAGCTCGCCGGCGAGGAGGCGCGCGGCCGCGAGGATCGCTTCCTCGGTGGGAGCGGCGGCGACGAGCAGGTACGGCGTGCCCGCCTCGGGGGTGGCCTCGTCGACGAGGAGGCGCAGGAGCATGTGCGAGGGCGTGGGGCAGCTCGGGCAGGTACCGTACACGTAGCCGAGGGGCGGCTCGAGGGCCGGCGTCCCGACGTCGGGACGCGGCGGCGCGGAGCGGTCCGCGCGGACGCTGGGGGGCCTCACGCGGCCCGCCTTGGAGCTCGCAGGCGCCGGCGCAGCCGGGCGACCGCGCTGCGCCACGTCTGGGCGACGCGGCCGTCGCTGAGGCTGAGGTGCACGGCCGCGTCGTGGCCCGAGGCGCCGGCGAGGAGCAGCTCGACGACGCGACGCTCGCAGGGCGTGGACGCGGCGAGCAGCTCGTCGAGGACGAGCTTCGCGTCGACGAGTCCCTCGTGGCTAGGCGTCGTCGCGTCCTTGTCGAGCACCTCGACGATGCTGCGCGGCGCGGGGCCCTTGCGGAGCTCGTCGCGCGAGTGCCGCGAGAGGCGCCGGACCTCGTCGAGCATGCGCTGCCGGACGCGGAACGAGACGAACGTGCGCTCGTCCACGCCGGACGGCACGTAGCGCTGCAGGGCCTCGTGGACGGCGGCGCGGCCCACCGCGACGAGGTCCTCGCGCTCGAGGGCGCCCGTGGCGCGCGCCACGCCGAGCAGCCGGCGCGCCTGACGGGCCACGAGGTCGTCGTAGGGGTGCGGGCTCATCGGAGGAGGCTACCAGGCTCGCCGAGGAGCCGGAGGGCGGCAGCGAGCGACTCGTCGTCGACGCACGCCGCCAGGACGTCGCAGGCGACGCGGACGCAGCCCTCGCCCTTGAAGCCGACGAGCCCGGGGCCCTCGTGCACCTCGACGACGAGCGCGTGGTGCTGCCCGGGCGGCGGGCGCCTCCCAGGCTCCTGCCGGAGCACGGCGAGCAGCCGGGGCGGCCGGAGCATGTTCTGCTCGAAGAACGCGGCGAGCTCCACGCCGACGCCGTGCTCGAGCCGCAGGTCGTGCCTCACGGTTCGTCCTCGGAGCGCTTCGTCGCCCGGAGCCCGACGACCTTGAGGGTCGTGTGGAGCTCGTAGAGCCAGTGCGACCGCCTCGCTTCGGCCTCGACCCGCTTCGAGCGCTCCTGCGTGTTCGTCGCCTCGTGCGCGTCGATCGCCTCGTTGATCAGGGCGACGAGCTTGCCGAGCAGCTCCGACTCGGGCGGCTCGCGGAGCAGCCGCCACGACAAGTCGAGCGCGTAGGCCGCGAGGTGCGGGTTGCTGAACGTGTACGGGCCCGGGTGGCGCTCTTGGTCCTGCACGAGCGCCTCGACGCGCCCCGGGACGACGTCGTCGCGCACGAGCGTGTAGAGGAACGCCTGCAGGTTCTCGGACGGCTTCTGCGTCATGCGGGGATCATGCTGCGGGCCCGCGTCCCGACGTCGGGACGCCGAGGCTCAGGGCCCCTGCGTGTCCGGCTGCGAGCGCTCGAAGACCTCCATGGACCACACGACGTCGAGGTCGACGGGCGCCTGCGTGCGGTTCTCGACGCGCACGCAGAAGAGCCCGCCCGCCGCGTCCTGGTAGCCGCGCACGACGGGGCCGGCGACGACGTCGCACGCGAGGAGCGCCGCGGAGCGCGCGGCGATCTGCTGGTCGGCGACCTGCGCGGGCAGCCCGACCGACCAGTCGTTCAGCGTGGGCAGCTCGAGCTGCGCCTGCACGACGACGTTCGACGACGAGCTCGAGCGCGTGTCGCCGCGCGCGATGCTCGCGGAGTACGCCCAGATCGGCGGGTTCCCGTCGTAGGAGAGCTTCACGACCTGCGCCCCGGGCACGAGGTGCACGCGCTGCCGGTAGGACCACCGGTCGTGCGTGTTCCGGAGCGGCTGCGCGATCGTGCGCAGGTCGTCGTCCACCGACGAGGCGCGCGTGTTCCGGAAGAGCGTCGAGCTCCCGATCGACTTGGTGTGCAGCCCCGGCTTGGACGGCACGGCGATCTCCTCGCGGCACCGCACGTAGAGCGCGCCGGCCGCCGAGTCGTCCATGAAGCCGACCGCCTTCGTGGGGCCGCCGACCTCGACGTAGCAGCGGAGCCACGTCACGCCCTCGAGGCTCCCGTCGCGGAAGCACACGTTGCAGCCCTCGGCGAAGACGTCCTGCACGGTGACCGCGTTCGCGTCGCTGCCGTGCACGTTGATCCCGCCGCCTCGAGCCGCGTCGCCCGAGAACGCGTTCGGGCCCGACACCTCGCCGCACTCGGCGACGAGCCCGTCGCGCACGACGACGCCGTTCGCGTTGTGGTAGCTGCCTTGCGGCTCGAGCGTCTCGCCGAGCAGCCCGGGCGTGCCCGACGTGCCCGACTCGACGACGACGCCCCACCCGGCCACGTCCGCGACGAGCCAGTTGTCGACGAGGCGCACGAACGGAGCTCGAACGATGATCCCGTGCCGGCCTCGGTCGTACTGCGAGCCGCGCGGGCGGATCTCGACGCCGCGGAGCACGGTGCGCATCGCGTCGCTGCCCGCGCCCTCGACGAGCAGCACGTCCGTCTGCGCGTCCGCGTCGACGACGATGACGCCGCCCGGCTCGAAGACGAGCTCCATGCGCTTCCGGATCGCGAGCAGCACGCCGGCGCCGGCGACGCGGAAGCGACCCGACGGCACGACGAGCGAGCCGCCCGACATGGACACGTCGTCGATCGCCGCCTGGAACGGCTGACGGTTGTCCGTCGCGTTCGGGTTCACGTGACCGGTCGGGAGGAGGTCGTCGGCGACGGCGCCGAAGTCGAGGACGGAGCGGAGCATGCGGCGATGGTATCAGCGGGGAGGTACGCTGGGGCCATGCTCCGCCCCGCCAGCCGCTACGCGCTCCTCGCCCTCACCTGCCCGACCGACCTCGCCGGCGCCGCGTGGGTGCTCCTCGTGCGGCTCCTCTGGGGCCGCAGCCTCGACGCGCGTGACGGGGTGCTCGTCGTCGTCCTGCGCGCCGAGTCGTGGCCCACGCGGACCTGGTACCGGGGCTGGGGCGGCACGACGATCGGGCACGCCGTGATGCTCGCCGATGACGACCCGCACGTGCTCGCGCACGAGCTCGTGCACGTGGCGCAGGTCGAGGCGGCCGCGATGCTCGGCGTGCTGCTCGCGGGCGTCGCGGCGGCCGCCGGCGCGTCGTGGTGCGTCGCGCTGCTCGTGTGGGCCCTGACGCCCGCGGCGTCGTACGCCGGCGCCGTGCTCGCCGCGCTGCTGCGCGGTCGCGCCCCGTACCGCGAGAACGTGCTCGAGGCGGCCGCGTACGCCGAGACGCGTTAGACGTCGACGCCGTGCATCGCGCCGTAGGCGCGCAGCGTGCGGGACATCGCCGCGACGATGACGCGCCCGTGCTCGAGCCCGACGAGCACCTCGACCTCGTCGAGCGGGACGCGCTTCGAGGTGAGGAACACCTCGACGGCCTCGCGCATCGCGTCGCGGGCGTTCCGCGCCGTGATGGAGCTCGCCGGCGCCGCCTCGATGCGGTCGGGCACCGTCGGCTCGAGGAACAGCGTCGACGCGTCCATGCGGGAGCGGCGCGCCTTCTGCTCGCGCGCCGCGCTACCCGAGCTCCACGAGCGACCCTTCATGCGCCGATCATCGCGCGCGACGCAAGAGAGCACCGACCACGACGTCGGGGCGCGCGTCCGGGTCGAGCGTGCACCCGGGGTGCGTGCACGGCTTGCCGTACGGGTAGTCGCGGCACATCGCCGGGCGCGCCTCGTAGACCGAGCAGCGTCCCGTACGGGCTCCCGGCTCGTCTCGGACGAAGTGCCGGCACTCGTAGCCCCACCGCCCATCAAAGAGCAGCTCAGCGTCGACGAGCGCGTCGCGCAGGAACGCCGCGTCGAGGTCGTCCGGGTCCAACGCCATCTCGGCGAGTTGCGCCGGCGACTGCGGGATGCAGAAGCTCGCGCAGCAGTGCCCCGTGCACCCCGAGCTCACCCGCAATCCTCCACCGCGTCGTCGAGGTCCACGTCGCAGTCGGCCGCGAGCGCCTGCAGTTGCTCGCGCACGTTCGGCTCGAGCAGCCGGTCGAGGAGCGGCGCGACGAGCTTTCGCGCGAGCTCGACGCGCTGCAGGTCGTCGAGGCCCGAGCCCTCGAAGTTGCTGCGCCCGTACACGAGGAACCGCTCCACGTCGCGCCGCAGCGCCTCACGCGTCGCCGCGTCGTTCGGTCGGCCCGTGTACGGCGCCACGACGCGCTGCAACGCCTCGCGCGTCACAGCGCCCTGCAGGTGCGCGGCGGCGGAGCGGAACGCCTCGGCGACGTGCGCGAGGGCCGTGTCGGGTGGCGCGCACGCCGCGAAGTCGTCAGCGGTCCCTTCCAGGTTCGCGAGCACCCACGCGCGCTGCTCATCGGTCAGCTCGTGCCAGGCCTTCATGCGGGGATCATCCCGCGTCCCGACGTCGGGACGCCGCGATCGCGTGCGCCGTCCTGCACGCACCTTCGTGCCGCAGCGCCATCCTCTCGCCGGCGTCGCGGTGCTCCGGCCCGCACTTCACCCAATGCCCGCACCGCTCGCACACGAACTCGACGTACGACACGCCGACCGGCCGCTCCTCGAAGAACCCGACGCTCATCGCGTGAGCTTGTCCGCCACGTCGAGCAGCTGGTCCACGGTGAGCTCGCCGACCTCGAGCCGCGTGATCGCCTCCTGCAGCTCGACGCCGCGCAAGCGACGGGTCAGGTGAAACGCCGGCCGGACGGGGCGCGCCGGCGTCAGCTCGACGCACCGCACGGCGCGCCCCGACCCGCACACCGGGCACCGCACCGCGAGCTCGATGCCGTCCCGCGTCGACTCCATGAGCGCGTCGTAGCTCGCGCGCCGCAGCATCAGGTCGAGGTGCTCGCGCGTCGCGTCCGCGTGGTCGTCGGCTTCGCTCACGGCGGGATCATCCCGCGTCGTCCTCGTGCGGGTCGTACACGCGTTCGCCGGCGACGCGGAACCGCTCGTCGAGCTCGTGCGCCGTCGCGTCGCGCACCGCCGTGCGCACCATGTCCTGCACGACCTGCGGGTAGAGCGTCGACGTGGGCGAGCGGAGCCACGCCTCGACGACGCGCAGGTCGTCCGCCTTGAGCGTCTCGAGGCTCGTCTGCGTCACGTGGATCGGCTGCCGCGAGTCGCGCTCGGGCACGGCCCACTTCGTCGTCACCGATAGCACGTCGAGCTCGAGCTTGACGCTCGCCTCCACGAGGATGGCGCACATCGCGAACGTGACGCTCGAGTCGCGCCGCTCGCCCGTGTCGGGGTCCTCGGCGACGAGGCGAACGTCGTCCGAGAAGGTGCTCAACGGTACGGGCCCGCGCCGCCCGCGACCTGCACGACGAACCGGGCTCCGAGGAAACAGTGCCCGCACAGGAACGACTCGAGCCGCAGCGTGCGCTCGAGGAGCTCGCCGCGGCGCGCCTCCATGAGCGCGATCGTCGCCGGCCGCTGCCCGCTCATCGACTCCTCGTCGGGCACGAAGCCGGGCTCCATCTCCGGGGCGTCCGCGACGCGCACGAGCGTGACGTTGGGCTTCCCCGTGTACGCGTCGACGACGTCGACGAGGCGGAAGGCGTGGTGCGCGACGGCCGCGCGCAGGTCGACGAGCGTGAGCACCCGGTCGGGCGGGTGCACCACGTGCCGCAGCTCGACGGCGCTCACAGGTCGCCCCACGGCACGACGACGTACCGCGTGTCGTCGATGCGCCCGAACGCGACCTCCTTGATCGGGATCACGCCGAGCACCGCGCCGTCGCCGGACACGTACGCGCACGCGCCGCCGCCGAACCGCACCAGGAGGTCGCGCATGCCGATCAACCGCTGGTGCGACGAGTCGGGGAACCGCTTCTCGTAGTCCTCGAGGCTCAGGCACGGCGCGACGCGCACGTCCTCGGGCCGACGCAGGAGGAACGACGCTCGCACCAGGAGGTCGCCGCGCTCTCCGCCATCGAGGGTCTCGGCGAACGTCTCGACGTCGCGGATCCCGAGGCGCCTTTCCTTCCGCGCGAGCGCGAGCTCGGCGACCATCCGCCCGAGCACGTCGTCGAGCTGCTTCGCTTCCGCCTCCGGCCGCCCGTCGATGTTCGCGCGCGCTCGGCGCACCGCGAGCGTCTCGTGGTCGCCCGCCTCGCGCACCGGCTCGCTCTCCTGGATCGAGACGTGCCCGTGCTCGTCGGCCATCGAGTCGAAGAGCTCCCGCGTGAGCTTGACGACGTTGTCCGGCCCCGTCTCGAGCTCCACGGGCACCCCGTTGAGCCACAGTCTCACCGTCATCGCGTCGACCCTTTCCTCGGTGCGGCCATGACGCGCTCGAGCATGAGGCGGAGCGCGTTCTCCGCGTCGTCCACGTCGTCGAAGGAGAGGTTGAGGTTCGGCACGTCGAGCACCGGCCCCTCGTCGCCGGCGTGCAGGACGACCTCGAGCGCCGGCGCGGTCGCGTCCGGGTCGAGCGCCGCGTCGGTCGCGTCGGCGAGCGCCTTCGCCTGCTCGGGCATCCTGCGTCGGAGCGGGTTCATCAGAACGGGATCCAGCGCCCGCGCATGATGTCCGCGAGCATGCCCGCGGTGACGTGCGCCGCCTCGGTGGGCATGCCTTCTCGCGCCAGGTCGGAGGCGGCGATGTCGTGGTCGACGTCGCTCTCGCGCAGCCCGCGGAGCACGTCCTCGAACTTCTCCCCGAGCCGCACGGCCTCGTCGAGGACCACGTCGGGCCCGTACTGGTACACGCGATGGACGACCTGCAGCGTGCGCGCGAGGAACCAAGCGCGGCTGTACTGCTGGTCCTCGTCGCGCACCTCGGGCCTCGCCGGCGCGTCCATGCCGCAGAAGAGGCAATGGTCGGGGTGGCGCAGGTCGACGGTGCCGTCCGAGGTGCAGCCAGGCGTGCCCGCCGGGCAGTGGTTGCTGCGCGGGGCCGGCGCGGTGAGCGGCACGCCGGGCGCGATGGGGTCGTGCGCCGGCGCGGAGAACATCGGCTCGTTCGGGAACCGGTCGGCGAGCCGCGCCGTCAGCACCTTCGACGCGTGCACCACCGCGAGCGCGAGCTCGTCGCGCTCCGCGCGCGGCTTCCCCTTCGCGCGCTGCAGCGCGTGCTGCGCGCGCGCCACGTCGAGCGCGCCGAGCACGACCGGGTCGACGAGGTGCGACGGCTCCGGCTCGGGTAGACCGACGCGCTTGCTCAGCTCGACGAAAGCGCCGAGCAGCTCGCGCGAGAAGGCGGCCGACGCGCGCTCGAAATCCCGCGCGACCTTCCGGAGGTCGGCGAGCTCCTCGCGGTCCGGGAGCGCGAGGCTCACGCCTGCACCTCGCCGCCCACGCCGTCGCTCTGCGACGGGACCGGTAGCGGCTTCACGAGGCGCAGCAGCTCGAGCACGCGGCGGCGGCGCGGCGAGATGCCGACGTCGGGGTGGAAGCGCATCTCGTGGTGCTCGACGCGCCCCGTGTCGCCGAGCTCCACCTCGTGCGTCAGGTCGAAGCGCCCGCGCACCGCCGCGAGGATGCGGTCCCGCACGTCGAGGATGACCCGCGTCGTGCCGCGCACGCCGCGCGGTAGCACCCGCGCGACGCCGCGCGCGACGTCGGGGTGCGGGTCCGGCTCGCGGCTCGAGGTGTCCGCGTGGAACGTCACCGTCGACGAGCGCTCCGCGTCGCCGTACGACACCGCGAACGCGCCGACGAACCGACGCCACTCGAGGTCCGTCCCGTGCATCGTCGGGAACGGGACGACGAGCGTCACTTTGCCGCGCGGAACGACGACGGTGCCAGGCGTCCAAGCCTTCGCCTGCTCGTCGTACACGTCGACGCGCTCCTTCGCCTCGACGAGCGCGAGCAGTTCGGCGCACTCCGCCTCGATCGCGTCGGCCTCCTCGGGCCGGTGCATCTTCTCGCGCGGCACCGTGATCCCGTCGACGACGTCGCCGTGCGCGAGGATGGTCGCCGGTCCCTCGACGATGATCTCGAAGCGCAGCCCGCGAAGGCGCAGCGTCAGGTAGTTCGTCTGCCGGAACTGGTCGACGCTCGACGGAAGCCGCGTCGTCAACGTCGGGGTGAGGCGGAACCGTCGGTCTCTCTGGGCTGATTGCATGCGCCGATCATGTCGCCGCTACGCGATCCTGGTCACCGTGACGCGCTCGCGGACCACGAGACGTCAGCGCGGGCCATAGAGCTCGCGCAGCTTGTCGCGGTCCGCATCGTCGAGCTCGTAGCGGTCGAACGACCCAGCCTCCTGCAGCGGGTTCATCATGCTGTGCGCCCGGTCGGCGACGCGCCCGGAGAGCAGCCGCTCGTCGTCGAGGCCGAGGGCGTGGCCGAGGGCGTGCTTGATCGAGCGGGCGCGCCGGCGCGGCTCCATCTCAGCGCAGTAGGTGACGAACACGTCGGTGCCGCCGTGCCACGTGTAGCCGCGTGAGTAATGGAACGTCTCGGCCCCGCCCTCCTCGGGGCAGCCGTCGCCGACCGACGTGTCGTCCGCCATCACCACGACGACGCAGTTCCCGACGTGCTCGGCGCGCGCGACCTCGGTCGGCTGGTCCTCCGGCCGGTCGTAGACGAGTGCGTCGAACCCGAGCCGCGCGTCGATGCTGCGCACCGCCGCCCGGATGTCGCGCTCGTCGGCGGAGGGGACGTCGCCGCCGTGGTCCGACTCGGCGCACACGTGCAGCGGGAACTGCGCGCGCTGCCAGCGCGGCGCGTCCGCGTCGAGCGTGACCTCGGGGTGGCGGTAGCGGTCGATCACGTCGACGACGAACCACCCGGAGACGAAGCACGCGACGAGGAAGAGGACGGGGCGGGCGACCTTGCGTAGCGTCTTCACGACCGAATCATCGCGCGCTGCGCGCGACGACCGGCCTCGCGCGCGAGCATCCTCGCGACGTGGTCCCACACGACGACCTCGACCGCCGCGCGCATCTGCGCGGGCGACATGGCCCGCGCGTCGGGCCGACAACACATTTTCGCCGCAGCGAGCGCGACCTCCTCGACCGTCTTGTCCCTGCTCATGGGCCCCAGGGTATCACCGCGACCGCACGATGCGGTCGAGCGGGACGAACGGCCGGCGGAGGTCCCCGAGCGGCATCACGGGCGGCTCGAGCACCGCGGGCTCCACCTCGAAGTGCGGGTCGGGCTCCTGCCCGTCGGGGAAGGAGCCGGAGAGCACGAAGACGATCGTCCGGATCTCGTAGGCCGCGCGCTCGTCGCGCGTCGCGAGCTCGCGCGGGTCGACGCCCTCGAGCTCGACGAGCACGTCGCGCGCGCCGCTGAACCCGAGCAGCACGGCGCACCGGTCGTCGCGCGCGACGACGCGGAACCAACGCGCGAGGCGCAGTTCGCCGCGCACGAGGATGCGCCGCACCCCGAACCGCACCTTGCCGAGCTGCATCGATTCGTCGACGCGCCGCCAGTCGGAGCGGCCCGGCGCGGCGTCCCGACGTCGGGACGCCTGCCCGACGGGCACCCTCACGGGGCCGTGCGCGCGAGCGCCGCGAGCGCCTCGAAGGGCGTCGGGCCGTACCCGCGCCGGTCGTCGAGCCGCGCGCAGTGGCGCACCGCGGCCGCCGCGCGCTTCTCGCGGACCACCTCGGCGCCGCGCAGGCCGACCGGGTACACCGTGAGCCGCGCGCCCGCCTCGTCCGCGTCCCACGTCCACTCCACGTCGCACGTCGTCGGGTGCGTCGAGAGCTTCTCGACCATCATGCGCCCGACGTCGTCCACCTTCTGCGGCTTGCCCCACACCCCGGCGAGCATGTCCTGCAGCTGGTCGACGAGCGTCTTCTCCTTCATGCCCCCGATCATGCCGCGACTCAGCGTCGAGGGTCGAGGCTCGCGGAGAGCTCGACGAGGCGCGGGACGAGCTCCTCCATCTTCTGCCGGACCTCGTCGGACACGTGCGCGCCCGGCAGGAACCGAGCGGTGATCATCCGGAGCAGCGCCACCGTCTCGCTCACGCATCGCGCGTCGGCGACGAGCGCGCGCCTCAACGGCTCGACGCCGATCACGCACGCCTCAGACACCGGCGACGACTCGCCCTCACCGTCGGCGAGGAGCAGCCCGTGACAGCCCGCGGCGATAAGCGTCCTCGTGTCGAGCACGTACGTCGCCCGCACGAGGTGCTCCCGCCCCGTGTAGCCGACCGCCCGCGGCGGCGAGCCGTCGAGGTCGACGGTCAGGGCCCGCACGGTGTTCCACTCGCGCAGCAGGAGCAGGTCGCCGGCGCGGAAGTCCCGGTCGTGCCGGCGCGCCTCGAAGCTCTTCGCGCCGCTCACCACCTGGTCGAAGAACGGCTGCACCGTCTTGAGTTCGTGCGGCGCCGGCCGCATCCGCTCGAGGTCCGAGATCACCTCGGACCGGCCCGCGTCGGTCACGACGTTGCGCCACGTAGGCCGCCCCGGGTACCGCTTCGACGTGAGGCGGCCGACCGCCGTGCCCGTCGGCTCGAGGTCCACCTCGACGCGCTCGCCGCTCACGTCCTGCAAGGGTGCTTTCACGATCTCCTCCACTCGACGAACTTCTCGATGCCGCGCAGCACCGCGACCGCCACGGGGTGCGCGACGAGCCCGACGCCGCCGCACTCCCTGCACGCGTCCGCGTCGACGGGCACCACGCGCCGAAACGTCGTGCAGCACGAGCACGCCACGTAGCTCGAGCGCAGCGGCGCGACCGCCTCGACGATCAGGTTCTCGACCTGGTCGTGCACGAGGTCGCGCGCGATCGCGTCGACGAACGCGAAGAGCAGCACGACAGCGTTCCCGATGATGCCGAGCATGGTGAGCCCGGCCTGGACGTCGTCGCGCCACATGTCGGGCCCGACGCGCGCGCAGAGCAGCGCGAGGAGCGCGCCGAGCACGGCGCCGACGAGCACGGCGAACTTCCGGCTCACTCCTGCCTCTGCGGCCGATGGTCGGGGCAGAGCGCGAGCCGCATGATCTGCGGCGACTGGTCGACGCCGGGCACCTGCAGCACGCCGGGCATGCGCGTGCCGACCACCCACCCGACCGCCTCCGGCGTGTTCCGGAGCGCGTTCACGAGCGTGCGACCGTCGAAGAGGATCTGCCCGTCCGGCGCGACCTCGAGCGGCAGGCCGTCGAGCGTCAGCTCGCTCGTGCACGTCTCGACGCTGCAGAAGAGCGAGACGGGCAGCTTGAGGACGAAGTGTAGCGACCGGACCCGAGGCGCGTCTGCCATGCGGCCATCATGCCGCGTGAGCTCACCGGTGCGCGGCGACGAGCTGCACCACGTGGTCGTGGATCGCGGCCCTGCGCGCAGCCTGCGACCGCGCGTTCGTCGCATGGTCCGCCACGACCCGACGCGCCATCGCGTCGCGCGCGCCGAGCAGCTCGCGGAGCTCGGCGACCGTCGCCTCCTCGGGCACGACGAGCGGCGGGAGCTCGCCCGCGTCCGCGAACGTCGGCGCCTTCGTCGCCGCGACCTGCTCGAGCGCGAGCGCCAAGGGCGACCGCCGCCCCTCGACGGCGTCGAGCGCGGCGAGGTCCGCGCGCAGCAGCTCGAGCTCGTGCACGAGCGCGGCGAGGTCGTCGACGTCGGAGTGCGCGACGGCCTTGAACCCGCCGATCCTCGAGCAGCGCGAGACGATGACGTGGAGCATGCGCTTCTCGGGCTCGACAGGCACCGGCGGGGGCGGCACCGTCGGCGCCTCCTCGTCCTCCTCGACGTCGGGCTGCTGCTGCGTCGTCTTCCTCGGAGTCCTCGCCATGGTCAGCCTCCGCTCCTCTTCGCCGCGAGCGCCACGAGCCACGCTGCGTGCACGTCGAGCAGCACGGCGCCGCGCGGCCGACCGAGGTCGGCGCTCCCGATGCTCTCGATCCGCGCGCTCACGATCGCCTCGTCCTTCGGGTCGGGCAGCTCCCGCACGAGGCCGTACTCGTGCCCCGCGTGCTTCACGATGCACCAGTCGGCGACGTCCGGGTCGCCGACCTGGAACTCGTGCTCGCCCACGGCGACCGTCGTCCAATCCTCGCTCACGACGCGTACGCTACCACGGCATGCCGAACAGTCGCCCGAGGTTCTTCCGCACGTAGGCCTGCTTCAGCGGGTCGGGCGCCACGTTGCAGAAGTGCTGGTAGGCGAGGTCGCACTGGAATAGACCGCCACCGCCGGCGCCGACGTACTCGAGCCCCGTCTTCAACCCGTAGCCGGTCACGCCCGTCGTCGTGCCCGTCGCGGTGCCGCTGCCGTCCTGGCACCGCACGTGGAGCACGTTGCCCGCGTCGATCCACGACTCGACGATCATCAGGGATCGCACGTTCGACCCCGTGGGGTTCGTCGTGCAGCTCGCCCACTTCTCCGTGGAGCCGTTGATCCAGATCGCGGAACCGAACTTGTCGACCGTGCCGCCGCTGACGGAGCACCACTGCGCCCAGTTCACGTACTGCGCGGAGTCGCCCGACGAGCCGCGGTTCGTGTACGCGGTGCCCGCGGTGTCGATGTTGCCGGCGATGCCGACCTGCTTCACGACCTGCAGTCCCCAGTGCTTCGTCGCGCCGCCGGCGAGCAGCACCGTGTACGCGGGACCGGTGAGCGACTGCGTCGTGCCGTTGAACCGCACCGCCGCGTGCCCGCCCGACGCCGTGATCTTCTGCGGCGAGCCGGCGGCCGAGCCCAGGTTGTTCCCGTTCCCGGTCGAGTCGTTCCAGCCGTTGACGTTGGTCCCGCTCGAGACCGTGATGTCGGCGGGCGCGAGGACCTGGAGCGCGTCGGCGCCGAGGATCTTGACGATCTGCGCGAAGGACGCGTTCCGCGCGGAGACGACGTGACCCACGAGCTCAGCCCACCAGGGTCCACTCGCCCGTCGCGCCGCCGGCGCCGTCGAGCGAGTGCCAGCGCAGGAGCCACATCCCCGCCGCCGCCGCGGTCGAGCCGGGCAGCGTGAGCGTCGCGTTGACGCCGTTGATCTTCTGCGCGCCGTTCGGCACGAGGCTGATCCCCGCGGTGCCGAACGTGCCGTCGGTGTGCGCGCGCTTGTAGATGGGCCACTCGCGGTCCGTCGACGGCGACGCGTGCGCGTTGATCGTGCAGACGCCGGAGTGGTCGTTGCAGTCGATGCGGTCGATCGTGTCGCTGAGCGTCGTCGTGCCGTTGTTGTTCTGCGTCGCGACGACCTTCCCGCCATCGTGCTCGTGGTCGCTCTTCGCGAGCGTCGACGCGGAGCCCGCGGCGTTCGCACGCTTCACTTCGACGGGCGTCCCGGTCGAGACCGAGTGCTTGTGGTCGATCGCCGACGCCATCCCGCCGGCGGTTCCAGCAGACGCCGAGCCCGCGTCGACGGCGACCGGCGACGTCGAGCCGGTGAGCGGCGCTTGCAGGAGCGCCCAGCGCTGCAGCGTCGCGTCGTAGATGAGCCACACGCCGCGGCCCGGCTTGAGCACCACGTCGACGCCGCCGAGCGCGAGGCGGTTCGCCGCGCTCGAGCTGCCCGACTGGTCCTTGAGCGTGATGTCGAAGGAGCCGACGTTGCGGACGAGCAGCACGCGGCCGTTGACGTTCGCGTTGCTGATCCCCGTGACGTCGACGTTCACGCTGCTCGAGAGGCGCAGCAGGTTCGCGTGGTCGACGCCCGTCGGCGCGAGGTCGTTCTGGCTCGCGCCGTACGCCGCCGGCGAGATCACCCCGAAGAACGCGAGGTCGCCGGAGAGGATCGTCGTCGAGCCCGACGCGCCGCTCTTGCCGAGCCACACGTTCGTCTGCCGGGTCGCACCGATCAGGATCTGCCCGAACCCGCCGGCGCCCGCGGTCCCGACGTCGAGCGTGATGTCGCCCGTCGGGCGCGTGCCCGAGCCGTCGCCGCTTTGGAAGGCGAGGTTCGTCGCGTCGAGCGTGTCGCCCACCGTGTCGTTGCCGACGATCGCGAAGTCGCCGCCGCTCGGCGCCGCGACGAGGAACCCGTCGCCCCTCAGGGCCATCGTGATCCCGACCCACCCGTTCGCGTCGATCAGGACGTACGGCGTGCCCGTCGGCTGCGACGGGTTGAGCAAGACGGTGCCGCCGCCCGCGTCGTACGCGGCCTGCAGCGTCACGACGGGCACGCCGGCGAACGCGCCGTCGAACCACACGTCGTAGGGTCCGGCGCCGGCGACGATCTTCCCGACGAGGCGCGAGTTTGTGCCCGGCGTCGTCGAGAGCCCGCCCGCGTCGGTCAGGTAGACCTTCGCGCCGACCGACGGCGAGCCGCCCACCGCGACCCCGACGAGCAGGCCGCTGCGCCGCACGAGGATGAGGCCGCTCGACAAGCTGCCGCCCGGCGCCGCCGAGAAGATCACGTAGAGCGGCGAGTCGGTGACGTACGACGCGTTCGCGAGTGCCTTCGTCGCGACGGGCGAGCCGCCCGAATCGCTGCTGATCCGGACGACGTCGCCGACCGCGGACGAGTAGCCCGCCGTCACCGCGCCGATCAGCCCGTACTTGCGCGCCTCCTCGAGGCTGCCCGACGTCGCGCCCGTCGCGAGGCCGAGCGCCGTCGCGACCTCGATGAACCGCAGGACCAGGTTGTCCCAGTGCGTCGCGTCGCTCTGGTGGACCGGGTCGGTGTAGCTGTGCGACGGGTCGTTCGTCTTCGACTGCCCGAGCACGGCGCCGGCTGCGCCGCTCTCGGACTGCACCGGCATGACGGTAAGGCCGCCCATCGCGAGGGCAGCATAGCCGACGCGACTCTCCGGGCGCTACGCGCCGTCCGCGTCCCGACGTCGGGACGCCTCCTCGACGGCGTCGTCATCGGGGCCGCCGAGCTCGTCGCGGCCCGCCGCGAGGTACGCCGCGACGCGCTCCTCGGCGAGCCCCGCCGCGACCATGAGCTCGTCGCATCCGAGCGCGCTACGACCCTCGACGAGGGCCCCGACGAGCGACGTCCCGCTGCCGCACACCGGGTCGCAGACGACGTCGCCGGGCCGCGAGTAGTCCTGCACGACCTGCCGCATCGCCCAGAGCGGCTTGCCGCCGGTCATCAGGAGCCGCTCGCGCGGACCGTAGTACGCGCCGCGCGTCGTGCGCCAGTCGAACCCGGTCGGGCGCGACAGCACGACCTGGTACGTCCACGTGCTCGGCCCGTCGCCGCGCAGCCGCACGCGCGAGCCCGTCACGACCATCGGGACGGGCGGCGCGTCGAAGACGTAGCGGCCGTGCCGGCGCATCGCGGCGCCCCACACCGGCGCGAGCACGTGGTCGGTGATCGACACGGCCCACCCGAACGTCACCGGGAGCCACGCGTCGCAGAACGCGTCGACCTGCGCCGGGGTCCAGTGCTTGTACCGGATGCGCTTGCGCCCGTCGGGCAGGAGGCCGTTGTGCCCCTTGTGCGTCCGCTCCGAGTAGGGCGTGTCGGCGAGGAGCAGGTCGACGCCCTCGCGTCGCGCGGCGAGCTCGGCGGCCAGGTCCGCCGCGGTGCACGCGTGGATCGCGACGCGCGGGTGCTCGATGAGGCTCGGGCCGATCACCGACGCGACCTCGAGCCGAGCCGCGTCACGTCGACGGAGCCGTGCGGGAGGATCGCCGCCTTCTCGACGGGACGACCGTCGGCCCACGCCGGCGGCGTCGCCCCCCTCGCGTGCGCGGCGCCGACCGGGCAACGCTTGCACGTCGGGTCGGCCTGCAGCTTGTGGCGCTCCGCGCACGCGACGACGCGGAGCCGCGTCCCGAGCGGTCGGCAATGGAAGCCGTCGACGGGGCGCTGCAGGTTGATCCGGTCGGTCACCGCGCCTCGAGGACCGCGGCGAGGCGGTCCCACTCGACGCGCGCCCGGTCGAGCTCGTGTCGCCGGCGCACGAGCAGGCTGTACCCGCGCGGCTGCCGGAGCGCGACGGCCGACACCGTCGCGTCGACGACGCGCCGGAGCTCGAGCTCCGCCGCGCGGGCCCGCCACCGGCAGAACCGCGCGAGCAGCGCCGCGATCACCCCACGCGCTCCGGCGCGAGGCCGCGGTCGATCCACTCCTCGTGCGGCGACGCCATGAGCGCGGCGACGGTGGCGCGCGCGAGCTCCTGCATGATCGGGCGGAGCCACGCCTCGACCTGCAGCGCGTCGAGCTCGACGTCGAGGTGCTCGAAGCACGCGAGCCGGAACGGCCGCACCGAGAAGTCGGCGAGGCGGTCGACGACGGTGTACTTCGGGCTCGACTGCCGCGCCCACTCGACGACGTCGAGCATCCCGCACAACGCGAGCTCGCGCGCCACCGAGAACGCGACGACGTCGACCGACTCGAAGATGCTAGACGACCAGTCGCGGTCTACCGACGCGACCAGGTCGACGGCCGCGTCGATCTTCAGCAGCGAGTCGGAGACGTGGCGCGCGACGCCGGCGACGGTGAGTCGCGGCCGCTCCTCCCACTCCTCGTAGTGCTTGTTCCAGATCGCGCCCGGGCTCGGCGGCCCGTCCTCGAAGGTGCGCTCGCGCTGCTCGTCCGTCGTCATGTCCCTGCTCCGATCCCGAGGCGCGCAGCCTCGTCGCTCGCGAGCCCGCGCCACCAAGCGCGAGCCGTCTCCTCGTTCGTCGGGTCGTTCCACCAGTGGCTCAGGCCGCTCGGGTGCGGCGCGAGCGCGTAGACGAG
>Ga0068860_100002477_pt1 | contig 19367 bp, 19 predicted proteins | sample KBSSwiS32_FD_66597 | JGI IMG/M metagenome (GOLD analysis project Ga0068860, IMG submission 66597) | Switchgrass rhizosphere microbial communities from Kellogg Biological Station, Michigan, USA - KBS Switchgrass S3-2 | ecosystem: Host-associated > Plants > Roots > Rhizosphere > Soil ...
GAAATGAAGCGAGTCTCGCTAGCGCTCCTCGCTGCGATCGTGTGCGCCGCGCAAACGCCAACGGCATCGCTGAGCGGTTCGGTATACGACGAGCTCGGAGCACCCATCATCGCCGCCAAGCTGTCGCTGCGCAGCGAGAAATCGCCGTTGTACTTGACCAAGACCACGGAACAAGGTACGTTTCAATTCCCACGAATCACGGACGCGGGGAGTTATACGCTGTCGATCGACCAGGCTGGGTTCTGCAAGGTGGAGATCGCAGCGATCGTGGTGTCAGCAGGCGAGCGCAAGACGCTGCCGCGCGTGACGCTGAAGGCCCCGGCGGAGGGGCAGAACTGTCCGTAACATTCGAGTAAGATGGTGGCGTGATCGGTTGCACTTTGTTGATTGCGTTGCTGAGCGCTTTGGCGTGTTTCGCGCAGGAGCAACCAGGGAGGCTCACTGGCACGGTTACCGAACCCTATGGTAATTCACCTATCCCACATGCTGAAGCGCGGCTTGAATCTGAAGAGCCGAAGGGTCGAACTTTTGTAGTCACGACCGACGATTTAGGACAGTTCCGACTTGCCGATCTACCACCGGCGACTTATCGCCTAGAGGTCCGTAAACCGGGTTTCAGAATGTGGCAAGAGTCAGGAATTCGATTGTCGGCTGGCCAACAGATCTCAATCCCTACCGTGTTTCTAATTGTGGGTAATGGATGCGGGGCGCCAACAGTCGATGTCGTACACAGTTTGGCGGTCGGAGACGTTTCGAGTACGCTGCGAGGTTCTGTCTTTGACAGTAAGAATTCGCCGGTCATCGGGGCTAGCGTATCGCTGAACTGCGTCGGATGCGCTACGAAGACTTCCCGTGAGGGTCAATTTGTCTTCTCCAATTTGACGCCAAGAAACTATACGCTGAGCGTCTCAATGAAGGGATTCTACCCGGAAGCCCTTTCTCATTTTCTCGTCTTAGAGAAACAGGATTGGACGTATTTCCCCATTCAGCTTAAGCGTTGCCCATTCGGAGGGTGCGGGTTGAAACCGCGCCCGAAACAGATCGCTCACTGCGAATAGCGCTCAGCTCGGCCGTTTCCAACGAACGATTGGTTTGCGTGCGGCGGTTACTTCGTCCACTCGCGCGGTGCGGGTGGTGTGTGGGGCGGTCTTCACCACGTCCGGAGTTTCTTCGATTTCCTTGGCGATGGAAATCATGGCGTCGGCGAAGAGATCGAGCTCGCGTTTGCTTTCGGTCTCGGTGGGCTCGATCATCAGCGCGCCTTTGACGATCAGCGGGAAGGCCACCGTATACGGGTGGAATCCATAATCGATCAGGCGCTTGGCGATGGTCATGGTATCGATGCCGAGTTTCGACTGGCGCGCGTCGCTGAAGACGCACTCGTGCATGCTGGGCTCTTGATAGGGCAGGTCGTAATACGGCTCTAGCAATTTGCGGATGTAGTTCGCGTTGAGCAGGGCGTCGAAGGTGGCGCGAGGGAGGCCATCGCCGCCGTGGGCCATGATGTAGGCTAGCGCGCGCACCAGTACTCCGAAGTTCCCGTAGAAGGCGCGGACGCGGCCGACGGAATGCGGGCGGTCGTAGTTCCAGGTCCACTGATCGTTGACGCGGGCTAGGCGCGGGATCGGCAGGTATGGTTCGAGATGCTGCTTCACGGCTACCGGGCCGGAGCCGGGGCCGCCGCCACCGTGGGGAGTTGAAAAAGTCTTGTGCAGGTTCAGGTGCATCACGTCGACGCCGAAATCGCCGGGGCGGGAAATACCGGCGAGGGCGTTCATGTTGGCGCCGTCCATATAGAGCAGTGCGCCTTTGGCGTGCAGGATCTCGGCTACTTTGGAAATGTTTTCCTCGAACACGCCGATGGTGTTGGGATTGGTGACCATCATCCCGGCCACATCCTCATTCACGGCGCACGCGAGGGCTTCGACATCCACCATGCCGCGGGCGTTCGACGGAATGTTTTGGACTGCGTAGCCGGCCATGTGCGCGGTGGCGGGGTTGGTGCCGTGGGCGGAATCGGGAATGAGAATCTTTTTGCGCGGGTTGCCTTTGGCGGCTAGCGCGGCGTGAATCATCAGGATGCCGGTGAACTCGCCGTGCGCGCCCGCGGCGGGCTGCAGGGTGATGGCGTCCATGCCGGTGATCTCTAGCAGGCAGCGTTCGAGCTCCGAAATAACTTGCATGGCGCCTTGCGAGAGCGAGTCGGGCTGATAGGGATGAATCCACGCCATGCCGTCGACGCGCGCGGCTTGCTCGTTGATACGCGGGTTGTATTTCATGGTGCAGGAACCTAGCGGATACAGGCCCAGGTCGATGGCGTAGTTCCAGGTCGAGAGGCGCGTAAAGTGGCGGATCACATCGACTTCGCTTACCTCCGGGAAGTCGTCAATTGTGATGCGCGTGTTCCCTGCCCCCAGCGCCTCGGCGGCGTCGATGGTGGGGACGTCCAAGTCGGGGAGTTGGTAACCCTTCTTACCTGGCGAGCTGAGTTCGTAGAGCAGCGGTTCATTCTGCGTGGGGTGCGGACGGACTTTTTTGATCACGCGAACACCTCCGCTACTTGGTCCATCTGTGTTTTGCGGCTCATTTCGGTGCAGCACAATAGCATGGTGTTTTTGAGTTCGGGATAAAACTTTTCGACCGCCAAGCCGCCGATGATCTTCTTGGCTTCGAGCGCGCGATTGATGTCGCCGACAGTCTTCGCGTCCGCTTGTGCTACGAATTCGTTGAAGAACGGTCCGCTGAAGCGCGGCTTGAGTTTGTCTGCGAGGTAGTGCGCTTTGGAAAGATTTTGCACTGCTAATTCGCGCAAGCCCTCTTTGCCGTAGACGGAGAGGAACACAGTAGCCATTAGTGCGATCAAGGCCTGATTGGTGCAGATGTTGGAGGTGGCTTTCTCACGGCGGATATGCTGTTCGCGCGTCGCGAGCGTCAGGCAGAACGCTCGGTTGCCGTTGGCGTCCTTGGTCTCGCCGGCCAGGCGTCCGGGGATTTGGCGAATTAACTTTTCCTTGCACGCGATGACTCCGGCGAATGGTCCGCCATAACTGGGGGGGAGTGCGAAGGACTGTAACTCGCCCGCCACGATGTCAGCGTCGCGCGGTGGTTCTAGCAATCCTAGCGAGACGGCTTCGGAGAATACTACTACGAGTAAAGCTGCGTGCTCATGGGCAATGGCGGCGGCTTGCTTGACGTTTTCGACGATGCCGAAGAAGTTGGGCGTCTGAATGATGACGGCGGCGGTGTCTTTCGTGATGGTGCGAGACAGGTCTTCGATATCGAGTTGGCCTGACTCGGTATCGTAACCGAACTCGTCGAGCGGAATGCCCTGGTGCTGAGTGTAGGTTTGCAGCACCTCGCGGTACTCGGGATGTACACTACGGGCGGTGAGGATGTGGCTCCTTCCCGTCGCGCGGATGGCCATCATGGCAGCTTCGGGCACCGCGGTGGAGGCGTCGTACATGGACGCGTTCGCCACATCCATGCCGGTCAACTGGCAGATCATGCTTTGAAATTCGAAGATCGCGGTGAGCGTGCCTTGCGAGATTTCGGCTTGGTAGGGCGTGTAGGACGTCAGGAATTCGCTGCGCGAGACCACAGTGTCGACCAGCACGGGGCGGTAGTGATTGTAGACTCCCGCGCCCAGGAAGCACGCATAGCCATTACCGCCACCAACCGCGTTCTCCGCGCCGCGGGCTTTGAAGTAATCGAGAATATCGTATTCGCTGCGGCCGGGCTGAATCGCGAGTTGCTTTTTGAAGCGGACAGCGGCGGGCAGGTGGGCCACCAGGTCTTCTATTTTTTTGAGACCGATGGTATCGAGCATCTCGCGACGCTCTTCGTCTGACTTAGGTAGGTAGCGCAACGATCATTTACCCTTCTCCCAGATAGGCTTGGTAATCGGTGGGGGAAAGGAGCCGATCGATTTCCTCCGGGACGGACAACTTTATCTTAGCAATCCATCCTGCGCTATGCGCATCTGAATTGAGAAGTTCCGGCGTGGAGGTTAAAACATCATTAGATTCAATGACTTCGCCGGATACCGGGGCGAAGATTTCACTGGCCGCTTTGACGGATTCGACGACCGCGAAGGTCTTGCCCTGCTCTACGTGAGTGCCGACTTTGGGGACTTCGACGAAAACGATATCGCCCAATTCGTGCTGCGCGTGGTCGGTGATGCCGATGGTTCCGATGCCGTTTTCGACGTGCACCCATTCGTGTTCTTTGGTGTAACGATAGTTGTCCGGATACATGATTACCTCGCTCGCTTATAAAATGGCATCGGGATGGTGACGGCTTCGACTCCACGGCCACGCACGGAAATTTCGATGGCGTTTCCGGGCTCGGAGAGCGGGAGTGGAAGAAAACACATTCCGATGTTTTTGTTTAACGCGGGCGCCGGACCTCCGCTCGTCACCCAACCTGATCCTACGCCGTTCGCCAGGATTTCGTAGCCGTCGCGGGCGATGCCGCGGCCTTTCACTTCGAATCCGGCTAGCTTGCGCGTGATTCCCTGCTGCTTCTGCTTCACTAATGCCTCGCGACCCAGGAAGTCGCCTTTGTCGAGTTTAACAATCCAGTCTAACCCGGCTTCCCAGGGCGTGATGGAGGCGTGAATTTCATGGCCGTAGAGTGGCATGGCAGATTCCAGGCGCAGCGTGTTGCGAGCGCCCAGGCCGCAGGGGATGATTTCCACGCTCTTGCCTGCTGTCAGGATTTCGTTCCACAGACGAACGGCGTGCTCGGGTGCGACATAGATCTCCCAGCCATCCTCACCGGTGTAGCCGGTGCGGGCGATGCGTGCGGGGGCTCCGGAGAAATGGCCGTCGACGAAGTGGTAGCGCTTGATGGGTGCGAGGTTGATGTCGGTGAGTTTTTGGACGACGCCGGTGGCGAGCGGTCCTTGGACGGCGAGTTGGGCGAAGCGCGGGCCGGCGTTTTCGACGGTGGCGGCGAAACGATTATTCGCGACGATATGGTCGTAATCCTTATCTTGATTGGAGGCGTTGACGCATAGGAAGTAATGCTCGTCGGCGACTTTGTGGACCAGGATGTCGTCGACGAATCCGCCGTGTCCGTAGAGCAATGCGGAATATTGGGCTTGGCCTAGCTTGAGTTTCGACGCGTCGTTTACGGTGACGTATTGCACTAGATCGAGTGCTTGCGGGCCGCGCACGTCGATCTCGCCCATGTGGCTGACGTCGAACAATCCTACACCGTGGCGCACGGCGCGGTGTTCGTCAAGGACTCCTCTATATTCGACAGGCATGTCCCAGCCGCCGAAGTCGACCATCTTGGCGCCCAAGGAGCGGTGGACGGCGTTGAGCGGAGTTTTCAACAACGCCATGCTACTTGAGCACCGGGCGGATCATGTCGAAGCGGTCTTTGATGCGGCTGTAGGAGGGGCCGCCCATGCGCGCGACCGGGTTGAGCTTGTCGGGATCGATGAACATGTCTTTGTCGATGATACTATCGCGCACGTGGAAGCGGACCACTTCGCCAATGACCACGGTGCCGCCCCAGGGTTTATCGCTGACTTCGATGATGTGGTGGACGATGCACTCCATATTGACGGGCGATTCGAGCACGCGCGGGGGCTTGACGATGTCGCTGGGGACCGGCGTTAGGCCGCAAACGTCGAACTCACTAATGTCGGGGGCGTAGTCACCGGAGGTCAGGTTCATCTGCTGCGCGATCTCTTCGCTGACGATATTGGCCACGAATTCGCGGGTGGCTTTGACGTTGAGCAGCGTGTCCTTGGGCGGGCGGCGGTTCATGGGGCAGAACATGACCATGGGCGGCTCGCCACAAATGGCGTTGAAAAAGCTGAAGGGCGCTAGATTGACAACTCCGGCGGCCGAGATCGACGAGATGAAGCCGATGGGGCGCGGAATGACGCTACCGGTGAGGATTTGATAGGCGATAGGCGCAGGAATGGTTTTGGGGTCAATGATCACTTAACTGATTATGACCGATTCGCTGTGCCTGTCTCCTTTCTCATCCTTCTCAACTACAAATCCTAACGGGGCCCCTCAAGCCGGCATTAACCCGTGAGACTTCCATTCGGAAGCCCGGCGATCTAGGAGAGACCACCTACCGAGCGGGACGGAGTTCCAGTGCTCCGCTACTACCACACCGTTGATACGCTTTGCGAAGGAGTCTAGAACTTCGCTCACGTGGCCCTTAGCCCCCGGTGGGCGGGACGGGCTCTCACGTGGATCAAGCTACGCCACATGGGTCGCATAAGAGACCAAGTAAAACGCGAAGCGATTGAGGTGGTTAGAGATGCGAATACTGCTAGGATTGTGAACGCAAAACGTATCAGAAGCCGGGAGCGGGTAGGATGTCGGCGGTAATCCAAGGTTGACGATGTTGACAACTGCCTCACAACTGATCTCTCCTTGGGTGCGGAGGTTTGCTAACAAAATCGCCGTCGTGAAGCTAAACGACCTTTACGGGGTCGGTGCGTTTTTTAGGGTAGAACAAATTCTTCAGTCCGGCGAATCGATCCGTGTCGGGCGGCTGCAGCGGAATTTCTTGTCCGGCCAACGAACCGGCCAGTGTGAGGTAGGCTTTGCCGAGCAGGGAGTCGAGGCTCACGGAACTCGTGCCGGCGATGGATTCCTGGATCACGGCGTAATCGTTGGGCAGGACGGCGGCGATTTTTCCGCTCATCACTTTTTCGTATTCTTCGACCTCTACGGTGGCTGGGTGCTGCAGGACGCGGTTCAGAATCACGCGCCGCGCGGAGGCTTTGGTGCCGCGTGTTTCGAGTTGCCGGAGACGTCGCCGGGCCACTTCCATACAGATGGGCTCCGGGGTGCACACCACGAACATGTTCTTGGAGTGATAGCTGACGGCTTCGGTGACGCGATCCACCACTTCCGGCAGGTCCACGATCACGATGTCGTAGCGCTTCTTGGCGAAGGCCAGCAAACGATCAAAGTTCAAGGGCGAATCCTGACCAGCGGTGCGCGGGCCCCAGGCGGCAAGAATATCGACGCCGTGGCTATTGGTAACCATGGTGGGCCAGGAGCGGTCGTCCAACATCTCGGAGGTCTCGAGCGCCTCCATCACCGAGGCTTGCGGCTTGAAGTTCAGCAGGAGCGGAAGAGTGCCGGAATAGAAATCGGCTTCGATCAAGAGAACTGTTTTATCGAGGACCTGGGCCAGGCAGGTGGCCGTGTTCAGCGCCGTCAGGGTGGCGCCAGAGCCGCCTTTCGCGGGCAGGAATCCATGCACAGAGGGTTCGGTTTTTTGTTGGTCCAAGGCCAGGCGGATGGTTTGCAGGAAATCGCGTTCTTCAAAAGGCGCGACCATGATCTGCCAAATCCCGGCTTCGAGGGCGGCGCGTTCTTCGGCCACGGGTGCGCTCGCGAAGCCCACAAAAGTCATGGCAGCGCGATTCACTTGCAAGCGCTTCGTCAGCTCCAGGGCGGCGGGGAGGGTGGCTGGATTCAGATCGATAAATAGGATATCCGCGCGGTAGGAGGTCACCAAACGCACGACGGGTTCGGGGAGGCCTTGGAGATCGACAGTTTTTTGAACCACGATATCTAACGCGCCGCACAGGGTCTTGAGGCGGGCGATTAGGTCCGGCGTTTCTCCTGCGATAATTCCTTTTAACACTAACGGACTCCCGTAAGCGCCAAGCGACACGCAAGATACTCTCTGCGGAGGTCGTTTGTAACGTATCCGTATCATCGGCGGACGAGGTACTAATCTTTATGCGGCCGGGGTCCGCCTTTGCGGGCGGGCGGCAAGGGGGTCGCCGCCCGCAAACCTCTGAAGGAGTACGTGGCTAGGGAGCCACAAAACGAAGAATCCGGCCCGCGGAGCCGGAGGCTGCGCCTAGGTCGCTCACATAGATGGCTCCATCCGGACCGATGGTCATCGCTGTGGGCACGATAAGGCTATCGAGAATCACCTCCGCGCCGCTGCCGGAAAGCCGCACGATGCGGCCGGCAAAAGGTGCGGGGAATCCGTTGGCGGCGGAGAGTTCGAGCACATAGAGCCGGCCAAGGGAGTCGGTTTCGACCCCGACAACCGTGGTGAACCCGTCGACGAAGCCGGTTATCTGACCGTGCTTGGTGACTTGGTACAGTTTTTCGGTTCCTGCTTGGATCGGGAAGCCCCCCAGATTTCCCACGTAGAAGGAGCCGTCTTTCCAGGCGACGGACGTGGGCACGATGTGGCCGAGCGTCGCCGAGATATCCGCGAGCTGATCGATGTGGCCTCCCTGGTTAATACTTAGCAGGCGTCCATGGTTTGCCTCGACCACGATGAAGTGGCCGTCGACAACCTTCATGCTGTAGGGGGTTCCATCCGGCTCGAAATCGCCGGCATCGGGATGGGCAACGGGGTTTTGGCGGACGAAGGCGCTGATGTCGGCAACTAACTCCGCGGTACCTTTTTTGGTGTCGATGCGAATCAGGCCATTGGGCGCCGTGGGATTCCCGTGAGAGCAGCCTCCGCCCGCCAACAGTGCGTACAGGTTATCCCCATGGAAGGCTACCGCGGCGACGCCCTGGGTGTCGCCCGTAGGTAAGCTGCTGATGGCGGAAGGCAATCCGTCGATCACGGTTGTCCGCGTACCGTTGGCCTCAATACGAGAGACGCGCGCCGATGGGCCGCCCGAATAGGGGCCGACCGGAGGGGGCGTTCCTTGGCAACCGGCGGGAACCGGCTGGGTGCCGCCGAGGCCCGCTTCGGCAACATACAGCAATCCGTCGGGACCAAAGGCCAGTCCGCGGGGTCCTTCTAGACCCGATGCGTAGATGGTCGTGCCATTCGGTATTGGCTGAGCTTTGACTACAGCCACTAGCGAGAGCGCGACGAGGAGAATCGAGGTTTGAAATAGTTTCATGAGTGCAACTATGCGTGGCGCGAGGCGATGGCGCGCCTTAGTTTAATGTGGATATTCTTAACGCGATATTAGGATGCAAACTGCTAAAAGCACTAGGATTCCCAATTCGTATCGCGCGAAGATCGCAGGAATTGCGCCGTGATTGCGGGTGCCGCGGGTGGTACCGTACTGGATTCTCAGGCCGACTACTCACGGGTTATAATCAGGCCGTGAGTACGCATTGTCAGACTCACCGCGATCTACGGAGCGCGTATGGCGAGGCGGTGGAGACGCTTCGTTCCGCCCTGCTGGTTTTGGGGGACGCAGCCGGATATCCAGACGAGCCGGAGGTGTGTGCCGCGGCGCAAGAGCGGGTAACGCTGGAGCGCACGCGGTGCGAGTCTCTGTTCAAGGCGCTGAAGACTCATCTGAGCCAACACCAGTGCGCTCCGGTGCGCACGGCGGCGTGGACGGCGACTCGCTCCCGCTAACCCGAATCGTTAATGTTATTCGATGCTGGACACGGCGCCGTCGGTGAGGCGTAGCGCGCCGAATCTTTGGCCGTTCTGGCGATAGCTGTAGACTTCGACCAAGTGGCCGTCATCGAACATGGTGATCCTGGAGGCTGGCGCGCCCAGTCTGAGCAGGTCGGCGCGGGACATGCCGTTCGAGATCGTGTGCAGTTCCTCGGGTGACATTTCACGCGGAGGCGGCAGGGTGGGCGCCACGTCTGAGAGTGAACGAATGCGGGTGATTTCCTGGGGAAGCGCGTACTGCGCAACGGGAATCGCAGCGGCGCGCTTGTGCGGCGCGGGCGGCAGGGGCACGCCACCGGTTTCATCCGACGGGCCTTCGACAACCTTGAAGGGCGGCGGCTCCGGGACGTCTTTCTTGGTTGGTTTGGCGGCGGCTGCCTTGGCGGTCTGCTGGTCAACCTTTCCGAAGATGGCGGTGATGCCGTTGCTGACCGACTTACCACTGGCTCCGCCAATGGCGCTGCCGGCGGTGATGGCTCCGAACTCGGTCAGATTCTGCGAAAAAGCGGTGGATGAAATCAAAACAAAGAATGCCAGGTTACGCAATGCAATACCCTCCAGTTCGAGCGTAGCAGTGGGGGGCGGCGAGCCGGAACGAGGGGTTCACCTTACGCACACCTAGGAAATCAGCTGAGACGGCGGAGGCCGCGGAGCCGGAGCGTATGATGGGAATTGAGGGATGGAGATGTCCGGTCTAACCACCACCGAGGCGCCCTTTATCGAGCAGGCCCGCCATAACGGGCAACTTTACATTCATCAGCCTTACGACCTTTATACAGAGGAAAATCATCGGGCGTGGAGCAGTTTGTACCGTCGCATGCTGCCGCGTTGGGAACGTTATGCGAACCGGCATTTCCGTGCGGGGCTAGAGGCGCTGAAGCTGGATCACGACCGGGTGCCGTGTCTGAAAGACGTCAACCGGTTTCTGCAACCGCTCACGGGATTCCAGGCCAAGGCGGTGAGCGGTTACGTTCCTACGTTTTTGTTTTTCGATAGTCTGCGGAACCGGGAGTTTCCGACGACGATTACGATCCGGCGGGGGGATCATCTGGATTATCTGCCGGAACCGGATATCTTCCACGATGTCGCGGGGCATGTTCCGATGCACACCGATAAGCATTTCGCGGAGGCGCTGGTGCGGTTCGGGGAGTGCGCGCATACGGCTGTGGCGTTGGCGGGTGACATTGCGGACCCGATGGAGCGGGTCCATACGGTGACGAGCATTATTAAAGCGATGGCTCGTTTCTTTTGGTTTACCATCGAGTTCGGGCTGATGTCCTCACCTAATGGGTTAAAAGTGTATGGGAGCGGGCTGCTGAGTTCTTACGGGGAGATTGAGCACGCGATTGAGTCGGCGGAGGTGCAGAGATATCCGATGCAATTGGAGTGGGCGATCAATCAGAGTTTTGAGATTGATCACTACCAACCGCTGCTGTTTGTGGTGGAGTCGTTCGATCACCTCTTTTATTTGGTGGGGCGGTTGGAGCAGTGGATGAAGGACGGGCGGCTGAACCATGTGGCTCCGGGGGAGCCGGGGGTGGAGGAGGCTGACTTGCAGAGTTTTTTGGATGCGGCGGGATAGTCTTAGCGGGCGGCTTCTTTGCGGTGGGGCGCTTCGGCCCGGGCGCGTTTTACTATGGTGGCGAAGCGGTGGGCTAGTTCACGGAGGCGGTGGGTTTGGCGGAGTTGGATGGATTCGTGGGGGATGAGGGCTTCGCCGATGCCGATCGCGGTGGCGCCGGCGCGGATGAAGTCTCCCGCGTTCTCTTGATTCACGCCGCCGGAGGCGATTAGGGGGATGTGCGGGAAGGGGGCTTTCAGTGCGTGGATGTAGTGGGCTCCGCCTACTTGCGCGCAGGGGAAAATCTTGACGAAGTCGCAACCGGTGCTCCAGGCTTTCATGACTTCGGTGGGGGTTAGAGCGGCGGGGATCACTAGGGCGTTGGCGGCCGTGGGGAACGGGGCGTTGCCCAGGTCGAGTCCTGGGCCGGAAAGGAACTGGGCGCCGGCGTCGAGGCAGCGGCGGGCGGTGGTTGTGTCCATGACTTCGCCGGCGCCGACGATGACTTTAGGGTGATCGCGCACCAGGGCGGCGAACAGGTCGAGCGCGCCGGGGACGATCATCGTCACTTCGACAATGGGGATTCCCGCGCCGGCGATTTCTTGCGTGATGAAGTCGGCGTCTTCTGGCGTGGAGACACGGATGCAGGGGATGATACCGACCTCTGCGATGCGGGCGTGCACTTCCGGCTTGGTCATCAACAATATTGTATTTGACCGCCTGCGCTGGCACTCGTATAATCCTTGTCATTATGAAACTCTTCAAAATCGCGACGGTGATGTGGGTGCTCTCAGTGACTCCGGCGTTCGGGCAGGGTTATCTGAGTGCGCTCGAGACGAACAAGAAGGTGGTCTTCGATTTCTACCGGCTGGTGTTTGAGCCGCGCAATGCGGACTTGGCGGAGATCTATATCGCCGAGGATATGATTGAGCACAATCCGCGCATGGCGAACGGGCGCGCGGAGTTGGTGAAGCTGATTCAAGCGCTGCCGAAGCCGGCCAGCGATGAAGTGGGTCCGGCGCTGAAGAATCCTCCGGCGTTGATTACGGCGGAGGGCGATCTGGTGACTTACGTTTTTAAACAGGTGGTGCCGGATCCGAAGGATAAATCCAAGACTTACGAGCGGTTTTCATTCGATACGTTTCGTGTGAAAGGCGGGAAGATTGTAGAGCATTGGGATGGAGCGTCGCGATGATGATGCGAATTGCGATGGTGCTGTGCGTCCTCGTGCTGGGCGGGTTGGCGAAGGCGCAGACGCTGGACATTTATGTGATTGACGTCGAGGGCGGCAACGCTACCTTGTTCGTTTCGCCGTCGCACGGGTCGCTGTTGATTGACACCGGCAACGCGGGGGCGGTGGCGTCGGTACGCGATGCAGGACGGATTTTGGATGCGATGAAGGACGCCGGCGTGCAGCAAATCGATCATCTGATCATCACGCATTGGCATGGCGATCATTTTGGCGGGCTGGCGGAACTGGCTGCGAAGACTTCGATCAAGGAGTTTATCGATCACGGTCCGAACGTGCAGCCGGGGGAGCTGGCGGATAACTTTTTGAAGAACACTTATCCGGGGCTTTACGCGAAGGCCAAACATACTGTTGCTAAGCCGGGTGACAAGATCTTGATGGCGGGGCTGGATGTGCGCGTGGTGGCGTCGGCGGGCGAGACCATTCAGACGCCTCTGCCGGGCGGCGGGAAAGCGAATCCTTATTGTGCGAACTATAAGCCTGGGGATAACAACGCGGAAGACCCGCAGTCGGTGGGGGTTCATGTGGCGTTTGGGAAATTCCGCACGGTTCATTTGGGAGATCTGACGAAGAACAAGGAATTCGAGTTGATGTGCCCGAACAATCGCATCGGCACGGTGGATGTGCTGTTGGGGTTGCATCACGGGCAGTCGAGCTCGAATTCGGAAGTGGCGGTGCATGCGCTACATCCGCGCGTCGCGATCATGAATGACGGCACGCGCAAGGGCGGCGAGCCGGACGTCATGAAAACCGTGCATTCTTCGCCGGGGTTGGAAGATCTGTGGCAGATTCATTTTTCGCTGCTGAGCGGGCAGGAGTACAGCGTTCCGGGGATGTTCATCGCTAATCCTATTGATGAGCAGCAGGCGGCGATGCCGATTGCACCGATGACGCCTCCGCCGCCGGGGCCGGGTGCGCCGCCGGCTCCGGTGCATAACGGGAACGCGTATTGGATCAAGGTGTCGGCGCGGACGGATGGGTCGTTCACGGTTACGAATTCGCGGAACGGGTTTAGCAAGACCTATCGATAGCGAGGGCGTGCAGGTAGCGTTCGGCGGAGCGGCGCACGGCGGATTTCGCATCGGCATCAATTACAAATCCGGGCCAGGCGCCGTATAGTTTTTCGTAGGCGAAGGGCTCTAGCGCGTCGACGATGTGTTGCACGGTTACGGCGCTGAGCGGGAGCCAGTTCGGGTAGCTGTACATGAAGCTGACCCAGCGGCGATCCATGCAGACTTGCGGAAGGTCGCCGGTGAAGAGGGCTCCAGCGCCGTGCAGGACTTGATAGCCGGGGAAGTGTCCCCCGAGGCGGACCAATGTGAACGTGGAGTCTAGCGCATGGGTTTCGCCTTGCCAGAAATGGATCGAGGGGTCGGGGCGCCGAACCCATTGACTATCGTTTTCGTGCAGATAAATGGGGACGCCGCCGAAGGCTTGGCTCCATTCGACCATCGATGAATAGTAATGCGGGTGCGAGATCGCGATCGCGGAAATGCCGCCCAGGGCTTTGACGAGGGCAATGGTGTCGGGATCGAGCAGGCTGATGCAATCCCACAGTAGGTTGCCGGTGGGGGTTTGGATGAGCAACGCACGTTGGCCGATGGCGAATTTGGGCTCGGTGCCGATGCCCCAGACTCCCTGCCCTTCCTGATAGAGCGTGTTGCGATGGGTCTTGCTCAGGGCTTCGAGCGTGATCCAGCGCTGGCCTTGCAGGCCGACGTATTGGCGCTCGTCTTCGCAGATGGGACAGTTTTCGGGCGGGCGCTCGGCGGGTGGGTATTGCGTGCCGCAGGTGGTGCAGATGTGCAACCTCTCAGTCTAGCGTCTTGTGATCCAATGGGAGCATGTCGGTACTTGTGCTGGCGTTTTTGATTGGCGTGATTGCGGGGCTGCGGTCGATGACGGCTCCGGCGGCGGTGAGTTGGGCGGCGCGGTTGGGGTGGCTGCATTTGGACAACACCTGGCTCGCGTTTCTGGGATTTCAATTTACGCCTTACATCATTACTGTGATGGCGATTGGGGAGTTGATCGCGGACAAGCTGCCGAAGACACCTAGCCGCAAGGCTGCGGGGCCGTTTGGATTCCGCATTGTGTCGGGGGCGCTTTGTGGGGCGGCTATAGGCGGGGGGCAAATCGGCGGTGCGATCGCGGGGGCGCTGGGCGCGGTTGTGGGGACGATGGGGGGATACGAATTCCGGATGCGGCTGGTCAGGGCGACCGGCGGACGGGATCTTCCGATTGCGCTTCTTGAAGACGTGATTGCGGTGGGGGGCGCGGCGTTGATCGTGTCGCGGTTCGCATGACTCACGCGTTCGACGCGATCGTGATTGGCACGGGACAGGCGGGGCCATACATCACCCGACGGCTGGCGGGGAGCGGCATGAAGGTGGCGATCGTCGAGCGGAAATTGTTTGGCGGGACTTGCGTCAACACCGGGTGCATCCCGACGAAGGCTATGGTGGCTAGCGCTTACGCGGCTCACTTGGCGCGGCGGGGGGCGGACTTCGGGGTGGAGATCGACGGCGGGTTGCGGGTCGACATGCAGAAGGTTTCGGCGAGGAAGGCTGAGATCTCGGCGCAGTCCCGGAACGGACTGGAGAATTCGCTAAAGACGCTGGCGAATTGCACGGTGTTTGAGGGGCATGCGCGGTTTGAGTCGCCGCACGAGGTCAGCGTGGGTGCGGAGCGGCTGACTGCGGAGCGCATTTTTATCAATGTGGGCGGGCGCGCGGTGGTACCTGCGCTGCCGGGGGTGGAGGACATTCCGTATCTGACGAACAGCTCCATGATGGGCGTGGATTTTCTGCCGCAGCATTTGATTGTGGTGGGCGGGAGCTATGTTGGGCTCGAGTTCGGGCAGATGTTCCGGCGCTTCGGGAGCGAGGTCACCATTATTGAGATGGGGCCGCGGTTGATCGCGCGCGAGGACGAGGATGTTTCGGCGGCGGTGTTGGAGATTATGCAGCGCGAAGGGATTGAGGTGCGCCTGGACGCTAAGTGCATTGGGTTTTCGAGAGGCGCTGGCGAGATTCGGGCGCGCGCGGAGTGTAAAGAAGGTAGTCCTGAAGTGCGCGGGTCGCATGTTCTGCTGGCGGTGGGGCGGCAACCGAATACGGACGACCTGGGGCTCGATAACGCGGGCGTGGCGACCGATGAGCGCGGGTATATTGCAGTCGACGATCAACTGCGGACCAGTGTGTGGGGTATCTGGGCGGTGGGTGATTGCAATGGGAGGGGCGCGTTCACGCATACGTCGTGGAACGATGCGGAGATTGTGATCGCGAACATTCTGGAGAACGATCCGCGGCGGGTTAGCGATCGCATCCAGGCTTACGGGTTGTACATCGATCCACCGCTGGGGCGATGCGGGTTGACGGAGGCGCAGGTGCGGAAGAGCGGGCGGAAGGCGTTGATTGGGAAGCGTCCGATGACGCGGGTGGGGCGGGCGGTGGAGAAGGGCGAGACGCAGGGGTTCATGAAGATCGTGGTGGATGCGGAGACCAAAGAGATTTTGGGGGCGGCGATTTTAGGGACTGGCGGGGATGAGGCTGTTCACTCTATTTTGGATGTGATGTATGCTAAGGCGCCGTATACGGTGATACAACGCGCGATGCATATTCATCCTACGGTGTCGGAGTTGATCCCGACGATGTTGGGGGAGCTTAAGCAGCTTTAGGGGTGACGGCGTCCGCTTGCTGCGCGCGCGGTTCTGTGCTGCTGCCGTGCGTGTGGGGCTGCTGCCGTGCGTGTGGGCTGCTCGCACAGAACCGCGACTGGAAGAAGCGGCTAGCGTTTGTCTACAACCACTACCCCGCCCTTCACCACTACTTTGGCGTTCAAGAAATTCCAATAGCCTTCTAGCGGATTGCCGTTCAGAACCACCATGTCGGCTAGTTTGCCGGGTTCCAGGGTACCGAGCTGGTCGGACATTTGAATGTAGGACGCAGTGTTCGGGCCCATCAGCTTGATGATGTCTTGCATCGAGAACATCAGGTTCAAACTCTTCAGTTCGTGTTCCAGGCCGGCGTGGGGATCGTAGTTGGTGTCGGTGCCGTATCCGTAAATCACTCCGGCTTCCCAGGAGGTGCGGGCGTTCACGGCTTTGTAGCCGGCTTCCTGACCGCGGCCATCGCCGTCGAGGATGGACTCGGGCCACGGTTTGCCATCGCGGAAGCGCGGTTTGTTATCGTCAGCGAAGACGCCGAACACGGGGACGCCGAAGCCGATGGTTGAAAGCTGCTTGATGCCGGCGGCGGAGACTCTTTTCGCTTCATCGAGAGTGAGCCAACCGAAGTGCGGGGTGTGAACCAGCAAGGGGACGCCGGCGTCGACTGCGGCCATCATGGCGGGCGGGCTCACGGCGTGGACTTGCACTAACACTCCGACCTTCTTCGATTCGTCGACGATGGCGCGGAGGGTTTCCATTTCCTGGGGCGAGGGGCCGGGCTTGGGGGTGAGCGCGATCTCGCCGGTGAACTTGATGCCCATGGCGGCCATTTTGCGAATTTCCTCGCGGGCTTTCTCGGGAGTGTTGTTGTTCAGGCGCACGGAACCGGTGGGGATGATGCGGGGTCCGTTGATGACGCCTTTTTCGATGTGATCGCGGAGGGTGATGTTGCCTTCAGCGGGTCCGCCGCCGGAGAGGATGGTGGTGTAGCCGGCTTCGAGGAGCTGCTGCATCTGTACTTTTTCGTCGGGTCCGGTATTGATGTGGCGGTGCGCATCGATGAAGCCGGGCATCACGCTCATGCCTTTGGCGTCGATGGTTTTCACGCCGGGAGCGTTGGCTGCTCCGGCGGATGCGGAAACAATTTTTCCGCCGCGGACGACGATGGAACCGGAATTGATCACGGCTCCGCTGCCGACGATGATGCGGGCGTTGGTGATCACTAAATCTTGCGCGGATAGATGAAGTGCGGCGCCCAGACAAACCACGGCGGCAATGGCGAACTGTCTTTTCATTCTCATGACCCTCTGAGAGAGCATAGCAAACTGGCATTCCAGATTTCTGGAGCGGGAGGCATTGAGTATACTGGCCAAGAGTCCGAATGAAAGCACAAACGAAGTGGTGGATGACGGTGGCGCTGCTTGCGGCACCGGTGGTGAGCCTGGCGCAAACCGATGAGATCCAGGTGTATGACGCCAACATTGCCGAGAAGGGCAAGTTCAATCTGATGATTCACAATAATTTCACTCCGATTGGGCTGAAGGAGCCGGCGTTTCCCGGAGCGGTTGAATCGAATCATGCGCTGGTGGGGGTTGCGGAGTGGGCCTACGGCGTGACGGATTGGTTTGAGCAGGGGCTGTACCTGCCGCTCTACAGTTTTTCCCATAACGATGGCGCGACGTACAACGGGTTCAAGCTGCGCTGGTTGTTCGTGAAGCCGCATGCGGATGAGCACAAGTTTTTCTACGGAGTGAATTTCGAATTCAGTGTGAACCAGAAGCAGTGGGATGAGCGGCACTACACATCTGAAGTGCGGCCGATTATTGGTTGGCATCTGCGGCCGGTCGATATCATCATCAATCCGATCATGGACACTGCTTACACCGGCGGATTCAAGAGTCTAGATTTCGCGCCGTCGGTGCGGGTGGCTTACAATTTCTCGCCGAAATGGGCGGGGGCTATTGAGGAGTACGCGGACTACGGGCCGTTCCGGCAGATTTATTCGGCGCACGATCAGTCGCATCAGGTGTGGGGGGTGGTGAATCACGAGAGTAAATTCGTGAGCATCGAAGCCGGTATCGGATTCGGTTTGACCGCGTCTTCGGACCGGGTAACGCTGAAGCTGATGGTGTCGCGCGACCTCAACTGAGAGCCGCTACTTCACCATGTGCACACGATCCTTCTCGTTCTGCCCGCAGAACATCTCGAAGATATCGTTGTCCGGCACCAGTTCGTAGGCAATCTTAACCGTGAACTTGCGGGTGTACATCTGCGGATCATCGAAGGTCAACTCGGTGTCCAGGTGTCCGAAATCGCGGCGGTGGTAACGCTCCGTCACATGCATGGCTTCACTGCGGGGATGCCCGATGGCGTCGATCGGCGTCCGGTCGTTGAATCCGCGCGTCTCGACGACGAAGGTGTCGCCCTCCCAGCGGCCGACGGAATATCCGAGATAAGCCGGAAACTCGAAGGTGCCTGGAAATTCGCGTCCGTCCGTGAAGACCTGGCGATGGAGGCCGTCGACTTCGTAAAGAATCATCGTCACTTTGGGTGCCTGCACGATTTTGAAGGGTTCGGCGAGCAGCCCCGCCACAGGCCAGCCATACTCGCCATGGCAAACATTGTCCACGCGCCGCTCGGCGGCACGGCGCTTCATCACGGCCTCAGCTTCGGGCCGCAGCACGGATTCTCCAGGCTTCAAATCAAGCAGGATATTGATGCCGTACTTGTGCACCGATTCGAGCTCCATCCCGATCAGGGCGGCTTGCGACTCAGCCTCGTACCTGGCGCCGTAAATGCGTTTGAATTCGGCTGGCGTAGTGCGCTCGTGCTCCCAGACGCCCGTCAGATCCGGCTTGCCGTCCGCGCTGCGGGGCGCCGGAGCGGAGAGGTTCGGTTTTCCGTCCTTCAGCAGCGGTGTGCCCGGCGGTTGATACTGTAGCCACTGCGCGCGCGCGCCAACAGGCAGGAGAAGAGCCGCGATGAACAGTCGACGGCACATCGTTTTCAGATTATCCACGACTCGATTCTATGCGACTGCCCAGCGCCCTGCAAGTCATCTCGTCAGGTCGCGGAGGTTTTGGGTTTGACTCGGCACTGGCTAGGACTTCTTTGTTTTTCTTGCAGTCGCAGAGGCGCGTTCGGTGATAAACTGAGTCGTGTGCATGTAAGGCTCCTCTTGCGAAGGCAAAGGATCTAGACCTGTCATGCGCTTTGTAAGTCATTGATTGAGCGCCCGTAGCTCAGCCTGGATAGAGCGTTTGCCTCCGGAGCAAAAGGTCAGAGGTTCGAATCCTCTCGGGCGTACCATTTACTTAGAGATACCTGGGGCTTCAAAAGTGCTAGGGCAGCAAAAGGGCATCAAAACTATTAAGCGGAGGCCCTTTTCTTCCCCAGAATCATCCTCTCAAACTTCTTGATTGTCTGCGCTTGCTGTGCGGGCAGCGTCTGCATGTAAATAGAAGCTGTTGTGTCCGGCCTAGCGTGACGCATCTGGGCCTGAATGTCCT
>Ga0068860_100002478_pt1 | contig 19367 bp, 17 predicted proteins | sample KBSSwiS32_FD_66597 | JGI IMG/M metagenome (GOLD analysis project Ga0068860, IMG submission 66597) | Switchgrass rhizosphere microbial communities from Kellogg Biological Station, Michigan, USA - KBS Switchgrass S3-2 | ecosystem: Host-associated > Plants > Roots > Rhizosphere > Soil ...
AGGTACGGCATGCGGCCGTCCTTGCGAAGCTGCGCCTGGCGCTCGACCAGGCGGTGCGCGTAGTAGATCGGCGCCGGCATCAGGTCGGGCGTCTCGTCGCAGGCGTAGCCGAACATCAGGCCCTGGTCGCCGGCGCCGGTGTTGAGGTGGTCGTCGCTGGCGTGGTCGACGCCCTGGGCGATGTCGTTGCTCTGCTTGTCGTAGGCGACCAGCACCGCGCAGCCCTTGTAGTCGATGCCGTACTCGGTGTTGTCGTAGCCGATCCGCTTGATCGTGTCGCGCGCGACCTGGATGTAGTCGACGTGCGCATTGGTCGTGATCTCGCCGGCGAGGACGACGAGGCCGGTGTTGCACAAGGTCTCTGCGGCGACGCGCGAGCGCGGATCCTGCTTGAAGATCGCGTCGAGGATGGCATCGGAGATCTGGTCCGAGACCTTGTCGGGATGGCCTTCGGAGACCGATTCGGAAGTGAAGAGGAAGTCGTTCGCCACGCTGTGCTCCAAGTGCTGAAAAATTCGACGGCCCGCGAGAGGAATCGCGTTGGCCGGCCTGGGCTCTGGAGGAGCGGCGAACGCTTTAGCGGAATTTCTTTGGTCGCCCCGCAAGTTGTTCAGTAACTCGGCGACCGGGCGATTATAGGAACTTCGGCGTTTCCGCTCTGGCGGCACCCCCGCGGCCGAGGGGAGGCGCCGGAAACGGATACTCTGGCCCGCCCCGTGCCCACGCGCCGGCGGAGGAATGTCACCGAATGCGAAGGACGGGAGCTTGAGCGCGCGCCTGCTGCTGGCGGCCCTGTGGCTGTTCCACTGGCTGCCGCTCTCCGTGCAGGCGGCGTGCGGCCGCGCCTTCGGCTGGCTCGGCTGGCATCTCGTCGCCTCGCGCCGGAAGGTCGCGCTGCGCAATCTCGAGCTCTGCTTCCCCGAACTCCCGGCGGGCGAGCGCGACCGGCTCGCCAAGGAGCACTTCCGCTGGCTCGGCCGCAGCCTCCTCGAGCGCGGCCTGCTCTGGTACGCCTCGCCCGAGCGATTGCGCCGCCTGATCCGCGTCGAAGGCGATGTCCATCTCGCCGAGCGCAGCGACAAGCCGGTGATGTGGCTGGCGCCGCACTTCATGGCCCTCGACGTCGCCGGCGCGTCGGTGCTCCTGTTCCAGACGAGGAAGGGCATCTCGATCTACCAGCGCCAGAGCGACCCGGTTCTCGATCGTGCCCTGCGCCGAGGGCGCCTGCGACTCGGCAATGCGGAGATCTTCTCGCGCGACGAGGCCGGCAAGGCGCTGATGCGCGCGATCCGCCGCGGCGATGGCTTCTTCAATTTGCCCGACATGGACTTCGGCACCCGGGACGCCGCCTTCGTGCCGTTCTTCGGCGTCCCGGCCGTGACGCTGCTCGCGCCGTCGCGACTGGCCAAGGCGCTCGACATGATCGTCCAGCCGGTCGTCGCCGAAATCCTGCCGGGCGGGCAGGGCTACCGCGTCCGCTACGAGCCGCCCTGGACCGACTTCCCGAGCGACGACCCGGTCGCCGACAGCGCGCGAATGAACCGCTGGATCGAGACCGAGATCCGGCGCAACCCGGCGCAGTACCTGTGGGTGCACCGGCGCTTCAAGACGCGGCCGCCGGGCGAGCCTTCGCTGTACCGTTGACCGATGGCACGTCGCGGCGTCGGCTTCGCCCTCGCGGTGAGGCGGGATAATCCGCGCCATGCGTTTGCGCTTCACGAAGATGCAGGGGGCGGGCAACGATTTCGTCGTGCTCGACGCGACGCGCGCGCCGCTCGAGCTCGATGGGGCGCAGTTGCGCCGCATCGGCGACCGCCGCTTCGGCGTCGGCTGCGACCAGATCCTGATCGTCGAGCAGAGCAGCGCGCCCGGCGTCGACTTCCGCTACCGCATCTTCAACGGCGCCAGCGGCGACGAGGTCGAGCAGTGCGGCAACGGCGCGCGCTGCTTCGTCCGCTTCGTCCGCGCGCGCGGCCTCAGCGACAAGCAGACGCTCGTCGTCGAGACGATGAATCGCCGTCTCGAGCTGCGCGAGCAGGCCGACGGCCGCGTCACCGTCGACATGGGCGCCCCCGACTTCGAGCCGCTGCACGTGCCGTTCGATACGACGTGGCTCGCGCCGCGCTCGGTCGAATCCGGGCTGCCGCTCTGGCCGGTCGAGCTGGGCGAAGGGCGCAGCGTCACCGTCGCGGTGGTCTCGATGGGCAACCCGCACGCGGTGCAGCTCGTCGCCGACGTCGATGCGGCGCCGGTCGCCACGCAAGGGCCGCTGCTGGAGCGCCACGCCCGCTTCGCGCGCGGCGTCAATGCCGGCTTCATGCAGGTCGTCGCGCGCGATGCGATCCGTCTGCGCGTTTTCGAGCGCGGCGCTGGCGAGACGCTCGCCTGCGGCACCGGCGCGTGTGCCGCCGTCGCGGTCGGCATCCGCCTCGGCCTGCTCGACGCCAAGGTCGACGTCGAGACGCGCGGCGGCCGGCTGACGATCGAATGGGCCGGCGAGGGCGCGCCGGTGCTCATGACCGGGCCCGCGCACACCGTTTTCGAAGGGGAGATCGAGCTGTGAGAAGCCGAACGAGATGAGCAACAGCCAGGGAGCCACACCGATGGGCGTGCAGGGGATCACCGAGACCGATATCGCCAACTTCCTGGCCGCGAGCCCGGGCTTCTTCGAGCGCCATGCCGAGCTGCTCGGCAGCATCCAGCTGACCAGCCCGCATGGGCAGCGCGCGGTCTCGCTGCAGGAGCGGCAGATGGAAATGCTGCGCGACAAGATCAAGGGCCTCGAGCGCCAGATCGTCGAGATGATCCGGCACGGCCAGGACAACGTCGCCATCGCCGACAAGCTGCACCGCTGGACGCGCGCGCTCATGCTGACCGCCAACGCCGCCGACCTGCCCGATGTGCTTGTCAGCGAGCTGCAGCACCAGTTCCAGATCCCGCAGGCGGCGATCCGCGTCTGGGGCGGCGCCGAAGTCTTCGCGACGCTGCCGTTCGCCGGCCCGATCGGCGACGACGTCAAGACCTTCGCGAGCAGCCTGGCGACGCCGTACTGCGGCGTCAACACCGGCTTCGAGGCGGTGCAATGGCTCGACGCGCCGGCGCAGGCGCTCTCGCTCGCCCTGATCCCGCTCCATCACGAGAGCCAGCGCGGCGCGTTCGGCCTGCTCGTCCTCGCATCGCCCGACCCGACCCGCTACACCGCCGACATGGGCACCGAGTTCCTCGCTCGCATCGGCGAGGTCGCGAGCGCCGCGTTGACGCGGCTGCTGCCGGAAATGTGAGCGACGCCGGCGCGCCTTCGCCCCCCGTCGCGCCCGAGGCAGAGGTCGCGCTGGACGCCGACATCGCGCGCCATCTCGAGTACCTGAAGGTCGAGCGTCGACTCGCCGAGCGCACGTTGGCGATGTACGGCGATGCGTTCGCTCGCCTGCAAGGATTCGCGGCATCGCTCGCGTTGCCGCTGCGCGAGGCGAAGACGCACCACGTCCGCCGCTGGGCGGCGCAGCTGCATGGCGCCGGCCTCGCGCCGCGCTCGATCGCGCTCGAGCTGTCGGCGTGGCGCGGCTTCTATCGCTGGCTCGGCCGCGACGGCCTCGTCGCCGCCAACCCGGTCGACGGCGTTCGCGCGCCGCGCGCCGCCCAGCCGTTGCCGAAGGCCTTGTCCGTCGACCATGCCGTCGCCCTGGTCGCGCATCGCGACGAGCAGAGCGACCCGCGCCTGGCGGCGCGCGATGCGTGCATCGCCGAGTTGCTGTACGGGTGCGGGCTGCGCGTCGGCGAGCTGGTCGGCCTCGACGTCGTCGCGAGCGGCGCCGCGGCCGGCTGGATCGATGCCGGCGACGCGAGCGCGCACGTCCTGGGCAAGGGCCGCAAGCGCCGCGCCGTCCCGGTCGGTGCGCCAGCGCTGGCGGCGCTGGCCGAGTGGCTCGCGCTGCGCGGCGACATCGCCCGCGCTGACGAAGCGGCGCTCTTCGTCAGCAGCCGCGGCACGCGCCTGACGGCGAGCCAGGTGCGCTCGCGCCTGAAGGCGCAGGCGATCGCCGCCGGCGTGCCGACGCACGTCCATCCGCACATGCTGCGCCACTCGTTCGCTTCCCACGTGCTGCAGTCGAGCGGCGACCTGCGCGCCGTGCAGGAGCTGCTCGGCCACGCCAACATCACGACGACGCAGGTCTACACCAAGCTCGACTTCGGCCATCTCTCGAAGGTGTACGACGCGGCGCATCCGCGCGCGCGTCGCAAGTAGCGCCGGCGCCGGCGAAGGCGGGCGCCGCGGCGCGACCAGACTCGCGCACGCGGCGACCGCGCGGCGGTCGATCAGCGCTGGGCGAGCAGACGCAGCGACGCGTCGGCGCTCGCCCAGGCGCGCTCGCCGTCTTCGCGGGCGCGTCGTGCCTCGTCGGCGCGGCCTTGGCGCTCGAGAGCGCGCTGCAGGCCCAGGAGCGCCCAGCCGCTGCCCGGCTGGGCCAGCAGCTCGGCGCGGTAGGCGTGCTCGGCGTCGGGCCAGCGGCCGGCGCGCAGCATCAGGTCGCCGAGCGCCAGCCGCGTCATCGAACCGAGGAGCGGCGGCTCGCTCGCGTCGAGCCCCGCCTCGAGCTCGGTCCCCGCGCCGACGACGACTCGCGCGCCCTCGGCGTTCCCATCGGCGAGGGCGATCTCGCCTTGCAGGTGGCGCGAGAGGATGTCGAGGATCGTGCGCGCCGGGTCCTCGCCCATCAGCGTCTTGCCGCGCAGCGAAGGCGCATCGAGCGCGCCCTGCAGCAACGCCGCGCGCTGGCGCGCCGCAGCGGTGCGGCCAACCCGGACGAGGGCCAGGCCAGCGGCGTAGTCGGCGATCGGTCGGGCGATTCCCGCGTCGCCCGAAGGCGTCGCCGCACCGAGGACGTCGTCCCATCGTTCGAGCCGGACCAACGTCAGGAGCGGCAGGGCGCGCACAAACTCGCCGTTCGCGCTCGTGGTCGTGGCGACTGAGTCGGCGAGCACGCGCGCCTGCTCGAGGGCGATCTCGCCGCGGCCCTCGGTCAACGCCGAGAACCACAGGAAGTGCCGGTTGTGAAAGTTCCAGTTGTTCTTCGCCTTGAAGCCCTGCGCCGCGATCGCCGAGTCCTGGCGCAGCTGCGCCTCGATGGCCTCCTCGTTGACGCGGACGGCGTCGTGGTAGCGGCCGATTCGAACGTAGATGTGCGCCGGCATGTGGATGAGATGAGGCGACTGCGGCGCGATCGCGCCGAGCCGGTCGGCCGCCGCGAGCGCCCGCTCGGGTCGCGGGCTCGAGTCGACCGCGTGGATGAGGAAGTGATTGAGCCCGGGATGATCGGGATGCGCCCGCAGCGCGCGCTCGAGCCGATCCGCGACGACACCGATCTCGCCCGCCGGCGCGCCGCTCTTCTTGTCCCACCAGTCGGCGCGGGTCGCGATCATCGCGGCCTCGGCGTAGAGAACGAGGACGTCGACGTCCTCGGGGTGGGCGTCGGCCAGGGTCCGCATGCGCGCGGCGTAGACGATGTCGAGGGGATGGGCCTTCGCCGTCCCCGGGCCGCTGCACACGCCCGCCGTCGCCAGCGCCGCCGCGGCCGCAGGCGTGCCCGCCACCGGCTCGGCACCATAGCGATCGACCAACGCGTCGACGAGTGCTCGGTCGCGCGCGCTTGCTCCTTCGGCATGGCGGAGCGCCCAGACGAGATGGCGGCGCGCATCGCTCAGGTCGCCGCGTTCGACGTTGTTGATGTTCGGACCCGCCGCTTTCGCGACACCCCACGCACACAGGACGCAGCGCGGGTCGACGGCGAGCGCGGCCTTGTACGCACGCGCCGCTTCCTCGTCGTTGAAGGCGTAGCTCTGAAGCACGCCGCGCGCGAACAGGCGCTGCGCCACCGGGTCGGCCGTCGCCGTCATCGCGACCGTGCCGAAGCCATCGAGCTGCGGTGCGCGGGCGCCGCGGTCGATGGACAGGGGTGTCGTGCACGAGCCGAGAAAGATGGAGGCGCCGGCCGCCAGGACAGCGACGGTCAGCGTGTGAGAGCCGCGCATGGCGATCTCCGGTGAAGAGGACTTCGCTTATACGAGCCGGCGTGGCTCGTCGTCAACGCGCCGTGGCGGCCGGGCGAGAATCGGGCGATGAAGACGGTGCGCCTTCGCCCCGGCAAGGAACGCTCGGCGCTGCGCCGGCATCCCTGGATCTTCGAAGGCAGCGTCGCCGGCGGCAAGGCCGACGCCGGCGAGACGGTCCGGGTCGAGGACAGCGCCGGGCGCTTCCTCGCCTGGGCCGCATACAGCCCGCTCTCGTCGATCCGCCTGCGCGCCTGGAGCTTTGCCGAAAGCGAGCGCATCGACGCCGCCTTCTTCGAGCGCCGCATCGGCGCGGCGGTCGACGCGCGCGCGCGCTGGCCGATCGCGAGCAACGGCGTGCGCCTCGTCCACGGCGAGGCCGACGGCCTGCCCGGGCTCATCGTCGATCGCTACGGCGAGCTGCTGTCGGCGCAATTCCTTTCCGCCGGCGCCGAGCGCTGGAAGGCGACGATCGCCGACGCGCTGCTGAAGAAGACCGGCGTCCGCTCGCTCTACGAGCGCAGCGACACGTCGGCGCGGGAGCGCGAGGGGCTCCGGTCGGCGTCGGGGTGGCTGCGCCCGGCGCCGACCGATGCGACGGCGGCGGCGCCAAGCGAAGTCGAGATCGAGGAGCACGGCTGGCGCTTCGCGGTCGACGTCGCGGGCGGCCACAAGACCGGCTTCTATCTCGACCAGCGCGACAACCGCAAGGCCTTCGCCGACTGCGTGCGCCACTTCGCCTTCGAGCGCGTCCTCAACTGCTACTGCTACACCGGCGGCTTCAGCGTCGCCGCGCTCGCCGGCGGCGCGGCGCACGTGACGGCGATCGACTCGTCGGCGCCGGCGCTCGCGCGCGCCGCCGCCAACGTCGAGCGGAACGGCTTCGACGCCGCGCGCCACGAGGCGGTCGACGCCGACGTCAACGCGAGCCTTCGCGCGTACCTCGACGAGGGGCGCTCGTTCGACGCGATCGTCCTCGACCCGCCGAAGCTGGCGCCGACGGTCGCCCACGCCGACCGCGCCGCGCGCGCCTACAAGGACATCAACCGTCTCGCGCTGATGCTGCTGCGCCCGGGCGGCGCCTTGTTCACGTTCTCGTGCTCGGGCGGCGTCGACGCGGGCCTGTTCCACAAGATCGTCGCCGGCGCCGGCATCGATGCCGGAGTCGACGGCTTCATCCATGGGCGCCTCGGCGCGGCGCCGGATCACCCGATGACGATCGAGTTCCCGGAGGGCGAGTACCTCAAGGGTCTGGTCATCCTCAAGCGCTGACGGGCGCGGCGGGCAGTGCGATCCGCGTCTCGAACTTGGCGCGGCGAACGCTGAAGAACGCCTTGACGTTGCGGACGTTGGCGTCCTGCGTGAAGAGCCGCTCGACGAGGGCGTGGTACGCCGCCATGTCGGCGACCTGGACGATCAGTACGAAGTCCGGGCCCGGCGAAACGCGGTGGCATTGCCGGACGACGCCCTCGGCGACGGCGCGCGATTCGAAGGCGGCGAGCGACTCCGCCGCCTGGCGGTCGAGCGTGACCTCGACGATCGCGGTCAGCCCGTGGCCGAGCGCCTCGGCCGAGAGCAGGGCGACGCGCCGCTCGATGACACCGGCATCGACGAGCGCCTTGACACGGCGCAGGCAGGTCGCCGGCGAAGTGTGGACGCGCTCGGCGAGCGCCTGGTTGGTCAGAGACGCGTCGCGCTGGAGTTGATCGAGGATCTTGAGGTCGGTCGCGTCGAGTGCGTTTCGGGAAGAATCAGCCATATCTGATCAAAATATGACTGAATATACCGAAAACAATGGAGATCAGTGAAATCATGCGTTACTGCCGTTGACTTGCAATCAAATTTCGTACGCCGAGGCGCACAGTCGCCGCTCAACTTCGGAATCCTCCCATGTGCGGAATCGTCGCCGGCGTCAGTGCCCGCAACCTCGTTTCGGTGCTCGTCGAGGGTCTGCGCCGCCTCGAATATCGCGGCTATGACTCGTGCGGCGTCGCCGTGCACCAGGGCGGTGGCCTGCGTCGGGCGCGCAGCACCGCTCGCGTCGCCGAGCTGGCGGCCAACGTCGCTGCCGACGGCCTCGAGGCGGGGACCGGCATCGCCCACACGCGCTGGGCGACGCACGGCGCGCCCGTCGTGCACAACGCGCATCCGCATTTTTCTTCCGGCCCCCGCGCCGCGGCAGGCTCGTCGGCAGTGGGCGCCGACAGCGGCGAAGCGTCGGGCATCGCCGCCGCGGGCCGAATCGGCCTCGTCCACAACGGCATCATCGAGAACCACGACGAGCTGCGCGCCGAGCTGCAGGCCAAGGGCTACGCGTTCGTGACGCAGACCGACACCGAGGTCATCGCCCACCTCGTCGACCACCTGAACGAAGGCGATCTCCTCGAAGCGGTCCAGCGCGCGCTGCCGCGGCTGCGCGGCGCCTACGCGATCGCCGTCATCAGCCGCGACGAGCCGCAACGCGTCGTCGGCGCGCGCCAGGGCTCGCCGCTGGTCCTCGGCGTGGGCTCGGTTCGGGGCACGAACGAGAACTTCCTCGCCTCCGACGCGATGGCGCTCGCCGGCGTCACCGACCAGATCGTCTACCTCGAGGAAGGCGACGTCGTCGACCTGCAGCTCGGCAAGTACTGGATCAGCCACGTCGACGCCAAGGGCGACTTCCGCCGCGTCGAGCGCACGGTGCGAACCGTCGTCGCCCACACCGGCGCCGCCGAGCTCGGGCCGTACCGCCACTACATGCAGAAGGAGATCTTCGAGCAGCCCAAGGCGATCGCCGACACGCTCGATGCCGTTCCGGGTGTATCACCCGAGCTGTTCGGCGACGGCGCGTATCGAATCTTCAAGGAGATCGACTCGGTCCTGATCCTCGCCTGCGGCACGAGCTATTACAGCGGCTCGGTCGCGAAGTACTGGCTCGAGTCGATGGCGAAGATCCCGACCTCGGTCGAGGTGGCGAGCGAGTACCGTTACCGCGACAGCGTGCCGAGCCCGCGCACCCTCGTCGTCACGATCTCGCAGAGCGGCGAGACCGCCGACACGCTGGCGGCGCTCAAGCACGCGCGCTCGCTCGGCATGACGCACACGCTCACGGTCTGCAACGTCGCCACCAGCGCCATGGTGCGCGAGTGCGAGATGGCGTACATCACGCGCGCCGGAGTCGAGATCGGCGTCGCCTCGACGAAGGCGTTCACGACCCAGCTGGTCGGCCTGTTCCTGCTCACCCTCGCGCTCGCGCAGGTGCGTGGGCGGCTCAGCGACGAACAGGAAGCCCAGCACCTGAAGTCGCTGCGCCATCTGCCGGTCGCCGTGCAGGCTGTGCTCGCGCTCGAGCCGCAGATCATCGCCTGGAGCGAGGAGTTCGCTTCGAAGGAGAACGCGCTCTTCCTCGGCCGCGGCATGCACTACCCGGTCGCCCTCGAAGGCGCGCTCAAGCTCAAGGAGATCAGCTACATCCACGCCGAGGCGTACCCGGCGGGCGAGCTGAAGCATGGCCCGCTCGCCCTCGTCACCGCGCAGATGCCGGTGGTCGCGATCGCGCCCAACGACGCCCTGCTCGAGAAGCTCGAGAGCAACCTGCACGAGGTGCGCGCGCGCGGCGGCGAGCTGTTCGTGTTCGCCGACAACGACACGAGGATCCGCTCGGGCGAGGGCGTTCGCGTCATCCGCATGCCCGAGCACTACGGCGCGCTCTCGCCGATCCTGCACGTCGTGCCGCTGCAGCTGCTCGCGTACCACACCGCGGTGGCGCGCGGCACCGACGTCGACAAGCCGCGCAACCTGGCGAAGAGCGTGACGGTCGAGTGATCGGTGCGTCAGTTCCGCGACCTTAGCGCTGGCGTCGAGCCGCGTCATTCACCTCTTCCTGGTGGCGCCGGATCTCGGCCGGCCACTGCGACTTGATCCACGACAGCACGGCGACGATCTCGGCGTCGCTCAGCACGCCCGCGAACGCCGGCATCGCCGAGTCGTAGTCCTTCAGCTTCGCCGCCTTGGCGACGCCCTGCTTGGTGATGTCGAACAGCAGCCGGTCCGGGTGGTGCCAGGTGTGGCCGCTGGCGTCGTGCGGCGGCGCAGGCATCCGTCCCTGCGCGTCGCGCTCGCGCCAGCGCGGCTGCCCCTCGAGGTGCGCGCCATGGCAGGCGGCGCAATGCTTCTGGTAGACGACGGCGCCGGTCGCGAGGACGCTCGCGTCGTCGGTGCGCAGGACGACGTTCGCCGGGCCGCTGTCGCAGCCCGCGAACGTCAATCCGCACGCCCACAGCGCCCCTGCCCGCAGCCACTTTTCGAAGGTGTCCATCGCGACGGCCGGCCTACCTCACGGCCGGCAAGCGGATCTCGAACTCGCTGCCTTTGCCGAGGCCCTCGCTGCGCGCATGAATCGTCCCGCCGTGCAGCTCGACCAGCCCTCTGGCGAGCGCGAGGCCGATGCCTTGCCCGCCCTGGGCGCGATTGAGCGCCGACTCGACCTGCCCGAACATCTTGAAGATCCGGCCGAGGTGTTCCTCGGCGATGCCGATGCCGGTGTCCCTCACGCGCACGGCGATCTCGTCGCCTTCGCGCCGCGCGCTCAGGGAAATCGAGCCGTTTCTCGGCGTGTACTTCGCCGAATTGATCAGGACGTTGGAAAAGACCTGGGCGAGGCGGATCAGGTCGCCGTCGAGAAGCACCTTCTCGTCCGGAATCGACACCACGAGCTGGTGCCCGGCCGCGTCGATCACCGGTTGCGCGATCTCGATCGCGTGCTGGACGACCGCGGCCAGCTCGAGGCGCTCGATGCGAAGCGTGAGCTGCGTCCTCGACAACCGCGAGACGTCGAGCAGATCCTCGAGCAGACGGGCCATCTGGTCGGTCTGCCTGCGCATGATGCCGTGGCACCAGGCGACGCGCGGATCCGTCGGCGGGATGTGGCGAAGGATGTCGAGGGCGTTGCGGATCGGTGCCAGCGGATTGCGCAGCTCGTGCGAGAGCGTCGCGATGAAATCGTCCTTCTGCTGGTCGGCGTCGCGAAGGATCTGCTCGACGTGCTTGCGCTCGCTGATGTCCATCACGATGCCCAGCGTGCGCAGCGGCCGCCCGTCGGCACCGTACTCGGCCCGGCCCTGGTAGCCGATCCAGATCCTGCTGCCGTCGGGCCGGCGGATGCGGAACTCGTCGAGGAAGGGCCTGCCGCTGGCGATGGCAGCGGCGCGGCGCTTCACGAACTCGGCGGCGTCGGCCGGATCGAAGAAATCGAGCACGTTCTCGCGCGTCGGCACGAAGGTGCTCCTGTCGACCCCGAACAGGTCGAACGTCTCGGGCGACCACCAGAGCGTGTTCGTGCCGATGTCGAGCTCGAACGCGCCCATCCGCCCGGCGCCCAGCGCAAGACGGAGGCGCTCGCGTTCGACGCGCAGCTTTTCCTCCGCCTGCTTGGCCTCGGTGACGTCGGCCATGATGCTGACGAGCCGGAGCGGCTTTCCGGCGGCATCCCGCGACGTCACCATGCCGCGGCCGGACAGCCAGACCGTCGATCCGTCGCGCCGGACGACGCGGTACTCGGCAGCGAACGCGTCCTGATGCTCGGCGAGCTCGCGGTAGTGCTGGGCCAGATGCCGGTCTTGCGGATGCAGCGCGGCCACGTACTCGTCGTCGGGGCCGCCGAGCTGGCCACGCCCGTCGACGAGGTCGAGGCCGAACAGCTCCATGCCCTCCTGCGACCAGAGCCGGGTGCGGGTCGCAAGGTCGGTCTCCCACGATCCCATGCGGCCGGCCTTCAGCGCCGAGCGGAAGCTCGCCTCGCTTTCGCGCAATGCGTGGTACGCCTGCGTGCGCAGCGTCACGTCGGCGCCGAGGACGAAGATGCCCGTGACCGCACCCCCCAGATCCTTGATGGGTTGATAGACGAAGTCCACGAAACGTTGCTTGCGCGGTGCATCGGGTGTCGCCTGAACCTCGTATTTCGCGCCGTTCGCGCTGTAGGCCTGGCCGCTCGCGAACACGCTGTCGAGAAGCGCGACATAGCCCTGGCCCGCAGCCTCGGGCAGCGCTTCGGCCAGCGTCTTGCCCACCACCTGACGATGACCGACGAGCTGGAGATAGGCAGGGTTGGCGATCTCGAAACGGTGCTCGGGGCCTTGCAGCAGCGCCATGAAGATCGGCGCCTGCTCGAACAGCCGGGCCAGGCGATCCCGTTCGGCGCCGAGCTGGCGCGCGGCCAGGACCTGTTGCGTGGTCTCGCTGCAGACGACGAGGACGCCGCCGATCCCGCCCGGTGCCATTTCGTCGTCGATCGGGCTGTAGCTGTAGGTCCAGTAGACGTCCTCGACGCGGCCGTGCCGCGTGATCGGCACCAGCTGGTCGACGTGCCACGTCGCGCCGCGGCCGGACATCACCTGCTCGATCTGCGGACCGATGACGGGCCAGATCTCGGCCCACACCTCGCGCGCAGGCTGGCCCAGCGAGCGCGGATGCCGCTCGGGGCCGATCGAGCGGCAATAGGCGTCGTTGTAGAGGCAGGCGAGGTCCGGCCCCCACCAGATGTACATCGGGTGGCCGGTGTTGAGCATGAGCCTGACGGCAGTGCGCAGCGATTGCGGCCAGTCGGCCGGCGCGCCCAGCGACGAGCTGGACCAGTCGTGAGCTCGCATCAATGCGCCCATTTCCCCGCCGTCGCGCAGGAAGTCGAGCGCGCCCCGAGTCGGCGCCACGGCGGAATCCGTCGACCTCATGCCACCCTTCCCGACGCGCGCGCGACCGCCATGCCCAAGACCCGATCCCATGTTGTAGCGCCGGATTCTCGCCGGCTGCCAGGAGAGTCCGCGCTCGTCGCGCAAGGCGATCCCGCGGGCCGCGCTGGGGTCGACCGGTGAGATCAACCCGACGAGCGCTCGCACGGCCGTCCTACGGACTCGATCGAGGCAGGCCGACTGCGCCGGCGCGGCCTCCGCGGCACAGTCGGCATCATGCTCGAGGGTGTCGTTGCGCGCGGTCTGCGCCTCTTGGTCTTTTCGAGCGGCCTCGCGGCCGCTATGGCCGGTCCGCTGCCGGCGGCCGGGCACGAGCGCGCGCAGGCCGACGCGGCGCGCGGTGACAAAGCGGCGGTTGCGTCAGCCGACCGCTCGGGACGCAAGCGCATCGGCACCGCGTCGGTCTACGCACACCGCTTCGCCGGCAGGAAGATGGCCGACGGAACGCGCATGGATCCGCGCGCCGACAACGCCGCCAGCAAGACCTTGCCGCTCGGCACCGAGGCCAGGGTGACCAACCTCGAGAACGGGCGCAGCGCGACCGTCACGATCCAGGACCGCGGCCCCTACGTGAAGGGCCGCATCGTCGACCTCTCGCCGGCGACTGCCGACAAGATCGGCATCACCCCGCAAGACGGGGTCGCCAAGGTCGCGGTCGAGCCGATCGCCTTGCCGCCGCGCGGCGAGGGCGCACGCGACTAGCCGAGGCGATCGACGTAGAGCTTTCGGATCAGCACGACGGCGACGACCATCAGCGGCGTGCCGAGGATGACGCCCTCGACGCCGAACAGCGTGCCGAAGATGACGACCGCGAGCAGGCTCAGCACCGGCGGCAAGTGCACGGCCCAGCGCTGCACCATCGGGATGACGAAGTTGCCCTCGAGCTGCTGGACGACGAGGAAGAAGACCGCGACGTGAAGCGCCTGCGTCGGCCCTTGCGCGAACGCGAGCAGCGTGCCGAGCAAGGCCCAGGCGATGGCACCGAAGAACGGCACGAACTCGAGCAGGGCGGCGATCAAGCCCATCGCGGCGGCGAGCGGCATGCCGAGCACGGCGAGGCCGATGCCGACCGTGGCGCCGACGGTCACCATCGTCAGGCCCTGGCCGAGCATCCAGCGGCGCAGCGCATCGCCGCTCGCCGAGAGCGCCGCGCTGATCTCGCTGCGCCGCGACGGCGGCACGAGGCGCAGGAAGCCTTCGCGGTAGAGCAGCGGATCGAACGCGAGGTACGTCGCCAGGAGAAGGACCAGGAACAGGTCGGCGAGCGCCGTCGTCGCCGCCGACGCGAAGCCGGCGACGCGATCCCAAGGAACCTTGAGGTCGCCGGCCGAGTCCAGCCAGTTGAGCAGCTGCGGCCCGAACGGCTGCTCCTGGAGCCAACGCAGCGCCGTTGCCCAGGCCCGCGGCACGGTGTTGCGCAGCTCCTGCAGCTGCTGGAGCATCGGCTGGCCCGTCAGCCAGAGCGCGGCGAGGAGGAACGCGGCGAGCGCGACGATGACGACGACGATCGCGAGGTGCGACGAGACGCCGATCCTGCGGGCGAGCGGTTCCGCCAGGCCGCGCAGGAGCGTCGCGGCGACGATCGCGGCGAAGCTGATCAGCACCACGTCGCGCAGTCGCCACAGCGCGAGCAGCAGCACCGCACCGATCAGCAGCTGCAGCGCGAGCCGGGCCGGCGCGGCACGGCGCGGTGCGCCGTCGTCCGCTGTTCTGGTCGACATGTGAGGTCTTGTTGCGAAACCGATTGTGATCCGCGGCCCGCGAACGCAGAGCCGGCGCCTCGCGATGACCTCGGCAGTGCTAATCTTCCAGCGTGTCGTCCAAGCTGCTTCGCTCCTGGCGCGTCCTGATCCTCGCGTGGGCGGTGCTGCTCGCGCCGCAGGTCTCGATGGTCCACGCGCTGTCGCACAGCCTGCCGGGCGGAGCACCGCATTCGGGCGAAAGCGACAAGCGCAAGCAGGCGCCTGCCAAGGTCTGCGACAGCTGCCTCGCGCTCGCCCAACTGGGCGCTGCGCTGCCGTCTGCCTTCGACTGGCTGGTGCTCGACGTCGTAGCGCCGGTGCACGCGCGCGTCGCTGCGATCGCGGCGACGCAGCGCGTCGAAAGCGCCTACGACGCCCGCGCCCCTCCCGCCGATCTGACCTGAGCCCGCGGCCCTCCCGGGCCGCACGAGCGCCGCTGAGCGCTCGTCGTTCGCGTCATCTCGTCGGGAGCTTTCATGTCCATGCCAAGAATGGCCGCCGCACTGGGTGTCGGCGTCTTCTGTCTGTCGTCGCAGGGCCCGGCGTTCGCCGCCGCGCCCGATGAGCTCGAGCAGGTCAAGAGCCAGCTCGCCGAATTGCGCCAGAGCTACGAGGCCCGATTGCAGGCGCTCGAGAAGCGGATCGCCGAGCTGCAGCAGGCGGCGGCGAGTGCGCCGACGAATGCGGCCGCTGCGGCTCCGGCGTCGCCACCGGCACCCGCTGCGCCACCGGCTGCCGCCGCGGCGACGCCGGCCGCGCCCTCGGCGACGGCATTCAACCCGGCGATCTCGCTGATCCTCGCCGGCCGCTATGCCAACCTCTCGCGCGATCCCGACACCTACAAGCTGCAAGGCTTCGTGCCGACCGGCGGCGAGGTCGGCCCGGGGCCGCGCGGCTTCAGCATCGGCGAATCGGAGCTCGGCATCAGCGCCAGCATCGACCCGACCTTCTCCGGCCAGCTGACGACGTCGTTCGCCGCCGACAACAGCGTCGGTGTCGAGGAAGCGTGGTTCCAGGGCGCGGGTCTGGTCGAGGGCGCCAGGCTGCGCGCCGGCCGCTTCCTCTCGGGCATCGGCTACCTCAACGAGCACCATGCGCACACCTGGGACTTCATCGATGCCCCGCTCGTCTACCAGGCGTTCTTCGGCGGTCCGATCAAGACCGACGGCGTGCAGATGCGCTGGGTCGCGCCGACCGATCGCTTCTTCGAGCTCGGCGCCGAGATCGGCTCGGGAACGTCGTTTCCCGGCAGCAGCGGCGGCCGCAACGGCATCGGCTCGGCGACGCTGTTCGCGCACGTCGGCGACGACATCGGCACGAGCGCGAGCTGGCGCGTCGGCGTGTCGCTGCTCGGCCACCGCGCCGACGATCGCCGCTACGACGACGTCAACGGCGCCGGCGTCCCGGTCACCAACAGCTTCAGCGGACGCACCCGGACCTGGGGCGTCGACGGCATCTACAAGTGGGCGCCCGACGGCAACGCGCGCCAGCGCAACTTCGTCCTGCAGGGCGAGTTCTTCCAGCGGCGCGAGAGCGGCACGCTCGCCTTCGACACGCTCGGCGCGGCCGGCGCGACGTCGAGCGGTGACTACCGTGCGCTGCAGAACGGCTGGTACCTGCAGGCGATCTACCAGTTCATGCCGATGTGGCGCGTCGGCGCGCGCTACGACCGGCTCGATTCCGGCACGCCGCGAATCGGCCAGGTCGAGAGCGGCGGCCTGAGCGCCGCCGACTTTCCGATCCTGCAGCCGGCGCGGCCGTCGCGGACGTCGCTGACGTTCGACTTCTCGCCGTCCGAGTTCAGTCGCTTTCGCCTCCAGCTCGGCGCCGACCGCAGCAATCCGTCGCTGACCGATCGCCAGGTCTTCCTGCAATACATCATGAGCCTCGGCGCCCATGGTGCGCACACCTTCTAGGACCCCGCCATGCCATCGCTGATCAAAGGCCTCCTGCTCGCCCTCGCCGCGCTCGCCGTCGTCCCGGCGCAGGCGGCGCTCAACGTCGTCGCCTGCGAGCCCGAATGGGCTTCGCTCGTCAAGGAGCTCGGCGGCGACAAGGTCAACGTCTCGTCGACGACGACGGCGCAGCAGGACCCGCATCACATCGAAGCGCGGCCGAGCCTGATCGCGCGCATGAGGAACGCCGACCTGCTCGTCTGCACCGGAATGGAGCTCGAGATCGGCTGGCTGCCGCTCCTGATCCAGCAGTCGGGTAACGCGCGCCTCGCGGTCGGCGCGCCGGCCAACTTCGAAGCCGGCCGCTTCGTCACGCCGCTCGAGGTGCCGACGCGGGTCGACCGCAGCGAGGGCGATGTCCACGCCGGCGGCAACCCGCACATCCACCTCGACCCGCGCAACGTCGCCAAGGTCGCTGCGGCGCTCGCGGGCAGGCTGGCCGAGGTCGACGCCGCCAACGCGACGACGTACCAGCAGCGCCTCGCCGCGTTCTCGTCGCGCTGGAGCGAGGCGATCCGCAAGTGGGAGCAGCAGGCGCAGCCGCTGCGCGGCATGCCGGTCGTCGCCCACCACAAGAACATGACGTACCTGTGGAGCTGGCTCGGCATCCGCGAGGTCGCGACGCTGCAACCGAAGCCGGGTGTCGAGCCGAGCGGCGGCTACCTGAGCACGCTCAACGCGCAGCTGGCGCAGCAGCCGGCGAAGGCCGTCGTGCGTGCCGCGTACGAGGACCCGCGCGCGTCGCAGTGGCTGTCGGAGCACGCCCGCATCCCGGCCGTCGTCCTGCCGTTCACGGTCGGCGGCAACGACAAGGCGAGCGACCTGTTCGGGCTGTTCGACAGCAGCATCGAGCTGCTGCTCGGTGCGGGGGCGGCGAAATGAACTGGGCCGCGGTCGACGCGACGATCCTGCTGCCGGCGTTCCTCGCCGGCCTGCTCGTGCTGGCGACGCACGTCCCGCTCGGCATCCGCGTCCTGAGCCGAGGCATCGTCTTCATCGACCTCGCGATCGCCCAGATCGCCGGCCTCGGCGTCATCCTCGCCGGCCTGCTGGACATCGAGCCCGGCGGCTGGCAGGTGCAGGCCGCTGCGGCGCTCGCGGCACTCGCCGGCTCGCTGCTGCTGACCTGGACCGAGCGCAGGTGGCCCGAGGTGCAGGAGGCGCAGATCGGCGTCGTCTTCGTCCTCGCTGCGACCGGCGGCATCCTGCTCCTCGCCAAGAATCCGCACGGCGGCGAGTACCTGCGCGACCTGCTCGCCGGGCAGATCCTCTGGGTCGGCTACCGGCAGCTGGCCGTCCCTCTCGCGGTCAGCGTCGTCACCCTCGCCGTCCTGTGGGCCCTGCGCGGGCGGCTCTCGCAGCTCGTCTTCTACCTGGTGTTCGCGATCGCGGTGACGGCGTCGGTGCAACTGATCGGCGTCTACCTGGTCTTTGCCACGCTGATCGTTCCCGCCCTCGGCTCGCGTCGCCACCCGCCGCGGGCGCGGCTCGTGCTCGCCTACGCGATCGGCATCGCCGGCTACGCCGCGGGGCTGATCCTGTCGTCGGCGCTCGACCTGCCGTCGGGCGCGCTCATCGTCTGGTGCCTGGCCGCGCTCGCGATCGTCGCCTACGCGCTGAGCGGGCGCAGCGCTACGCGCGCCGTGGCATCACCATCGTGAAGGTCGTGCCGTCCTGCGCGGACGCAGCGACGCTGACGTGGCCGCCGTGCGCATCGACGACCTTGCGCACGATGAACAGACCCAGGCCGAGACCGGCGTAGGTCGCGTTCTCCGACTCGACCCGCGCGACCGGGTCGAAGATCGTCTGCAGCGTCTCGACGTCGATCGGCGTGCCGTCGCCGTGCACCGTGACCTTGACCTCGTCGGCGGCGTGACCCTCGACGGCGATCGTCACCACCGAACCGCGCGACGCGAAGCGGGCGGCGTTGGCGAGCAGGCCGCCGACCGCCTCGCGAACCCGCGTCGTGTCCCAGTCGCCGCCGAGGTCGCCGTCGGACGTGAGGCGGACCTTGCGCTCCGGGTCGATCCGCGCGAACGCATCGAGCGCCTGCTTGCACAGCACGCCCATGTCGTCGGGGACTCGATCGATTTCCAGGTGCTCGCCGAGGCGGACCTTGGTGAAGTCGGAGAGCGCGTCGAGGCTCTGGCGCACCTGCTCGCAACTGCGCAGGATGCGCTGCGCGGCCTTGGCTTCCGGCGTTCCCGGCGTGCTGCGATGGGTCAGCACCTGCGCCGACATCAGGATCGACGCCACCGAGGTGCGCAGCTCATGGTTGAGGACGCCGAGGAAGAGCGAATTCGGCTGCGACTCCGAGGGAGAGAAGGTCGCCGCGAGCTCGGCCAGGCTGCGGTCCATCGCCTCGTTGAAGTGGACCAGGTCGTCGAGATCGGAGGCACTCGGGTCCGGGTGCTTGCGGCGCCATTGGCGGACCACCGACGCGCGCAGCGACGCGTAGTCGTCGACGAGTTGGCTCGCGTGCGAATGGGGAGCGGCCGGCGCGTCGCCGCTCCTGCGCGCCAAGCTCGCGACCGTCGCCGCGGCGGCAGCGGCGTCGACCCCCTTGCCCCGCTTCATTTCCTCGGCAACGGCATGGAGCACCTTGCCGAAGTGCGCTCGTCGCACCGCGGGCTCCGCGCCGCGCGGCGCCGAGCCGCACTCGCGTTCCCACTCCGACAGGATGTCGTCGAGGCTCTCGTGGATGAAGTGCGGCAGGCTCATGGCGGCGGCTGGGCCTTCAGCTGTCGATCTTCACCTTGCCGTCCTTGACGACCTTGGCCCACTTGACCATCTCGGTCGAGATGAACTGGCGGAATTTCTCGCGCGATCCGCCGCCGTCCTCGGCGCCGTAGGTGTCGAGCTTCTCCTGCACGTCGGGCTGGGCGAGCACGGTGTTG
>Ga0068860_100002485_pt1 | contig 19341 bp, 13 predicted proteins | sample KBSSwiS32_FD_66597 | JGI IMG/M metagenome (GOLD analysis project Ga0068860, IMG submission 66597) | Switchgrass rhizosphere microbial communities from Kellogg Biological Station, Michigan, USA - KBS Switchgrass S3-2 | ecosystem: Host-associated > Plants > Roots > Rhizosphere > Soil ...
GCATTTCGGATCTGCGTGAACACGCCTACGACACATGGATCAATCGGCTTGACGACGGGCCTCGATCCGGCGATGACACTCGGGTGTGGGGGGTGGGGCGGCAACATCACGTCGGATAACATCTCGCCGCGTCATCTTTTGAACATCAAGCGTCTCGCCTACGAAGTAAGGCCTGCCCTGAAGACGACGACTTCGGCGACGGTGCCTGGGTCGGCCCCGCAAAGCATTGCAATTCCGGCAACCAGCACTTCGAATCCGCGGCTGCCAAAATCGCCGGTCCGACCGGACCCTATGGGGATTCCCGTCCAGACGCTGGCGGCCCGGATCGACAGCTTCCTCGAATCAAGGGGTTATCGGGCACCTGCCGATACGGAGGCTGTTCAACCGCAGCCGGCCGCCCAAATCGCTGCCGCCTTCGTCTGTGAAGAAGATGTCCGGGCGGCGATGAAGGCGGGTCGAAAGGTTGTGATCGACGAGAAGACTATCGTGACCCCGTCGGCGCGGGATCTCGGCGAGGCTCAAAAGGTCTTCGTCGAAGCCGGCTGGCCGCGGTAAAAATGGCGCAGAAATTCGCACCAAATTTCGCCAATTGCTGAGTCTATTGGACTTACTGTTGACCACCCCACCAGCGGATGCTAGGCTAACTGCCGTGCTGAGAACTCACCTCCTCCCGGCGGCGGCGTTTCTCTGTCTCGCAGTTTTTTCCGGAGGGTGTGCGGCCCGTTCACAGGTGGTGCCATCCACCTCACGGCCCGCCGTGATCGGTCCGGTCCTGGTGTCGGCGCCTCCGTCGCCGCAGCTGGCGACGGATCCAATCGCCGATCTGATTGCGCTATCAAACAGCCATTTTGAGACCGGCCAGGCGGAACTCCAGCGCGGACACCTGGAATCGGCCCGCACGGAATTCAACAAGGCGCTCGACGTGCTCCTCGAATCGCCGTATGGCGCGCGGTCAGAGCCGCGCATTCGTGAGCACTTCGATCGGCTGGTCGAGCGGATCAGCGCCACCGAACTGACGTCGCTGGCACAGGGTGACGGGTTCGCGGAAAAGAAATACCAGTCGGCCTCGATTGACGACCTGCTGGCGTTATCAACATCGACGGAAGAACCGTCAGCTGCGACGCGGCAGGCGGTCACCGAAGACCTTCAGTCGACCGACCATGACATTGCGATTCCGCTCAATGGCCGTGTCCTTTCGTTCGTGGAGCTGTTTACGGGCCGGTTGCGCGGTTATCTGCAGGACGGCCTGAATCGCGGCGCGCAATTCCTTCCAATGATTCAGGACGTCTTTCGGGCCGAGGGACTTCCGCTCGACCTCGCCTACGTGCCGTTGGTCGAAAGCGCATTCAAGCCCGACGCGCTCTCGCGAGCCAAGGCGAAGGGGATGTGGCAGTTCATGCGCGGGACGGCGCTTGAAAATGGCCTGAAGCACGACTGGTACATCGACGAGCGGGCCGAGCCGGAGAAAGCGACACGGGCCGCGGCCAAGTACCTCAAGACGCTGTACTCTACGTTCGGCGATTGGCATCTCGCGCTGGCGTCGTACAACGGCGGACCAGGGCGCGTGCAGACGGCCATCAAGCGATCGGGCGGCCTGCGCGATTTCTGGAAGCTCAGCGCATCCAAACGTTACCTCCCACGCGAGACCCGTGACTACGTTCCGCTGATCCTCGCCGCCGTGATCATCGCTCGCAATCCGGCACAGTACGGGATGGAAATCATTCCCGAGTCGCTCGACGAGCCGAAGTTCGAGACCGTGATGCTGCCGGCCGCCGTTGATCTCCGCCGCATAGCGGAATGGGTAGGAACGCCGGTCGAGACCATCCAGGATCTGAATCCTGAACTTCGCCGCTGGACGACGCCCGTTCGCGCGACGAACTACGAATTGAAGGTTCCTGAGGGGACCGCGGACATCGTGCGCACGAAGCTGGCCGACGCGGGCGACGTAACCAACTTGACGTGGCATACGGTCCGGAGCGGCGAGACACTGCTGACGATCGCACGGAAGCTCAAGGTGAGCCGCGCCGATCTCGCCGACGCAAACTATCTCTCGGTGAAATCGCGGGTGACACCTGGCCAGCAGTTGATCGTCCCGCGCGCCCCGACGCTGTTGCTCGCAGCACGAACAGACAACCCCGCGCCGCTGGTGGAAACCCGCCCAGTCGATCCAGTCGTCGTCGCCAGGGCGAGCGTACCGAGCGCGACCGAAGCGACCACTCAGTCCAAGCTGGTTTATCGCGTGAAGGCGGGCGACACGCTCTCATCCATCGCGCGTGTGTTTGAAACGAGCGTTGCTTCGCTGAAAAGGTGGAACGACCTGCGGACCAATACGCTGCGCGTGGGCCAGCGATTGACCATTCTCACCACCCGCACGGCCGCCATCGCGACCCGCTGAACCCAGTTCTCGAGCCTCGCTTCCCGCCGGGTGCGCATCGCAGAAACCGATGCGTCCCGGCCATCAATACGTCGCACGTTCTGCACTTCCGCCTACCCACGTTTAAGAATCCCTGAGATTTCCGCAGGCCCTGTCGCTTGCTATCTGTGCGGCGTGCTTTCGCGATTGCGATCGGCCGCGGTCTTCGGCGTCGAGGCATATGCGGTTCAAATTGAAGTCGACGTGTCGTTCGGCCTGCCTTCGTTCACGATGGTGGGACTTCCCGACACGACTGTTCGCGAGAGCCGCGATCGAGTCCGCCTTGCGATCCGGAATTCCGGATTCGAGTTCCCTCCTCATCGGATCACCGTCAACCTTGCACCGGCCGACGTGCGCAAGGCCGGTTCTTCGTTCGATCTGCCGATCGCGCTCGGGATTCTGGCCACCACCGGTCAACTCGCTCCCACCGTGCTCGACGACACGCTCGTGCTGGGAGAGCTTTCGCTGGATGGCGGAATCAATGCCATCCGAGGAGTGCTTCCGATCGCGGTAGCGGCCAGGCGCCTTGGCGTTTCGCGGTTGTTGCTGCCACCGCAGAATGCCGCGGAAGCCTGTGTGGTCGAGGACCTGGTCGTCTGCGTCGCACGATCGCTCGCCGATGCGCTCGACGCCCTGCGATCGCCGGGGACGCTCGGCAGCCGTAGCTCACCTCCAGAGATGACGGCGACGCAGTCCGATGGAGATCTCGCGGATGTACGTGGACAGCTGCTTCCACGGCGTGCCCTTGAGATTGCGGCGGCCGGCGGCCACAACCTGCTGCTTGTCGGTCCACCGGGCGGTGGAAAGACGATGCTTGCGCGCCGGCTGCCAGGCATCCTTCCGTCACTGACTTTCGAGGAAGCGCTCGAGTGCACTGCCATTCACTCCGTCGCCGGAACGCTTCCCTCCGGTTCAGGTCTGTTGACGTGGCGTCCCTTCCGGGCGCCGCATCACACGATCTCGAATGTCGCGCTCGTTGGCGGCGGCGCGATTCCGCGTCCTGGTGAGATCTCGCTGGCGCACAACGGTGTCCTCTTTCTGGATGAGATGCCGGAGTTCGATCGCCGCGTCCTTGAGGTGATGCGACAACCGCTCGAAGAAGGTCGCGTGACGATTGCGCGTGCCGCGCGCACCGCCGTCTTTCCTGCTCGATTTGTCCTCGTTGCCGCGATGAACCCTTGCCCTTGCGGTTTTCGCGGCGAAGAACGGCGCGTCTGCCGGTGCACGCCCGCGGACATTGCGCGTTACAACGGCCGTGTCTCGGGTCCTCTTCGCGACCGGATCGATCTGATCGTCGATGTGCCGGCCGTCCCAATCACGACGATTGCCGACGCTGCGCCCGGCGAGACTTCGAGCGCCGTACGTCAGCGTGTCGTCGCGGCACGCCGACTTCAACACGCGCGTTACGGTCCTGACGGGCCACGGATGAACGCGGATCTTCGCGGAACCGCCGTGGAAACCTCCTGCGCGCCTGACGCAAAAGGACGCGCGTTGCTTTTCGCCGCGGCCAAGCAGCTCGGATTCAGCGCGCGGGGCTATGACCGAGTACTGAAGGTGTCGCGAACAATCGCAGACCTCGCATCATGCGATCGCGTTGAGAGGGAACATGTCGCAGAGGCGCTGCAGTATCGGTCCGTTGAGTGATGGCGGCAGAACTGCGTTTTCGCCAGGTCTTCGCTAGAGTTAACGTTTTTGTCACGGCTTCCCGAAACCCTGTGTTAGTCTGTTCGCCACCGCGGCGAACTCAGCTGCGGAGACCCCTACCCCCAGCACCAAGTCGAACTCTAGATGCCTTCAAAGCGCTACACGATTATTGTGGCCGATCGCAGCTCGGGAGTGGTGCGCCGGGCGACCATATCTCTGCGGCCTGTGCTCGTCATTTCGGGACTGGTGCTCAGCGTTCCCGTGCTGATCGGTATCGGCGCGGCATGGAAAGCGAAGAGCGACGTGGCCAGTCTCGAAGCGAGCCATCGCGCCCTCGAGTTGGAGAACGCAAGTTTTCGTTCCGCGACCGACGAACTCACCACGCAGATCACGTCTCTCGAAGCGGCAATCCACGACATCAGTGCGCGGTCGGCGCTCGACCCCAACGTAGCGCGGACGATGGACAAACTTCCCGCGCTCGTGAAGGCGAGCGCAATGGGCGGCAGTACCGAAGCCGACCGGACCGCGCAGCGGACGATCTCGTCGCTTGGAACACCGGAAGACACATTCGGACTGCTCCGTACGCTCCTTGAGAGCCTCGAATCGCGGCTGAGTGTCGTCAGCCGCGTTGTCGATCGTCGAAACGCGCTGGCGGCGGCGACACCGTCTATCTGGCCCGCCAAAGGGTGGCTTTCCTCCACAATGGGACGTCGCGCCGATCCCATCACCGGAGGCGCCGATTTCCACTCTGGGCTTGATATCGCTGGCGAGCGCGGTCAACCGGTATTCGCGACCGCGGACGGCACCGTCACGCACGTCGGCTTTGACGGCGGCTACGGCAACCTGATCGTTCTCGATCATGGTTTCGGTCTGCAGACGCGTTATGGGCATCTGCTCAACTACACCGTCAAGAGCGGCGCAAAGGTGAAACGCGGCGACATCATCGGCCACGTTGGCAACACCGGCCGATCCACCGGTTACCACCTCCATTACGAGGTGCTCGCGAGCGGCAAGCTGCTCAACCCGCTCCAACTCCTCTCACAGCAGAAACCCCGGGCCCCGTAGCCGGGCGTCAGCATTTCGGGTCCCGACGCTTTTTTCCCGTAAACTAGGTGGATACGCGCCGCCCTGGCGACGCGTCCATGGTGGCTTGGCTACCGTGGTTTGCCCTGGCCGTCATAACAGAACGGCCAGCGGCGTGTTGGAAGCACGACGCCAATAATGCTCGGTCAAATTCTCGCGAAGGTCATCGGCACGCAGAACGAGCGCGAAATCAAGCGCCTCCGCCCGCTCGTAGTCGAAATCGGTGCGCTCGAACCGCAGATCCAGGCGCTCACCGACGAACAGCTGCGCCAGAAAACGGAGGAGTTCAAAGCGCGCGTCGCTGGGGGCGAGTCACTCGATGACGTGCTCGTCGAGGCGTTCGCCGTGGTTCGCGAAGCCGGCAAGCGCGTGCTGAACATGCGCCACTTCGACGTGCAGCTGATCGGCGGCATGGTCCTTCACAGCGGACAGATCGCCGAAATGAAGACCGGCGAGGGCAAGACGCTGGTCGCCACGCTGCCGGCGTACCTGAACGCACTCGAAGGCAAAGGTGTCCACGTCGTCACGGTCAACGATTACCTGGCACGCCGGGACTCGGAGTGGATGGGACGCCTGTACCGGTTCCTCGGTATGAGTGTCGGTGTCATCCAGCACGAGCTCACCGATCAGCAGCGGCAGGTCGCGTACGGCGCAGACATCACCTACGGTACCAACAACGAGTTCGGCTTCGATTATCTTCGCGACAACATGAAGTTCGATCTCGCGTCCATGGTGCAGCGCGGCCACCATTACGCGATTGTTGACGAAGTCGACAGCATCCTCATCGACGAAGCGCGAACGCCGCTGATCATCTCCGGCCCCGCCGAGGAATCCACCGACCTGTACTACGAAGTCGACCGGATCATTCCGCGTCTGAAGAAAGGCGCGGTCACGCAGGGCAACGTCAAGAACGAGGAACGGGAGGAGCTGGAAAAAACCGGGGACTACATCGTCGATGAAAAGCACAAGACGGTCACGCTGACCGAGACCGGTATGGCGAAAGCCGAGCAGATGCTCGCCCACCGCCTCGTGCCGGGATCGAACGGTCTCTACGATCCCGCCAATATGCCGCTGCTCCATCACGTTCACCAGGGCCTGCGTGCGCACACGCTGTTCCGTCTCGACGTCGACTACATGATCAAGGACGGCGGCGTCGTGATCGTCGACGAATTCACGGGCCGATTGATGCCCGGCCGCCGCTGGAGCGATGGTCTGCACCAGGCGGTCGAAGCCAAGGAAAAGGTCAAGATCGAACGCGAAAACCAGACGCTCGCGACCATCACGTTCCAGAACTACTTCCGCAAGTACGGCAAGTTGTCGGGGATGACCGGCACCGCAGAAACAGAGGCGCCGGAATTCGCGAAGATTTACAACCTCGACGTCATCGTCATTCCGACGAATCGTCCGCTGAAACGGATCGAGGAGCCCGACCTCGTCTACCGTACCGAACGCGAGAAATTCGACGCCATCGTCAACGACATTCTCGAGAAGCAGGCGAGTGGACGGCCGACGCTCGTCGGCACGGTCTCTATCGAGAAGTCGGAGCGTCTCTCGGGTCTTCTGCGCAAGCGCGGCATCAAGCACGTCGTGTTGAATGCCAAGTACCACGCGCAGGAGGCGGAGATCGTCGCCCAGGCGGGACGTAAGGGAAACGTGACGATCGCGACCAATATGGCCGGCCGCGGAACAGACATTCTGCTCGGCGGCAACGCCGAGCACATGGCGCGGCAGCAGACGCTGTCAGAGGAGGTTGCCGAGCGCCTGCCGAAGGGTGAAGAGAAGTTTGTCGACGACGAAGAATTCGTCTATTTCTTCCACGTCGATGGCTTCTACCGTGTGCCGCGCCCTGACTGGGAGCGAATCTTTTCGCACTTCAGGCGGGTGACCGACACCGAGCACGAAGACGTCGTGAACCTCGGCGGGCTTCACATCCTTGGCACCGAGCGCCACGAAGCGCGTCGCATCGACAACCAGCTGCGCGGTCGTGCTGGTCGGCAGGGAGATCCCGGCTCCTCACGCTTCTACCTGTCGCTCGAAGACGATTTGATGCGCATCTTCGGGTCGGATCGAATCGCGGGCCTGATGCAGCGGCTCGGCATGGAAGAGGGCGTGCCCATCGAACACGGGATGGTCACGCGCGCAATCGAGCGCGCGCAGAAGCAAGTGGAGGCGCAGAACTTCTCCGTCCGCAAGCATCTGTTGGAGTACGACGACGTGATGAACAAGCAGCGTGAGAGCATCTACACGCTGCGCCGCGAGGTCCTCGTCGGTCAGGTACACCTGTCCGAGGAGGAGTTCGTCGACACGCGCGCGTACCTCCTAGCGCTCTCGGAAGATCTGCTCGACGAGCAGATTGAACGGTTCGCCGGCAAGGAGATGGATCTCGAGGAATGGGATCTCGAGGCGCTTCGACGCGAGGTCTCGCGCATCTTTGGTCTGGAGCCGGCGCAGCTCGATTCGCTGAAGCTCGACGATCTGAACTCGGACGAGATCGGCGACGAGATCTGGAAGCTGGTCAAGGCGAACTACGAGGAGAAGGAAAAGCTCGTAGGTCCTGAGCTGCTGCGGCGCGTCGAGCGCGACATCATGCTGCAGATCGTCGACGCCCAGTGGAAGGATCACCTGTATTCCCTGGATCACTTGAAGGAAGGCATCGGCCTTCGCGGATACGGCCAGCGCGATCCGCTCGTCGAATACAAGCGCGAGAGCTTCGACCTGTTCACAGACATGAAGACGCGGGTCGAGGAAGAGATGGTCCGCTACATCATGTGGCTGCGTCCGGTGCTGAACGACCAGGCGCCCGTCGCACCGCGCCCAGTCGCCCGCCGCGCCACGCCGATCACGATGAACAAGGCGGAAGCGGCGTCCGCATTCGGGACCTCGCGCGGCGCGGCTGCTGCCACGATGCCTTCGCCAGGGCCATCTTCATCGAGGCAAGGCCCGGTCCCGGCGCGCACTGGTGGCGATGATGTGATCAAGACCGTCCGCCGCGAAGAGCCGAAGGTGGGCCGCAACGATCCGTGCCCCTGCGGCAGCGGGAAGAAGTACAAGAAGTGCCACGGCCAAGCAGCATGATATGGAATTGAAAACCGGCTCCCTCACGCTTCTCCCCACCAGCACCGAACTCGCCACCGCCCTGACATTCGACGACGTCCTGCTTGTGCCGCAGCACTCGACCGTGCTGCCAACCCAGGTCGACGTCTCGACACGCCTGACGCGCAATATCAGGCTGAATGTGCCGCTCGTCAGCGCCGCGATGGACACCGTCACCGAATCCGCGCTCGCCATCGCCATGGCGCAGCACGGCGGCCTTGGCGTGATTCACAAGAATCTGTCGATTGAAGAGCAGGCCTCGGAAGTCGACCGGGTGAAGCGTTCCGAGAGCGGCATGATCGTCAACCCCATTACGCTCGGGCCGGGCAACCGCATTTACGAAGCGCTCGAGCTGATGAAGAAGTACCGCATCTCCGGCGTGCCAATCACTGACGACGGCAGCAAAGAAGGACGGCTCGTCGGCATCCTTACGAATCGCGATTTGCGGTTTGAAACCAACGTGAATCGGGCGATCGACGAGGTGATGACGAAGAATCCTCTCTACACGGTGCCCGTGGGGACGACTCTGGATGAGGCCCGCGAGATCCTGCATCAGCACAAAGTCGAGAAGCTGCTCGTCGTCGATCGCGATTACCGGCTGAAGGGACTCATCACCGTCAAGGACATTCAAAAGGCCGTGAAATATCCGGTCGCGTGCAAGGACGCCCTTGGACGGCTGCGCTGCGGTGCCGCCATCGGGGTCAGCCGGGACGCGTTCGAGCGTGCGCAGGCACTGGTGGGCGCCGGCGTCGACGTGCTCGTCGTCGACACGGCGCACGGGCACTCGCAGGGCGTCATCGACATGATTGCGCGCGTGCGCCGCGAGTTCCCCAACACCGAGCTGGTCGCGGGCAATGTGGCCACGCCTGAAGCGACCGAAGCACTGATCGATGCTGGTGTCGACGCGGTCAAGGTCGGCATCGGCGCCGGCTCGATCTGCACGACGCGCGTTGTCGCCGGCATCGGCGTGCCGATGATCACCTCCATCATGGATTGCGCGCGTGCCGCGTCAGCCCGCAACGTGCCGATCATCGCCGATGGCGGCATCCGCTACTCGGGCGACATCGTCAAGGCGCTTGCCGTCGGCGCCAGCTGCACGATGGTCGGAAACCTGTTTGCCGGCACCGACGAAAGCCCCGGGGAGCTGATTCTTTTCCAGGGCCGCAGCTACAAGGAGTATCGCGGCATGGGTTCCATCGGCGCGATGCGCCGCGGCAGCCGCGACAGGTATTTCCAGGACGAGTTCGATCTCGAGGGCGGCCGCGCGTCGGACAAGCTCGTGCCCGAAGGAATCGAAGGGCGGGTCGCGCACAAAGGAAGCGTGGCCGCGATGATTCACCAGCTCGTCGGCGGTCTCCGGGCGGGAATGGGGTATTGCGGGAGTGCGACGATTTCCGAGCTGCAGCGCAAAGCGAAGCTGATTCGGATCACGCCCGCCGGCGCCCGTGAAAGCCACGTCCACGACGTGCAGATCACCAAAGAAGCGCCGAACTATCGGATGGAGTAAGGCCGGTTAAAGCCAGCCTCTACGTTCGATCGTAGAGGCTACGTCCGATCGTAGGAGCCGGCTTCAGCCGGACCTATGGTGATACGACGCGACGAGTCGTCCACCATCTCCAATCGGACCACCGTCGCTCCCGGCAACGCGTGCGTTAGACGATCTGGCCATTCGATGGCGAGCACACCATCCTTCACGCCGATCTCCTCGAGCCCGAGCTCATCTGTCGCCGCGCGTTCAAGCCGATACAGGTCGGCGTGATACAGCGTCAGCCCGTTACCGCGGTACTCATGGACGAGCGTGAACGTCGGGCTGCAGACCTCTCGCGGATCGATTCCAAGTCCGTCCGCGAGACCACGCACGAACGTCGTCTTCCCCGCCCCGAGATCGCCTGAGAGCAGCACGACGTCGCCGGCTCGAAGTGTCGCGGAGAGTTCGCGTGCGATAGCCTGCGTTTCCTCCTCCGAAGCCGTCACGCGATCCGCAACCACCAATCACCAACCACCAGCGGTTAGCCTTGCGTCGATTCAGGATTGCAGAGGCGATTGAGAGCACCGCCGAGATTCGCGATCACATCGGTGGCGGTCATCGCGACCTGCCCTTCTTCCGCCTCCGCGAGGTCGCCGGCGGCACCATGCAGGAACACAGCAAGCCGGCAGGCCGCTTCCGCGTCGAGGAGCTGCGCGAGCCATGCGGCAATCATCCCGGTGAGTACGTCGCCCGTACCGCCCGTCGCCATCCCGGCGTTGCCGGTCGGGTTGATGTAGACGTGCCCCTCCGGCGTTGCGACGATCGTGCGATGCCCTTTCAGCACGACGTACACGCGATGGGTCGTCGCGAAATCGGTCGCCACGTCGATGCGGTTTGCCTGCACGTCCTCGATTGACGATCCGATGAGACGTGCCATTTCTCCCGGATGCGGCGTGATGATCACGTCGCGCTCTTCCCTGCCAACGAGCCGACCCGGATCCTCGGCCAGCACGGTGATCGCATCGGCGTCAAGGACGAGCGGCAGCGCGGCCCGATCGAGCAGTGACCGGACGAATTCACCGACGGCTGGACTCCGGCCCAGACCGGGGCCGCATGCGATTACATCCTGCTTGAAATCGAGCAGGCGATCGACTGCCGTGGAGGCAAGGGTCCCTTCGGCCGACTCCTCGAGCGGCTCCGTCATGAATTCCGGCGCCATCGAGGCGACGATCGAAAGCACCGAACAGGGTGTCGCGACGGTCACAAGGCCCGCGCCGGATCGTAAAGCACCCATCGCGGCGAGGTGTGCGGCGCCCGTCTTCCCGCGCGAGCCGGCGACGATCGTGACCCGGCCGAAGTCCCCTTTGTGAGAATCCGCCGCGCGCGGCTCGACGACCTCGCGGAGCTGCTCGGGCGTCAAGAGCTCGATGTGCCGTCCTTCGACCCCGTCGATGACATCGTGCGGAATGCCGATGTCGGCGATCACCACGTCACCGGCGTGCTCCTCGCCCGGAGGAAGAACGAGCGGCAGCTTCGGCGCGGCGAGCGTCACGGTCATTGACGCGTCGATGCAGTCGCCGATGACGTGGGGTGTATCTGCGGATAACCCGCTTGGCAGATCGATCGAGACGATCGGTATGGACGAGGCGTTTACATCGGCCACGATCGTTTCCATCATGCCGCCCAGCGCCGACTTCAATCCTGTTCCGAAGATGGCGTCGATGATCAGCGTGCACTGCGAAATTTCCGAAAAATGCAGCTCCCAGCTCTGTTCGTCGTTGATCTCGACAACCGTGACGCCCAGGCGCCCGAGGATCTCGAGATTCGTTTTGGCGTCGCCGCGAACATCCCCCAGTGAGCCAATGACGAACACGACAGCCTCGACGCCGCGCTGCAGCAGCGTTCGCGCGACGACGAAGCCGTCGCCGCCGTTGTTGCCGCGGCCGCACAGGACCGCGACGCGGCCGTTGAGGCGTGCCTCGTAGGCGGCTTCGATCGCCGCGACCACCTGGCGTCCGGCATTCTCCATCAGCACGAGCGAGGGAATGCCAATCTCTTCGATGGTGAAGCGATCGGCCTCGCGCATCTGCGCCGCGTTCAGAATCCGCATTCCGATGTGATACATACCACTACATATGTCCGCAACGGTCAACGTCAATGGGCGCATCACCCCGGAGTGCGAGGCGGTGATCTCCGTCTTCGATCATGGTTTTCTGTACGGCGAGGGGATCTACGAAACGATGCGCACTTACCATGGGAAACCGTTTCTCTTCGATCGTCACATGCGGAGGCTGCGCCGCTCGGCGAGCATGATTGAACTGGCTCTTCTCTTCACCGACGAAGGGCTCGCCTCACAGATTCGGTTTACGCAGACGGCCGCGAAGCTCGAGGGCGAGGGGTATATCCGCGTCCTGGTCACGCGCGGCGTCGGCGAGCTTACGTACGATCTGAAAGCCACTCCGAATCCTTCAGTCGTGATCATCGTCAAACCGCAGGTCGACCCCGCGGCAGAGGTGTACGAGAAGGGCGTCCGGGTGGTTGTCGTGGATGTCGTGCGCAATCACCCGGCGACGGTGAACCCGATGATCAAGAGCAACAACCTGATGAACAGCGCGCTCGCCATGCAGCAGGCGCTGCGGTCGAACGCCTTCGAGGGCGTGATGCGCAACTACAAGGGCGAGCTGACGGAGTGCACGACGGCAAATCTGTTCATCGTGAAGAACAACGTTGCCCTTACTCCACCTCTCGACGCCGGGTTGCTGCCCGGCATTACCCGAGAGTTTGTGTTCGATATCGGAAAGGAAGCCGGGGTGGAGGTGGCGGAACAGGTCCTTCGCGATGACGACCTATTCAGAGCGGACGAGGCGTTCCTCACGAGCACGACGCGGGAACTGGTCCCGATCGTCACGGTGAACGATCGGACGATCGGCAACGGCAGGCCCGGCGCGGTGACCTGGAGGCTCCTGAACGCGTTCCGCCGCGCCGTGGAGGCGAGCTAACGGCAGGCGGACCTCGAACACGGTCCCGCGGCCCTCAGCCGCGCGGCATGCAATCGAACCACCGTGTCGTTTGACGATTTCCGAACTGATGAAGAGGCCAAGACCGGTGCCCGGAATCGCACCGACGGTGTTTGCCCGATACCCCCGTTCGAAGACATGACTGCGGTCCGCCTCCGGTATGCCGATTCCGTGATCGCGGATCGAAATCGCCGCATCGCTGCCGTCGGCGCGGATGTTGATGTCGATTTCTCCACCGTCCGGCGAGTATTTGATCGCGTTGCTGATCAGATTCTGCAGAACCCGCTGGATGCGGCGCTCGTCGTAATCGACCATGACCGACTCTCCTGAACCGGTGTAACGAAGCGCGTGGCCTCGCGCAATCGCCTCCATTTGATCCTTCGCGGCTTCAACGGTCCGGCGCAGATCAGCGGGCCGACGCTCCAGCGCGATTCCACTGCCGTCGAGCGAGTGGAGATCGGATAGTTGGTCAACAAGCGAGACCGCCTGTAGCGCCGCCGATTCGATGCGATGGAACACGCGCGGGTTGTCGCTTCCCCGATCGCGAATCGCAACGCGCGCCGAGCCGAGAATGACGGCCAGCGGGTTCTTCACGTCGTGTGAAATCGTGGCGAGAATCGCGGCACGCTCGGTGCGCAGCTGGCGCTCGCGCTGCGCGAGGTCCTCTGCCTTAATCTGCTGCTTACGCTTCGCGGAGACGAGCAGGCCGACGGTAATGGCAATCGTGCCGAAAATAACCTCGTCTTTCCACTGCTCGAGCGGAGGCAACCGTCCGGAGAGCACCAGGTCGTCGCCGACGACCACTGTAATGGCGACGGTCACCGCCGGTCCTGTCCCACCGAGCAGCGCGGCCATGACGACCAGCAGCACGGCAAACATGACGTACACGTTGTCCGACGCTCCGGTCGCCGACGCGAATACCGCAACCGCGACGCCTGCAATAATGCCCGCCGTATAGGCCAAGACAATGCGCCACGCCCTTCGTTTCAGCGGTGCCAAACCCTCAACGTCCATGGCGTGATGTGCTTAAGACGGATCGCTCATCGAATTAGTTGCGATTTCCGGTCCAAGGGCGAGGCGCGAATATCAGGCGAACGCCTCGAGGGGCGGGCACGAGCAGAAGAGGTTGCGATCACCGTACGGATTGTCGATGCGCCCGACGCTTGGCCAGAACTTATTAGTCCGGACAAACGGTAGAGGGAATGCCGCCTCTTCACGTGAGTAGGAGTGTGACCAATCCGCCGCGGCAATCGCCTCGGCGGTGTGCGGGGCGTTCTTGAGCACGTTGTCGACCCTGTCCACCTTTCCGGAAACGATGGCTTCGATTTCGTGGCGAATCTGAATCATCGCGTCGCAGAAGCGATCGAGCTCCGCTTTGTCCTCGCTCTCGGTCGGTTCGACCATCAGCGTCCCGGCCACCGGAAACGACACAGTCGGCGCGTGAAAGCCGTAATCCATGAGGCGTTTTGCCACGTCCATCTCTTCGATGCCCGCCGACTTGAAGCCCCGCAAATCGAAGATCAATTCATGCGCGACGCGGCCGTTCGCACGCGCGTACAGCACGGGATAATGCTGCTGCAGCCGCGCCTTGATGTAATTCGCGTTCAGGATGGCGTATCGCGTCGCGTCCGTCATTCCCTCCGCGCCCAACAGCCTGACATACGCATACGAAATCAACAGAATGCTCGCACTGCCCCACGGCGCTGCCGACACTGCGTGGATGGCGCGATCCCCTCCAGTTTTCGTCAACGGATGCCCAGGCAAATACGCGGCCAGATGCGCGGCGACCCCAATCGGGCCCATGCCAGGCCCGCCGCCGCCATGTGGGATGGCAAACGTCTTATGCAGGTTCAGATGACAGACGTCCGCACCGATCGCCGCGGGGCTCGTCAGCCCGACCTGCGCGTTCATGTTCGCGCCATCCATGTAGACCTGGCCGCCGTGTTCGTGGACGATCGCGCAAATCTCCTGTATGTCGTCCTCGAAGACGCCATGCGTCGAGGGATACGTGATCATGAGCGCCGAAAGATGATCGCGATGCTCCGCCGCCTTCCTGCGCAGGTCCGCGACATCCACATTGCCGTTGGCGGCGGTCGCGACAACGACGACGCGCATGCCCGCCATCGCGGCGCTGGCTGGATTGGTTCCGTGGGCCGACGCGGGGATCAGCACGATATCCCGATGTGAATCGCTGCGGTCGCGGTGGTACGCGCGAATCACCATCAGGCCGGCAAATTCTCCCTGCGCGCCGGAGTTTGGCTGCAGTGAGACCGTTGCAAAGCCGGTGATCTCCGCCAGCGCCTGCTCCAGCTCGGCAATGACTTGCGCATACCCCTGCGCCTGGTCGATAGGGGCGAATGGATGGATTCGGGAAAAGTGCTCCCAGGTGACCGGCAGCATCTCGGTCGCGGCATTCAGCTTCATCGTGCACGAACCGAGCGGAATCATCGACGTATCGAGCCCGATGTCCTTCCGCTCGAGCGACCGGATGTAGCGCATCATCTGCGTTTCCGATCGATGCGTGTTGAATACCGGGTGGGTCATGAACGCGGATGCGCGCCGCGGTTCAGGATTCGGGATTCGGGATTCGGCCGCTTCCCAGTCGATCGTGTGACTGGATTTGCCGAACGCTTTCGCGAACACGTTTACGATGTCCTGGACATCCGCCCTGGTCACCGTCTCGTTCAGCGAAATGCCGACCGTGCGGTCGTCGATGTACCTGAAATTGATGCCCGCTTCCAACGCGGCGCGGCGAACCGCCTCCAGTCCTGACGGGACCTCGAGGCACAGCGTATCGAAATAGGATGGATTCGTTTGCGTCACACCGTTGGCTGCGATCTCACGCTCCAGCACCCGTGTCAGTCCGTGGACGCGATCCGCAATCGATTTCAGGCCATCAGGACCATGGTAGACGCCGTACATCGCGGCCATGTTCGCCAGCAGCGCCTGTGCCGTGCAGATATTCGATGTCGCCTTCTCGCGCCGGATGTGCTGCTCACGCGTGGCCAGCGCCATTCGGTAAGCCTTGCGTCCGTGCACGTCGACGGACACACCGATGATTCGTCCCGGCATCTGGCGTACGTAGGCCTGACGGGTCGCGAAAAACGCCGCGTGCGGACCACCGTAGCCGAGCGGAACACCGAATCGCTGCGAGTTGCCGAAGACGACATCGGCGCCCATCTCCCCGGGTGGCTTCAAGAGCGCCAACGCAAGCAGGTCTGCGCCAATCGCGACCAGCACGCCTGCCCGATGGGCGCTGGCGATAAACGGCTCGAGATCGATCACCGTTCCGTACTGGTCAGGGTACTGAAGCAGCACGCCGAACACCCGCGGCTCGAATGTCATCGCCTCCATCGGGCCAACATGCAATTCGATGTCGAGCGGTTCTGCACGCGTGCGCAGTACATCGATCGTTTGCGGTAGACAGCGATCGCTGACGAGAAAGAGGCTTCGCTCCGCTTCGGTGCCAGGCGAGGCTCGCCCTGCACCCGAACGTGCGCGGTGGAGCAGCGTCATCGCTTCAGCCGCTGCCGTCGCCTCGTCGAGCAACGATGCGTTGGCGACGTCCATCCCCGTCAACTCGGCGACCATCGTCTGAAAATTCAGCAATGACTCGAGACGTCCCTGCGCGATTTCGGCCTGGTACGGCGTATACGGCGTATACCAGCCCGGGTTCTCCATAACCATCCGCAGGATCACGGCAGGTGTGATCGTGTCGTGGTAGCCGAGCCCGATGTACGAGCGGAATGTCTTGTTCCGCCGGGCGATGCTCGACAGGCGCCGCAGATACGCGTACTCGCTTTCAGCCGGCGGAAGATTCAGCGGCCGCTTCACGCCGATCGAAGCTGGAATGGCCTCGTCCATGAGCGTATCGAGCGACGCTGCGCCGACGGCGGCAAGCATCCGATCGCGATCGTCTGGCGAGGGACCTATATGGCGGCGGGCAAACCTGTCAGTCGCGTCGAGTCGGTTCATCCGAGGTGTGATTGATACTGCGACGCGTCGAGCAGCGCGCCCGAATCGGTCGGCGTGGCGAGCTTGACTTTGATCATCCACGTCCCGTGAGGATCGGTGTTGACCACTTCCGGATGGTTCTTCAGCTCGTCGTTGACGGCCGTTACCTCCCCACTCATCGGAGCAAAGAGTTCGGACACAGCCTTCACGGATTCAATCGATCCGAACGACTCGCCCGCCGCGATTGTGCGGCCGATTTCCGGCAGTTCGACGTACACGACGTCGCCAAGCTGCTGCTGGGCGTAATCGGTGATGCCGATTTCGCCCGTCTCGCCGTTGACCCGAATCCATTCGTGGTCCTTGGTGTATTTCCGGTCCGCCGGATACGCCATGGTGCTCTCCGGGCGGTCTCACGACCCGCCCCTACACGCTCTGTAAAAGACCTGCCCCTACATCTGCCGTTTATAGAACGGCAGCGGGACGACTGTCGCCCGCGACATGCGGCCTCGCACATCGATCGTAACGTCCGATCCCGGTGTCGTCAGATCGAGCGGCACATACGCCATCCCGATCGATTTCTTCAAAAATGGCGTCTGAGTTCCACTCGTGACGACGCCGATTGGCTTGTCCCCACGAACGACCTGATAACCGTGGCGTGCGATGCCGCGATCCAGGAGTTCAAACCCAACGAGCTTGCGTGTGATGCCCTGTTCCTTCTGTTCACGCAGGCGTTCGTGCCCGATGAACGACTCTTTCTTCCAGCCAACAATCCACGCCAGGTCCGCCTCGAGCGGCGTGGTGGTTTCGTCGATATCGTTGCCGTACAACCGCATCGCCGCTTCGAGACGCAGCGTATCGCGTGCACCGAGGCCACAGGGAATCACGTCGGCCGAGCGACCCGACTGCAGAATCGCTTCCCAGACACGATCGGCGGTTGCGGGAGGAACGAAGATCTCGAATCCATCCTCGCCGGTATAACCCGTTCGCGAAATCAACGCACGGGCACTTGCGACCTCGCCGTGCGCGAACCAGTAGTATTTGACAGCGGACAGATCGACCGTGCACAGCGGCTGCAGGACGTCGACCGATGCGGGACCTTGAATCGCAATGAGGGCATACCGGCTGCTCGAATCGACGGCAGCGGCTTCACCGGCCTCCCGAATCTGCGCCGCAATCCAGGCGTAATCCTTCTCGATGTTCGACGCGTTGACGACCATCATGAAGTGATTCGGCGCCATGCGATAGACGAGCATGTCGTCGACGAACGTTCCTTCGAAGGTGGTCAAGGCTGAGTAGTGCGCCTGCCCGATCTGCAGCCGGCTCGCGTCGTTGCTCGAAATCCGCTGCACGGCCGCCAGCGCATCCTTGCCAGCGATTTCGATCTCGCCCATGTGACTGACGTCGAACACACCCGCGCGCGTCCGCACGGCCATGTGCTCGGCCGAAATGCCCGAGTACTCGACCGGCATCTCCCAGCCGCCAAAGGGAACCATGCGCGCGTTGGACCTGCAGTGGCGGGCGTGAAGCGGCGTTTTCTTGAGGGTTGAAGCGATCGTCTCGGTCATCGGAAGTCGACGCGGGGCGATCCGAGTTTACTGTGAAATTCGCTCTCGCGGAACGTTACGACGCGGTGCGAAGCGGCGCCGACGCGTCAATCAGCAGACGTTCCAGCACGTTGGCAAGCACTGCGGCAGTGACCGGTCCTGTAGACGAGAGCTCGTGCGCCTTGAAGAGCGAACCGCGTCGATTGACCAGGAATAGATAGAGGTCGCAGGCGCCGGCAAGTTCGCTCGGATCGTGTGACGCGAGCACGACCGCGGCGCCCCGATCGCGCTTGGCTTCGATGGTCCGCGACAACCAGCGCGCGCCGTCCACGTCGAGCCCTTCCCACGGCTCGTCGAGCACAACCAGTCCGAGGTGAGGGCGCGAGAGCACGGTCCGCAGGCCGAGCAGTTGGCGCGTGCCGCGCGACAGGGTTCGGATCCGGCGCTGCTCCGGCGTGATCGGATTGCCGGTCGCCAGACTGCCCCAGTGACGCGCTCGAACGGAGCCCGGCAACGTGAAGTCGCCGGCAAAATACGCGACGTTGACGCGGGCGACGGCACGGCGTGGCGGCATGCCGCGCACCTGCACTTGACCTTCCGACGGCGAGATCAATCCCGCAATCGCGCGTAGAACCGTCGTCTTCCCCGCGCCGTTCGGTCCGATGACGCCGAGTACCTGGTTCGGGGCGACCTCGAACCTCAGCGCATAGACCACCTCGCGCCGACCATAAAGGAGGCTGACATCATCAACAGAAAGAAGCGCCTCGCTCACTGCGCGGCCTCGAGCGGTGCGGAGCCGCGCACGATCGAAACCATCGCGGCTCCGAACGCGATGAGGGCGCTCGCACACACGGTTACCAGCATGAAGCGATCTCCGGTCGACCACGTCGTACCCATCAGTTGAACGGGCGAGGCCACCCGCGCCATGGAGGGAATCGTCAGTACCAGCAACCACACAACGGTTGTTGCCGTTCGAGACGAGAAGGCTGCAACACCCCAGGCCAGGAGCGAGGCGGCGATACACGCTGCACAGGTGCCAGGAGCGATCGACAGCCAGCGCGTACCACGGCTCGTTGCGGCCTCGAACGCGCCAATGCACAACCAGCTGACGATGCCCGGGAGAAT
>Ga0068860_100002487_pt1 | contig 19327 bp, 14 predicted proteins | sample KBSSwiS32_FD_66597 | JGI IMG/M metagenome (GOLD analysis project Ga0068860, IMG submission 66597) | Switchgrass rhizosphere microbial communities from Kellogg Biological Station, Michigan, USA - KBS Switchgrass S3-2 | ecosystem: Host-associated > Plants > Roots > Rhizosphere > Soil ...
CGCCAACGCATCATAGTAAGGCCCGGCAAGGAACAAAAGCCATTATATTCCGTCTAAATCGTTTTCTGGTTTTTGTCCCTCTTTGTAGCTGTTAACTGTTAATAAATCTCGTGGTTTGGCGTTTGAAGTATGGCTTCGGAGCGGTTTGCTCTAAGATGAAACTGTTTGATAAGTTTCCACGTAGAAGCTACTTCGGAATTAAGGCCCCTATTTTCAAAAGGAATCTATAAGAATGGCATTGAGTCGGAAGAAGAAGATTATTATCGGTGCGATAGTGGCAGCGGTGGTCCTTATCGTGGTCGTCGTCAGCGTTATCGCCACCCGCAAAGAAGAACCCGAAGTAGTGACGGTTAAGCTTGAAACCAGGCCCGAGTTGAAGCAAACCGTGACCGCGTCTGGCGAAGTGCGTCCAATTCGATACATCAAACTGACCAGTGAGGTAGCCGGACGAATCGAGGAGATTTACGTGCAGCCGGGCGATATGGTCACCAAGGGTAAGCCACTGGTCCGACTCGATCCTACGCAGTTACAGTCAAGCCAGGAGGCTCAATGGGCTGCCACTCAGGCATCACTCAACGACGTGCAAAATGCGCGTAACGCCGTGACTTCAGCCCAGCAGTCACTGATCGTCGCAGAGGCTTCGGTCGCCTCTGCCCGGCAACAGGCTGTGGCCTTAAAGACCAGTGTTGATCGGGCTCAGGTCGATCTAAACACGGCACAACGAGAGCTCAAACGGTACACAGAGCTCATCGAGGCGGGCGTTGCCTCGAGACTCGAGTACGACACGGCTCGCGACCGTTTTGAAACCGCCAAAATCGCCCTCGAAACGGCCAAGGCCAATCTTGAAGCGCAAAACATCGCCGTTAAAGAGGCCCAGGAGCGCGCGAATCAACAACGCATCGCAGTGAAAGAAGCCCAAACGAGCATCAAGTCGTCCGAGATGCGCGCCAGTCAACAATCGGCCATGCTGCGTGGTCAGCAGAGCCAGCGCTCTAAGGCAACACAGTTGTCGCCTCTCACCGGCGTCATCGCCGACATTCCGACGCGCGTTGGAGAGTATGCCGTATCCGCTCTATCATCGACTCCGTTAATGACTATCGCCGACATGTCGCAGATCAACGTTGAAGTGAACGTCGACGAGACGGAAATCAACAATGTACAGGTAGGCCAGGAGGCCAAGGTCAAGGTTGACGCTCTGGGCGACAAGGAAATCAAAGCTGTCGTCACCCAAAAGAATCCTTTGGCGGTCTCGAAGTCTGACACCACCGGAGGCTTGTCGAACCGGGTCAACGTTCAGGAAGCCAAAGAGTTCAAGGTCACCCTCGAGCTGAGGGATCTGCCGCAAGATGTTCAGAACGCGCTTCGTCCGGGTATGAGCTCGACGACCACGATTACGACTAACACGAAGACCAATGTCCTCGCCGTGCCGCTCGAAGCAATCGTCGAGAAAGCGGCGAATGCGAGTGCTTCGCCTTCAGCAACAGTTTCGGGCAGCGTCCCGGCTGCATCGCCGGGTGGTGAGAAGCCAAAGGCTCAAAAGGGTGTTTTCATTGTCGAAGGTAACAAAGTCAGATTTATCGAAGTGACCACGGGCATCACCGGTGAAGCCGACATCGAAGTCACAAGTGGTGTCCATGAAAAAATGGAGATCGTGCGTGGGCCCAGTCGCGTCTTGAAGACGTTGAAGGACGGCATGACTATCAAACGTCAAACCAAGAAGCCGGGTAACGCAAACGGAAACGAGGCCTCCTAGATGAGTGACGCTACGCTTACGCTTACTCCCCCGCAGAGTGTCATCACACCGCGGGTCGAAATAGACGGGGTCAACGGGCACGACCCGAGGATGCTCATCTCGATGCGAAACATCTGGAAGACTTACCAGATGGGAACCGAGTCGGTGCACGCGCTGCACGGCGTCTCGTTTGATATTCCGCGTGGCGAGTACATCGCGATCATTGGTCCATCCGGGTCCGGCAAATCAACGCTGATGAATTTGATCGGCTGTCTCGATACGCCAACTCAGGGTGAATACTGGCTGAACGGCAAGAACGTCTCTGAGATGGACGACGACGAGCTTGCACGTATTCGGAATCAGGAAGTCGGTTTCGTTTTTCAGACGTTCAATCTACTCGCACGCGCCACTGCGCTTCACAACGTCGAGTTGCCGTTGATCTACGGCGGCATCGGCGCTGCGCAGCGACATGAGATGGCGAAAAAGGCGCTTAGTTCGGTAGACCTGACGGAACGCATGACACATAAGCCCAACGAGCTATCAGGCGGTCAACGCCAGCGCGTTGCGATTGCTCGCGCCCTTGTGAACCACCCGTCAATTCTGCTGGCCGACGAACCCACGGGCGCACTCGACTCGCACACCAGCATGGAGATCATGGATCTCTTCGAACGCCTGCACTCAGAGGGCAACACGATTATCGTCGTCACGCACGAACACGACATTGCCGCACGTGCTCACCGCGTTGTCTCGATTCGCGACGGCCTGATCGAGAAAGACGAACGGATCAAGTAGATCTTTGTGCTTAGTACTTTGTACTTTGTTCTTTGATATGCGCGGGCTGCGAAGAACAAAGATCAAAGTACAAAGAACAAAGTACTAAAGCTTGTGCTTCTTCGTGGTTTACAACTAGCGGCGATCTGGGAAGCATTCCGCGTCGCCACTGCCAGTCTCCGCGCTAACAAACTGCGTACGGCGCTGACGTTGATGGGCATCATTGTCGGCGTCACTGCCGTGATCGCAGTCGTCACCATTATCAAGGGTCTCGATCAAACAGTCGCGCAGACTTTCTCTTCACAAGGTTCAACCGTCTTCACCGTTTCGAAGAACCCACAGATCATCAAATCGCGCGAAGAGTTCATAAGATCCAATCGCCGCAAAGACGTTCTACACGAAGATGCGGAAGCTATTCAGCGCACGTGTACGGCGTGCTGGCGCGTCGGCATCGCTGCGAATGCAATCGAGACCGTCAAGTACAACGATCAAAAAGCAGAGAACGTGCGGATACGTGGTGTCGATCCGCTCTCGATGTTTGACATCGATGGTGTGTCAATCAATGTCGGACGCATTTGGACCGAAAGCGAGGGCGCTTCTGGTCGTGAGATCTGCGTGATTGGTCCCGACATGCTGAAGAACCTGTTCAATGATGCACCCGCGGACAGAGCCGTCGGCCAGGAGATCCGCATTGACGGCCGGCCGTACCTCGTTCTTGGCGTATTAGAACCTTTGGGATCGATATTCGGCTTCTCACGCGATAACGTCGTCTACATTCCTTATTCGACTTATCAGAAGACGTACGGCAGCAGACGTTCGCTCGTGGTGTTCATACAGGTCCACTCAACCGACCAACTCGAAACCGCGGAAGATCAAGTGCGAACCGTAATGCGAAATCGTCGCGGTCACCTGAACGGCGATACGGATGACGAGGGCTTCGCACTCGAAACGCAGGACGTGTTTCTGAATCTCTACGGCTCCGCGACTTCGAACATTTACATCGTCACGATTGGTGTGGCTGCAATCTCACTCGTCGTAGGTGGGATCGTCGTGATGAACATCATGCTCGTGTCTGTGACTGAGCGAACGAAAGAGATCGGCATTCGTAAGGCGATTGGCGCGCGTCGCAAAGATATTCTGACGCAGTTTTTAATCGAGGCCGTGACTGTGACTGCGCTTGGCGGCGCGATCGGCGTGGGAACGGGTTTTGGACTGGCTTACATCATCTCAGCGCTGATCGGATTTCCGTTGCTGGTGAGTGTGGCTTCGGCGGTTTTGGGTGTTGGGGTTTCTTCAGTGGTGGGAATTGTGAGCGGACTGTGGCCCGCGTGGCGAGCCGCGAAACTTGATCCGATCGAGGCGCTGCGAGCGGAATGATTTCATTGCCGATTGCCAATTGCCAATTGCCAATTGAAAGCTGCCGCTCAAATTGGCAATCGGAAATTGGCAATCGGCAATCTAGACTTTATGACTTTCGACGACATCAAAGAATCGGCACTCATGGCGGTCGACACGTTGCGAGCTAACAAGCTGCGCTCGACGTTGACGATTCTCGGCGTCAGCGTTGGTGTCGTTACAGTGATCTTCATGGTGTCGATCATCCAGGGACTGAACAAAGCGTTTGCAGATCAAATCGAGTCGCTCGGTTCCAACACGATCTTCGTCTCCAAGTTTGCGCCCAGCTTCGGCCGGCCGCCCGGCCCGGAGGAAATTCATCGTAAAGATCTCACGATGGAAGACGCCGAAGCACTGCGCACCGAAGCGCCTTCGATCGTCGGTGTCTCACCAATCCATCGCCTGATTTCATCGACGGTTAGATATCAGGACAAGCAAACCGACACGCCGATTCTCTTCGGTGTCACGCCTTACTACGAGTTTGTGCAAACGCAATACGTCGCGAGCGGTCGTTTCGTGAACGAGATAGACATGCAGGATCGGTCCAACATCGTCATCATCGGCGTTGACGTGAAGCAGGCACTCTTTCCTTACGAAGACCCGGTCGACAAGGAAGTAAGAATCAACGGCAATCCGTTTCGAATCGTGGGAGTGATGGAACCGCTCGGTAATTTCTTCGGGCAATCGCGCGACAACTCGATCTTCATTCCGATCACCACGTACGACAAATACTATCCCGACCGTCCTTTTCCGGAATCCGTGTTCTTTGTGATCGTTCGACCGCGTTCGCGCGCTGACGTAAAGTCTGCGATGGATGAGATTACGGATATTCTGCGGCGCAGGCGTCGTGTGCCCGTCGGTGCGCCCGACAACTTCGGTATCTCTTCTCAGGATTCACTGCTCGACGTCTACAACCAGCTAACCGGAGCCACGGCGCTCGTGTTGACGTCGATCTCTTTTGTAGCGCTGATGATTGGCGGGATCGGCGTGATGAATATCATGCTGGTCTCGGTTACCGAACGCACGAAGGAGATCGGCGTGCGCAAAGCCGTCGGCGCCACGCGGCTGAATATACTTTCGCAATTTCTGATCGAAGCCGTGGTGCTGACCGCAATCGGAGGTTTCGCTGGACTGGCAGTCGGCGAGATCGCGAGCCTGCTGATGAACAAATACTCGCCCTTGCCTGCTTACGTGCCGTTATGGGCCATCGGCGTCGGCGTAGGAATCTCAGCCGCAGTCGGCATCATTTTCGGCCTCTGGCCCGCATGGAAAGCGGCCCGCCTGAACCCCATCGACGCCCTCCGCTGGGAGTAAAGCCACAAAAGGCACAAAAGGCACAAAAGGCACATAAGGAGTTTCTGAAGAATAGCCATCCTCAAACCTCTTTTGTGCCTTTTGTGCTTTTTGTGCCTTTTGTGGCTTAATGCAACCATAACCAAGGCTTTCCCGTAGTAACGCTGTGAAATTCGTCGAAACTCTTAAACTTGCTGTGGCAGCGATCTGGGCGCATAAGCTGCGCTCTGCGTTGACGCTGCTCGGCATGATCGTGGGCGTCACCGCATTTGTGGTGGTCGTCTCGCTCATCGCAGGCTTTAATCGTTACGTCGACGAGAAGATCGCCGGCATCGGCGCCAAGTCGTTTACGATTCAGCGTTTCAACCCTCTCGAAGACTTCAAAGACACTGACACCATCGCCGCAGCTCAGCGCCGCAACAAGGAGCTGACGATGGAAGACTACGAGTACCTGAAAGAACGTGCCACGCTCATCGGTAAGATTGGCGCTCGAGCGCGTCCGACTGCAGTCGAGGTTAAGCGTGGCGACGAAGTGCTCGAAGACGTCTTCGTCACAGGCGCCACTGCAAACTGTGTCGACATCGAAAACCGCGACGTTGCTGAGGGACGATTCATTGCCGAACCAGAGAATGAAAACGCTGCGCGAGTGGCTTACATCGGCGCCGACATAGCAACGAAACTCTTCCCGGCGGGAAATGCGGTGGGGAACGAGATTACTGTGCGCGGTTTGCCATACCGCGTCATCGGCGTCGAAACCGCTAAGGGAACCGTTTTCGGAATCCCGCAGGACACATTCGTCATCCTTCCTCTGAAAACATACGCCGTAAACTACGGTGGATTGATCCGGAATCGCTCGCTCTATTTCATAGCCACTTCAAAAACGGATGAGCAGTTCAACGACGCCGTTGAGGAATCGCGTTTTCTGATGCGCGTCAGGCGCAAACTTGAACCAAAGGAAAAAGACAACTTCGGCATCGTCACGCCTGATGCAATCACCGGCTTGCGCGATCGACTGTTTGGGACCATCTTCCTCGTCGCAGTTTTTGTTCCCGGCATCGCAATGGTCGTCGGAGCAATCGTGATCATGAATATCATGCTGGTGTCGGTGACTGAACGCACGAAGGAAATCGGTATCCGAAAGTCTTTGGGCGCACGCAAGCTCGATATTCTGAAGCAGTTTCTCGTTGAGGCAGCGACACTGGCCACTATCGGCGGCGCGATAGGAATCGTTTTGGCATGGATCATCGGTCAAGTAGTAACAAAGTTGGTCTTTCCTACTTACTTATCGATAACCGCGATCGCAGTTGCCCTCGCCATTTCGGGCGCGGCCGGAATAGTTTCCGGTCTCTTTCCGGCCTGGAAGGCAGCACGACTCGATCCTATTGAAGCTTTGAGGGCTGACTAACATGAAAATCCTTCGCAGTGACATTTACGAAAACCTCATGATGGCCCTCGCAACGTTGCGCGCCAACAAACTGCGTTCGTTCCTGACGGTCTTCGGCGTGGTGATCGGCATCATCACCGTCATGCTGATCGCCTCGATCATCAGCGGCATCGACGTTTCAGTTAAGCGCGAGGTTGAGTCGTTCGGCACCCGCTCGATCTATATCAGCAAATATAATCCGGGTATTCACATTGGCCGCATGTCGCGCGAAGAACGCATGCGCAAAGAGCTGACCTACGACGACGCGATGTCGCTCCAGACGCTGCCGGCAGTAGAGCTGTCAGTCCCCTTCCTCGACATCACCAACAACTGGTTCGGCGGCAAACTGATGGTCTCTGGTGGTGGCAAGACGTCGGCCCAGGTCGCACTGCAGGGAACGCTTCCTGAGTTTGAAAAAGCAGGCACCCAGGTAATCTCAGAAGGCCGCTTTTTCACGACGACTGAAAACGACACGAACCAGGAAGTCTGTGTCGTCGGCTCGAAAGTGGCGGACGACTTTTTCAAGCTTGGCTCACCTGTGGGTCAAACGATCAAGATTGGGACGCAGGAATTTCGTGTTGTCGGTGTGCTGGAAAAACGAGAACAGTTTCTCATCGGCGGTGGCAGTGACGACCAGAACAACGTGATCTATGTGCCCTTCACTGTCGCTCAGAAACTAAAGCCTAACGCCGACGACATCTACATCCTGGCAGTCGCTAGACCGGGTTTGATGGACGAGGCAAAGGATCAGGTGCGCGACCTATTACGCGTTCGCCGCCAGGTATCGTTTGCCGCCGATGATAATTTTGGGATGGAAACGTCAGAGAGTATTCTCGATAATTTCCGGTCGATCACTGCCGGACTGGCAATCGCGATGGTGGCCATATCCTCAGTCGGTTTGATGGTTGGCGGCATCGGCGTGATGAACATCATGCTCGTGTCCGTAACCGAGCGCACACGCGAGATCGGTGTGCGCAAAGCTATCGGCGCCAAGCGAAGCGATATTCTGTGGCAGTTCCTGATTGAAGCCGCCACACTCACGGGCCTCGGAGGAATTATCGGTCTCTCGGTCGGGTGGGGACTGACTCTGCTCCTGCGTTTATTACTACCGTCCTACGTGCCGCTATGGGCACCCATTGGTGGCCTGGTCGCAAGTGTAGGCATCGGCCTCATCTTCGGCCTCTGGCCCGCGTGGAAAGCGGCCCGACTCGATCCGATCGAGTCGCTACGTTACGAATAGCGCGACTTAGCGACCAAACAGAGCTGCAGCAGCGATCGCAAGCAATAATCCGATGGCCCAGAGGGTGATAACCACGCCCCACGCCTGGCCCGATGAAACTTTCGCGACTTTTCGCAGTCCTAACGCGGCCAGGAACATCCCATAAAATCTGATTACATCAAATTGGCTTAGCAACGCGACTAGTACTCTCGACGATCCCTCACCTAACAGCGCACCGGGATTTGTTACTGCTATATGCTCCGGATTGAGCGAATCAGGCGATTTCAGAAACATAACCAGTATGGCGATGACCGCTCCAAAAATCTGAGGCGGTAGCGAAGAATAGGTCCATACCGACAGTGCTTTCTTGTACGAAATCGATCCGCCAAACGCCATCATGAGGAGTAGGTATACGGCTGCACCGGCGGCGATAGATACCGGCACCGTCAAAGGGATAACCACGCCGCCAAGAATCTTTCCAAACTTGACTTGCATTGCTTTCTGCTCTTCGGAGACCTGGGCAGCGTTTGGCGACCGCTCTATTCTCTCTCGAATAAATTGGTCCATATCAACTCTCATGAACACCACCGCAGTTACCAGGATGGCCACGACCAGCAGGATAATGCCCGCAACGAGAAAGCGAGGCCGCGCGCGCAGCGCCTCGAAGGTTCTTGACGGCTCAAAAAAGATACCGGTCAGAGTTTCCGCTGTAGACATTTCCGTTCCGGTTGGTTCGGTAGGTGCGTACGTAGTAGGTGCCTCAAAACCCTCGTTTGGGGTACTCATCAGTTTGATCTCCTGTGGGAAGACATATGGAAAGACTTGTGCAAATACGGGCCACGAAAGTCTAAGGTTTCAAGCCACAAAAGGCACATAAGGCACAAAAAGCACAAAAGAATTATTCAGACTCCCTTATCGGTTATTCGCTCTCTATCAAAAAAGCATTTTGTGCCTTATGTGCCTTTTGTGCTTTTTTGTGGCTCGACGCGGATGCACGCGACATGATGGCCGGGCGATACTTCGCGCAGCTCCGGATCGATGTGCGCGCACTCTTCAATTGCGATCGGACAGCGCGTCCGGAAACGACAACCTGAAGGCGGGTTGATCGGCGTCGGAACGTCGCCTTGCAAAACGATTCGCTTGCGCTTCTGCTTCGGATCGGGAATCGGGATCGCCGAGAGCAACGCCTGCGTGTACGGGTGGAGAGGTTGTGCGTACAGATCCGCGGCACTAGCGATCTCCACAATACGGCCCAGGTACATCACCGCCACACGCGTGGAGATATGCTCAACAACCGCGAGCCCGTGTGAGATGAAAAGGTACGTGAGCTTGAACTCTTCCTGAAGTTCCTGCAGCAGGTTGACGACCTGTGCTTGCACGGAAACGTCCAACGCCGACACCGGCTCGTCTGCGACAATCAACTTCGGATTAAGTGCCAGCGCTCGCGCCACACCGATTCGCTGTCGTTGCCCGCCGGAGAACTCGTGCGCGTAACGGTTCATGTAATCGGGATCGAGCCCGACCCGTTTCAAGAGTGCGGCAACACGATCGCGCCTCTCACTTTTATCACCCTGCTTATGAATCACGAGGGGTTCGGCAATAATGTCGCCAATCTTCATCCTCGGATTGAGCGACGCATACGGATCCTGAAAAATGATTTGCATCTCGCGCCGCATCTCGCGCAGCTCTTTTTTGTTGAGTGCGAGGACGTCTCTGCCCTGAAAGCCCACGGAGCCCGACGTCGGTTCAATCAAACGCAGCAGACAACGCCCAACTGTCGATTTACCACAACCTGACTCGCCCACCAGCCCCAACGTCTCGCCGGCAAAGATGTCGAACGACACGCCATCAACCGCGCGCACGACGTCGTCCGAACCCTCAACCGGAAAATGCTTCACGAGGCCACGTACACTGACGAGCGTATCGCGCGCATCCGGTGGAGGCAGACTCGCCTGATTGTTCGATTGCTGGTTTGTTTCAACCCTGACGCTCATGAACACCTTCGTGGTCTGCCGCTACGGCCGCGGCGAGATCGTAAAGCACACAACGAACTTCAACGCTCCCTTCAAGCTGGTAAAGCGGAATCTCTTCGGCCGTGCAGCGAGGCATGCGATGACGGCAGCGCGGCGCGAAGTGACAACCCGGCGGTAAATCGGTCGGTCGCGGTACTACACCTTCGATCGTTTCGAGTCGCTCGTTTTTATTCAACCCAGCGACGGTGAGCCTCGGCACGGAACGCAACAAGCCTTCGGTGTACGGATGCTTGGGTCGTGCAAATAACTCGTCGACCGGCGACTCCTCGACGATTCTCCCCGTGTACATCACCGCGACGCGATCTGCGACTTCCGCAACAACACCGAGATCGTGAGTGATTAAGAGCACCGCCAGTTCACGCTGCTTTCTCAATTCGTCAAGCAGCTCGAGTATTTGTGCCTGGATCGTGACGTCGAGCGCAGTCGTCGGTTCGTCGGCAATCAGCAGTTTCGGATTACAGGCAAGCGCCATCGCGATCATCACGCGTTGTCGCATACCGCCTGAGAGTTGATGTGGATAATCGTCGACGCGACGAGCCGGATCTGGAATCGCCACTTCACGCATCGCCCCGATCGTCGCCTTGCGGGCTTCGCTGCGTGAGAGTTTGCGATGCAGACGCAATGCCTCGGCGATCTGTTCGCCGACAGTAAAAACGGGATTGAGCGACGTCATGGGATCCTGAAAGATCATGGCGATGTCGTCGCCGCGCATCTGGCGCATTTCAGAGTCTGAAAGTTTGAGCAGGTCTTTGCCGTCGAAAAGAATTTCGCCGTTAACGATCTTGCCGGGCGGCGCGATCAAACGCATGACGGAAAGCGCCGTCATCGACTTCCCGCAACCCGATTCGCCAACGAGCCCGAGCAACTCACCGCGATCGAGATGAAAGCTGACGCCGTCAACCGCGCGCACGAGTCCGGCGCGGGTCGGGAAATGCGTTTGGAGATTTCGAACTTCGAGCAGGTGAGCCATCAGGGATAAAGATTGAAATTGTATTCGAGCTGCATCCACATGGAAACGTTTCTACCGTCTTTTGTAGCGGGAATGAACCTGATCTTACGCGCAGCCTCGATCGACTTCTCTGTCAGTCCATTGGGTAACCCCTGAACGACTCGAATGTTGGTTACCCTGCCATCGGATGCGAAAACGCACTTTAGAACCACAGTTCCAGTGATCTGCTCCATTTTCGCTTTTCCGGTGTAACTGGGTTCAGGTTTACTGATTAGACGAACCTTACTATCGATTTCCTTTCCGGTGAAAATCTTTTCAGTCGTAGTATCAGCTTGAACAGTTTGAGAAACTTCGATAGCTCCCTCCTGGTTCTTGAAGGAGAAATAGTGAAAGAAGGTCGCAATTCTCGGGTCATCGACCGGCGCGCCATCGGCGCGAATTATATAGAGCCGGCTGTTGCTGGCAAAGTATTGCACCATGCCCGTTCCATCGTTGTAACGAAATGCTTTACCCGCAATTCCATCGAGAGTGAGATCCCGTTCAAAAGTTAGGTGTTCTCTAAGGAACACTCCTGCTTCCTGGTCGACAAACGTCTCCAAAGTCACACGCGGTTTGACGTTCTCCATCACATGAACCGCGTAGTTGACCCCTTTCACCGAACAATTGAGCACGCTTCTTTTGCGATCCTTTTGGGGTGAGTTTCGCGTTTCCTTGAAGGTCTGCAATGCTGGAAGTGCGGGTAACACGATTGAGAGACCTTCACCCTTGATCGTATACACGTTCCACGGCGTACTGGGGGGCGTCTGCGCTCGTGCGGCTGGCACGATCAGGAACAGAGCGCAAACAAATAGTGAGATTTTAATCTTCATGGTTGTTAATAGAGGTTGAAGTTATATTCGAGCTGCATCCACATCGAGACAAACTTTCCGTCCTTTACTGCCGGAACAAACTTCATTTTTCTTGCAGCTTCAATCGCCTGTTCAGTGAGGCCATATGGCAGCCCGTAGACGGTGCGAATGTTTCCAACTCTACCATCAGAATAAAAAACTACCTTCAGGACTACTACGCCTGTGACTGCGTTCTGACGCGCTTCTTCCGTGTACGTCGGCTCGGGCTTCATGATGAGCACGGCCTTTCGGTTAACTTCCTTGCCGACGAATAGCTTTCCCCCACTCTCGTCGATTTCAGTTTTCGACTCCGGCGCATAGGGGACTCCGACGCCGTCAGTCACTTCAATTCCCGAGGCTTTCTTTCCCAGGACGACAGACGAAAAATACTGCTGCACGCGTTTGTCATCCGTCGGCGCGCCAAAGACCTGAAAACGGTAAATCGTGTTACCCGTCTTAAAAATCTGCACCGTGCCGGGGACCTTGTCTGGCGCGAAATACTGTTTGCCGCTGAAGCCGTTGCGTTTGAGATCCTTTTCGCTGGTGCGGTCGAATGTGGAATGAGTGAAGATCTCCTGCTCGATAAAATCTTCGAGCGGCTCCTGCTTCGGGTTCTCGGAACAGCTAACGGTATAGACCAGGCCCTCTGCGTAAGCGCCGAGAAGTCGCTGGCGGCGCCGTTTCCCGAACCGATCGACCGTTTCTTTATATGTAGCCATGGCTGGGACAGTTGGGAAGGTTACCGAGAACGCTTCGTCTTTGACCGTGTAACGCTGCCAGGCACTCTGCGCCATGACGCCGGGCGCAACCACCATTAGAGCAAACAGGAGGAGGAATTTCTTCATTTCTTTGCTTTGCCCTAAAGTCCGAAATCATTCTTGGACCGGGTCAGTACAGGGAGCGGTAGCGACCTGGTTGATGATCAGTTTGCGATATTCCTAAACAATTCTTGACCCATGATTTCACCAGGTCGCTACCGCTCCCTGTACTGACCCGATCCAAGCGCGACTCCTTATACCGTCGATGTCTCGCGATACTCGCCCCACACGCGCCGCAGCGTGTCGCTAATCTCTCCGACGGTCGCGTAGGCCTCGACGCATTCGAGAATTCGCGGCAGGAGATTATCACTGGTCCCCGCTGATTGTTGAAGTTTCTCCAACGCAGCGCTGACAGCGTTCGCATCCCTTCGCTCGCGCAACGCTCGCACGCGTTCGACCTGCGCCTGCTCGAGCGCCGGATCGATCCGCAGCACATTCACCGTTGGCTCTTCTTCAAGGTCAAACCGATTCACGCCAACTACAATCTGTTCCTGCTTCTCGATCGCTTTCTGATAACGATAGGCCGACTCCTGAATCTCACGCTGCACGTATCCGGTTTCGATTGCACGCAGCATCCCGCCCATCGCTTCAATCTTTCTCAGATATTCGAGCACCTGCTCTTCGATCTCATTCGTAAGCTGCTCAATAGCGTAAGAACCGGCCAACGGATCCGCCGTTTCAGCGACACCCGATTCATACGCAATCACCTGCTGCGTTCGCAACGCCACTCGCGCGGCTGCCTCCGTCGGGAGGGCTAGCGCTTCGTCCATCGAATTCGTATGCAACGATTGTGTGCCACCAAGAACGGCCGCGAGTGCCTGGATCGTGGTGCGCACGACATTCACTTCGGGCTGTTGCGCCGTCAAGGACGACCCCGCAGTCTGCGTGTGAAATCTCAACATCAGCGAACGCGAATCGCGCGCCTGGAAACGGTCGCGCATGATACGCGCCCACAATCGTCGTGCAGCACGATACTTCGCAATCTCTTCGAGCAGGTTGTTATGCGCATTGAAGAAAAACGAAATGCGTGGCGCGAAGTCATCGACTTCAAGTCCCACCGCGAGTGCCGACTCGACATACGTGATTCCGTCGGCGAGGGTAAAGGCAACTTCCTGCACTGCGGTAGAACCTGCTTCGCGAATGTGATAACCGCTGATCGAGATCGTATTCCAGTTCGGCACTTCGCGAGCGCAGTAAGCAAAGATATCTGTAACCAGACGCAGTGACGGCGCGGGCGGGTAAATGTAAGTGCCACGCGCGATATACTCTTTCAAAATATCGTTTTGCAACGTGCCACGAACTTTAGTAAACGCCACACCCTGCTTACGTGCGACGGCTAGATACAACGACAGCAGTATCGCCGCTGTTGCGTTGATGGTCATCGACGTCGAGACTTCGTCGAGCGGGATGTCAGCGAACAGCCGCTCCATGTCTTCGAGCGAGTCCACTGCAACGCCGACCTTTCCCACCTCGCCCAAAGCCATCGCGTTGTCAGAATCGAGCCCGATCTGTGTTGGCAGATCAAAAGCGACAGACAGACCTGTCGTGCCTTGAGCGAGCAGGTATTTATAACGGGCGTTTGACTCTTCCGCGGTGGCATAGCCGGCGTACTGGCGCATCGTCCAAAGACGCCCGCGATACATGTCTTTATAAATGCCGCGAGTGTAGGGAAACTGGCCAGGCGCGCCGAGATCTTTTTCGTAATCAATCTCGCGCGTGTTGTAGGGATTGTAGTCTACCGGAGGCTCAGTTTTAGTCGTCATAGCCGACGCCTAGCATACTTCATTTGTGCTTTTTGTGTCCTTTCATGGCAGAGTATCCGCATGGATAGCGTTCGGGTTAATAAGCGTGGCGCAGATCGCGTCCGGCAGGGGCATCTCTGGGTTTACCGGAGCGATGTCGTGGACGTGCAGGCGAAGGGCGGCGCCGTCGTAGTAGTCAGAGACGAGCGCGGCAATTTTGTCGGGCAGGCGCTCTTTAGCGATTCATCGCAGATCGCGCTGCGATTTCTGACGCAAAGCGATGAGGACATCGATCGCAAGTGGTGGCGAAGACGGATCACGGAAGCGTCGAACCGAAGAAACATCGCACCCGATACCAATGCCTATCGTCTGATTTACTCAGAAGGCGATCTGCTGCCGTCGCTCATCGTCGACCGCTACGCAGACGTGCTGGTGGTGCAAACGTTGTCGCAAGGTACTGACGCAGTAAAGTCCCTGCTGATCGAGATACTCGTGGAGGAATTCAAGCCACGTGCGGTGATCGAACGCAATGATGCGCGAGTGAGAACTTTGGAGGGACTGCCGCTAATCGCGGGTACCGTTTACGGCGAGGCACCTGCCGAACTGGAGATACTGCAACACGGGCTGTGTTTTCACGTCGAACCTCTCGGCGGACAGAAGACTGGATCGTTTCTGGACCAGCGTGAGAATCGACTTGCAGCGCGTGCGGCGGCGGCAACCACGAACAAACGCCGCGCTCTCGATTGCTTCACGTTCAACGGCGCGTTTGCCCTGCATCTCGCTTCTGTTTGTGACAATGTGATTGGCGTCGATATCTCAGGTGATGCCGTTGCGGCTGCACAACGAAATGCAGCGCTAAACGAAATGACCAGCGTTGAGTTTCGCGAAGCGAATGTGTTCGATGTGTTGCGCGAAGTGGAGCCCGGTTTTGACGTGATGGTGCTTGACCCGCCTGCGTTTGCGAAGAACCGGGCGAGTCTGAAAGCTGCGATTCGTGGCTACAAAGAGATCAACCTGCGGGCGCTGAAGTTACTGAATCCCGGCGGCGTGCTGATCACGTGTACGTGCTCTTATCACGTTTCCGAGGAGTTGTTTCTCGAGATCCTGGCCCAGGCGGCGCTCGATTCACATCGGCGTGTGCAGATTGTCGAGAAACGAATGCAGGCAGCAGACCATCCGGTGTTGGTGGGAATGCCGGAGACTTATTACTTGAAGTGCGTGATCGCGAGGGTCATTTAATCCACAGATTACGCAGATTAAGTTCATCTGCGTAATCTGTGGAATCTGTGGATATTAGTTCATCCCTGGGTCGTTCTCGATGACGATCTTGGTCGTATAGTCCTTGCCTCCGACAGTCAGCTTGAGGTTATAGGTGCCGGCTTCGAGCGGCAGGCCCTGGTTGAGGAAGCCGCCGAAACCACCACCGCCACCGCCGCCTCCACCGCCACCACCTCCACCACCTCCGCCGAAACCACCGGCGGGACGTGGAGGCGGATCGCCGCGCATGTTCCACTGAATCCGGTTCAATCCAACATCATTCGTGGCCGTGAGATTTCGAACGACCTTACCGGTGTAGTCCGAGATCGTGAGTTTCACTTCACCCGACGGCGCCGACTTCAGGAAGTAACTGATGGCAGTTCCTGGAGCGGGATTAGTACCACGGAAGAGCTTCGATCCACCCCAGTAACGACCAAGTCGCGGATCGTTCTGCCAGATCGTGCCGGGTCTCACTTCAAACAGCGTCGCATCCGTGTCCATCACCTTTGGCGTCAGCAACTGCAACGCGCTGATGTCGTCAAAGATGTAAATGCCGCGACCGTGAGTGCCAACGATCAGATCGTTATCGCGTGGATGGATCAGAATGTCGTCAACGCGAATGATCGGCATGCCCGACATCATCGGCTTCCACTCACCGCCGCCATTGAGCGAAACAAAAAGCCCATACTCAGTGCCGACGAAGAGCAGATCCTTGTTCCTCGCGTCTTCGCGAACAACATTGACCGTGCCCCACTTCGGAAGATTGTTGACGAGCGAAGTCCACGTTGCGCCGTAATCCTTCGTGACGAACAAGTACGGCTTCAGATCATCGGAACGATGCCCGTCGACTGCGAGATAGCACGTGCCCGCATCGAAATGCGAAGGCTCGACGCGCGAGATGTGGTACGTGTCGCCGATACCCGGAACATTCTTCGCGACGTTGGTCCAGGTGGCGCCACCGTCTTTACTGATCTGAACGTTTCCATCATCAGTTCCCACCCAAAGTATGCCGGGCAGTTTTGGCGACTCCGCGACAGTGACGACGTAGCCGTAGCCGGTATAACCGTCGTGCTTCGACGCCATCGGATCCTTGCCGGGTATTCCCATGATCGGAAGCGTGTTGCGATCGATCTGTTTGGTGAGATCGATCGTTGCGGTCCAGGTGTCGCCACGATCCAATGACTTAAAGAGTTTGTTGCCGCCCGCGTAAACGAGACGTGGATTGTGCGGCGACAGATTAATCGGCGTGTTCCAGTAGAAACGAAAGACTTCGGTCGCGGGCGGTGTCGGCACAACATTCGACTGGAGATTCGCGCCAAAGCCACCACCGAATCCTTGTGCTGCTGCAAACGCAGCAAGCTGGGCTGCCGTATCTGGCGTCGGCGAAGCGCCTGGCGATGGACTCGCGGTTGGCTGACCGCCACCTTGCCGGCCGCCACCTCCTCCTCCTCCTCCTCCACCACCGCGTCTCTGCGGCACACCACGCGGTCGAATACTCACGCTCCGGCCGGTCCGCAGATCCAAACGCTGCATGGCGCCGCCCTGCGACTCTGCGTAGACGGTGTTGTAGTCAGTGGGATCGACCTGCGTGTAGAAGCCGTCGCCACCACCGACGCGATACCAGTCAGCATTAGTGATTCCGTTCTGGAAGCTTCGCGTCTGGCTGGGACCGCCCCACGAACCGTTGTCCTGCAATCCGCCGTAGACGTAATACGGCTTACGCATGTCAACGCCGATGGCATAAAACTGCGCCGCCGGAATCGTATTCACGTACTCCCACGTCGCGCCCTGATCGTAACTGACGTCCAAGCCACCGTCGTTGCCGATCATGATGTTGTCGGGATTCTGAGGATTGATCCAGATGGCGTGATTGTCGCTGTGTGCGATGCCTTGTTGCAGCGATTTGAACGTCTTGCCGCCGTCAGTCGATTTGCTGAAATTCAAGCCGCCGACGTAAACGTTTTCCGGGTTCTTCGGATCGACGCGAATCTGGCTGTAGTACATCGGGCGGTTGTTTTCGTTACTGACGATCCGCCACGTCTTACCTTTATCGTCCGAACGCCACACACCGGCTTTCTTCGGATCCAAAGGAGTTGGTGTTGGAGACGCAGCCGGAGTGGCGCTCGCCGATGGCGAGGGACTCGGGCTCGGCGCGGCTCCACCAGGCGTCGGCTCTTCACCGCCTGTGCCGACACTCGCGCCGACTTCCATCTGCGCGTAAATGATATTCGGGTTTGAGCGCGAGACGTCGAGACCGATACGGCCAAGAAGTCCCTCGGGGAGTCCGCCGCCTTCGAGTTTCTTCCAGGTCTTGCCGGCGTCGATGGTCTTCCAGATTCCGCTTCCTGGTCCACCACCGTTGAAACCGAAGCTGGTGCGGCGTCGCTGGTAGGAAGCAGCGTAGAGAACCTTACTGTCGGAAGCGTCCATCGCGAGGTCGGTAAAGCCGGTGTCTTCGTCGATGAACTTCACATTGTTCCACGTCTTACCGCCGTCCGTAGTTTTGTAGACGCCACGTTCTTTGTTTGGGCCAAACAGATGGCCCAGGACGGCGACGTAGACGATGTTTGGATCCTTCGGATCGATCACGATGCGCGCGATCGTCTGTGAATCCTCGAGACCCATCTTCGTGAACGTCTTACCGGCATCGGTTGACTTGTAGATACCGTCGCCAAAGCTGGAGCTCTGGCGATTGTTGGCCTCACCCGTGCCGACCCAGACGATGTTTGGATCGGAAGGCGCAATGGCAACGTCGCCGATTGAGTGGGTTCCGTAAGTGTCGAAGATTGGTTGAAAGGTCGTGCCGTTGTTGGTCGACTTCCAAACGCCGTTGGTAGCGAACGCAACGTAGATGATGTAGGGATTCTGCTCGACGGCTGTGATGTCGTCGATGCGGCCGCCCATGCTTGCGGGTCCGATACTTCGAGCGACGAAACGTTTCAGCACCGGATCTGTGGACCAGTTGATCGGCGTTGGAGTTGGACTCGGACTCGGAGTTGGCCTTTGGCCTTGCGCTCCCGCGGGCGCGGGAGTTTGAGTTGGAGTTGGGTTTTGTGAATGGACCGTTATGGTGGCAAAGGCCACAGCACTGATGATGACAATCAGCAAGCCGAGATCGTACACGGAGCGCGACCGGTCTTTCATGCGAAAGTGTCCTTTCAACGTTAAATGTAGAACGATTGCCGTTTAGAAAAGGCTAGATGAACGTGCGGAATATAAACCAAAACGGCCACGAGATCCAATAAGTCGTATTCAGAGCCGCAAAAATGCACAGAAAAGAGTGGCCACAAAAAGGCACAAAAAGCACATAAGGCACAAAATTGATTTTGATTGAGGATTAAAAGTTCAAAGGCTTAAAAAAACAGGTGAGCATCCTTTGATCTCTTTTGTGCCTTTTGTAACTTTTGTGCTTTTGTGGCTAGCCCTGGAAGACGGTGCTGTGAGTCGTGTCCGCGAGACGCTTTGCATCCGGCAGCGCGTCGAGGGCGCGCAGCACCTGCGGATCGCTGTCGAGCAGGATGCGAGCGCCGGCGTCGTTTGAAAATGCCGCGGTCACGATCTCCTGCCGTAGTCGCAGCTTCGCAAACTCCAGCTCTTCATCGAGGTGAGCCGGTTGTACCTGTAACTCAGGTTGCGTACGAACGAAATTGCGAAAGGCTTCGACTACGCGATCCGTAATCGGGAAATCTGCGGGCTTCGCATTCTTCCCGTACTGAACCTTGTCGACTCGATACGACTCCAATCCCGGAACAATGCCTGCCGCCAATTGGCGCGTGAATTGAAACGCAGCTTCGGCAATACGCAAGCG
>Ga0068860_100002490_pt1 | contig 19321 bp, 17 predicted proteins | sample KBSSwiS32_FD_66597 | JGI IMG/M metagenome (GOLD analysis project Ga0068860, IMG submission 66597) | Switchgrass rhizosphere microbial communities from Kellogg Biological Station, Michigan, USA - KBS Switchgrass S3-2 | ecosystem: Host-associated > Plants > Roots > Rhizosphere > Soil ...
CACCCCGGATGATCATGTCCTTCGACCGGTCGACGATGTAGTAGTAGCCGTCCCGGTCCCGGCGGGCCAGGTCCCCGGTGCGCAGCCAGCCGTCCTTCAGCACCGCGGCCGTGGCGTCCGGCCTGCCGTAGTAGCCCTTCATGACGTTGTGTCCGCGGAAGGCGATCTCCCCGACCTGGTCGTCCCCCTGCGCCACCTCGCGCCACTCGTCGTCGACGAGCTTCAGCTCGACGCCCGGGATCGGGACCCCGATGGAGCCCACCCGGGGCTGCTGGCCGTGGATCGCGAACGTCACCGACGGAGAGCCCTCCGTGAGCCCGTAGCCCTCGAGGATCGTCACGCCGAACCGCTCGCGGAAGCGCTGGTGGATCTCGGCCGGCAGGGGGGCGCCGCCGGACACGGCGAGCCGCAGCGCCGGGCCGAGCCCCCGCTCGTCGTCGGAGTCCTCCGCAGCGCGCAGTAGGTTCCAGTACATCGTCGGAACGCCGGCGAAGACGGTGACGCCGTGCTGCCGCATCAGGTCGATCGCCGTCGTGGCGTCGAAGCGGGGCATGACGACCATCCGGCCGCCGAACGCGATGGCCGTGTTCTGGATGCAGGTCTGCCCGAAGGTGTGGAAGAGCGGGAGGCCCGAGAGGAACGTGTCGGGTCTGCCCGGATCGATCGCGAACAGCCGTCGGTTGACCAGCGCGTTGTCGCGCAGGTTGCGGTGCCGGAGCTCGGCGCCCTTGGGTCGACCTGTCGTGCCCGAGGTGTAGAGGATGACGGCTGTCTCGTCGTCGTCGACCTCGGCCGAGGCGACGTCCGGCTCGTACGCCGCCCACGGCGGTTTCACGTCCGGGTCCGCCGGGATGGCGAAGAAGGACGTGCACGTCGGAACCTCCGCCCACGCCTCTTCGGCCGCTGCTCGGATCGGGAGCTCGGAGTCGCCCTCGAAGGCGAAGTACGCCTTCGCATCCGAGTCGACGAGGTGGTAGACGATCTCCCGCTTCTTCAGGAGCACGTTCAGCGGCACCACACAGGCACCGGCCTTGAGGATGCCGAAGTACGCGGCGGTGAACTCAGGGCGGTTCGGGCAGGAGAGGGCGACCTTGTCACCCGGCCGCACCCCGTGATCGACGAGCAGGTGCGCCACCTGGCTCGCGGCCGAGTCGACGGCCCGGTAGGACAGGACGCGATCTCCGTGGACGATCATGGTCCGGTCCGGGTGCGCCGCAGCCGACTCGTCGAGCAGCCGGGCGAGAGTGGTCATCGCTCGCCTCCCGTTCCTGGGGATGCGGTGGCCGGGTCGGCCTCGGGCTCCCGGTGACCGAAGACCTCGGTGCGTAGCACGAGCGGATCGTGACTGGGGATGACGGTGCAGTCGAGCGCGTCGATCTTCTCGAAGGACTCGTGCACGTCGAGCATGCTGAAGAAGACGCTCGACGGCAGGTGGTCACCGGTGGACGTGCCATGCCAGTTGGCATAGAGGTCGACGGTGTCCCCGGCGATGAGGTAGGGGCCGGCCGCGGTCTCGACCAGCACCCCCTGCGATCCCGGCGTGTGACCCGGCAGGGAGATGACGGTCACCCCCTCTGCGATCCGGCAGTCACCTGAGACCGTCTCGATCCGGGCGTGCACGGCCATCCAGGGCGGCGTGCTCCCCGGACCCCTGTCGTAGGACCTGCGGTGCAGGGGCAGCGGGTCGCTGGCGTACGCGAGCTCGCGCTCCTGCACCACGAAGGTCGCGCGGGAGAACAATCCGTTGTTCGCGCAGTGGTCCCAGTGCAGATGGGTGTTGACGACGATCGGAATGTCGGCAGGGTCGTAGCCGGCGGCCGCCAGGACGGCCCGGGGCTCGGCGTCGGCAGCGCGCTCGAGCTGGACACGGTGATGCCTCGCAGTGAGTTCGGGTCCCGGGGTGCCGGTGTCGACCAGGATGGGCGCGGGTCCTCCCTCGATCAGGAACATCAGCATCGCCGCGTCGACGAACTCGCCCCATCCCCGGCCGTAGACCAGGGAGGCCAGGGGTACGCCGGTGGCGGTGCCGACACCGAGCGGCCGGATGGTCAGGCCCGTGCTCGCGGGGCTGCCTGCTTCTTCAAACGGGCTCATGAACCGACCTCACCGGGTGAGTGCCGCGATCGCCATTGTGCACTGATGTGTATACCATCCTGCTCGCTCTGTTGGAACTGAGGATCGCATCTTCACGGCGCGCGGAAGCGGTCCCACCTCGTGAGATTTCTTGAGGAGCAGAGGATCTCGCTCTGTGGCTGGTGTACGCGGTGCCTCCAGGCCGATAGACTGATCAAAGAGATATGTATCTAATAGAGAGCATAAGTAGATACACTTGGTCCAAGCACGCGAGGGAGCAGCAATGGGTGTTCTGCACGGCCGGGTCGCCCTGGTCACCGGTGCGGCGCGCGGCATCGGGCTGGGCGTCGCAACGAGGTTCGCAGAGGAGGGAGCCACCGTCGCGGTCGTCGATCTGGACGAGTCCGCCGCTCGCGGCGCTGTCGCAGGTCTCCCCGGCGAGGGGCACCTGGGAATCGGGGCGGACGTCACGAAGGCGGGGGACGTCGATGCGGCCGTCGCGCGGACCGTGGAGGAGCTGGCAGGCCTCCACATCGTGATGAACAACGCGGGCGTCACCCGGGACAACATGCTGTTCAAGATGACCGACGAGGACTGGGATCTCGTCATGAACGTCCACCTCAAGGGCGCGTTCCTCGTGTCCAGGGCGGCGCAGTCCGTCTTCGTCGCGCAGAGGTACGGAAGGATCGTCAATATCTCCTCCACCTCGGCGCTCGGCAATCGGGGCCAGGCCAACTACTCGGCTGCCAAGATGGGCATCCAGGGGTTGACCCGGACGCTTGCCATCGAGCTCGGCCCCTTCGGAATCACGGTCAACGCCATCGCCCCCGGCTTCATCGCCACCGATATGACCGACGCCACCGCCGCGCGCCTCGGGATGAGTGTGGCGGACTTCCGTGCCGAGGTCGCCGGGGTCACGCCGGTGCGGCGCGTCGGGGAGCCTGCCGACATCGCCGCCGTCGCCGCCTTCCTCGCCGCCGACGACTCCTCCTTCGTCACCGGCCAGACCCTCTACGTCGACGGCGGCCGCACCCTGGGTTGAGGCGCGGGGGGATGGGCGCTAGTACGTCGTCCGTCCCCCCGAGAGGTCGAAGGCCGCTCCGGTGGTGAAGGAGTTCTCCCGGCTCACCATCCACACGACCATCGCCGCGACCTCCTCGACCTGCACAAAGCGCCCCCGCGGGATCCGCTGGAGCATGTAGTCGACCTGCTCGTCGCTGATCTGCTCGAGGATCCTGGTCTTCGCAGTGGCCGGGGTGACGCTGTTGACTGCGATGTCCAGATGCGCCACCTCCTTGGCCAGGGACTTGGAGAGCGCGAGCACGCCGGCCTTGGCCGCGGAGTAGGCGGAGGCGTTGGGGTTGCCTTCCTTCCCGGCGACCGAGGAGACGTTGACGACCCGTCCGTACCCGTTCTCGACCATCAATGGGACGACGGCCCGGCAGCAGTTGAACATGCCGTTGAGATCGACGTCGATGACAAGGCGCCACTCCTCGAGTGTGTACTCGAGTAGCGGCTTCGACGGACCGGCGATACCGGCGTTGTTCGTCAAGATGTCGATCCGACCGCGGGACTCCGCGACCGCTCGTGCCGCCTCCTCCACCGCGGTCGGATCGGTCTGGTCGACCTCGTGCGCCGTCACCGGCCCGTACGCGCCCAGGTCGGCCGCCGCCTTCCTGACGAGCGGGCCGTCGGCATCCCAGAGGTGCACCTCGGCACCCGAACGGAGCATGCGCTCAGCGACGGCGTACCCGATGCCCTGAGCTCCGCCGGTCACGACCGCGACCTGGTCGATGAGATCGATCTGGTTCATCCGTACCTCGGTTCGGTCAGCCCGCGGCGGCGGGTGCGATGGGGGCGATCACGGTGTTGCGGAGTACGCCGAGGGACTCGACCTCCACCTCCACGACGTCGCCCTCCTGCAACCAGAGCGGCGGGTCCTGGGCGAGTCCCACCCCTGCGGGGGTGCCGGTCGCGATGACGTCACCGGGCTCGAGGGTCAGGATCGCGCTGAGGTAGGAGACGGTCTCGGCCACCGGCCAGATCATCTTCGCGGTCGTGCTGTCCTGCATCGTGTGGCCGTTGACGCGCGTGGAGATGTGCAGGTCCTGGACGTCGGCGACGTACTCCTTGATCGTGATCCCGGGTCCCAGCGGTCCGAAGGTGTCGATCATCTTGCCGGGAGTCCACTGGCTGTTGCGCAGCTGGACGTCCCGCGCGCTCACGTCGTTGAACACGGCGTAGCCCGCGACGTGGTCGAGGGCGTTCTCGATGGCGACGTTCTTGCAGGTCCGACTGATGACGACGGCGAGCTCCACCTCGTAGTCGATCTGCGTGCTGATACCCGGCATGACGATGTCGTCCGTCGCGCCGATGAGGGAGTTGCGGAACTTCGCGAAGACGGGCGGGAACTCCCCGACACCCATCTGGGACTCGTCGGCGTGCTCGCGGTAGTTGAGGCCGATACAGAGGATCTTGTCCGGGTCGGGCACCGCGGGTCCGAGATGGACGGTGGCCACGTCCGCGGCCTGTGGATCCGACTCGAGGGCCTCGGCCGCCTTCTCGAGGATCGACGGGAGCTCAGCCGCGTGCCCGGTCAGCAGCTCACGAACGGAATCCGGATAACCCAGGTGGGCACTGCTGATGACGCGGCTTCCGTCGGAGAAGCCCGCTCGGAGCCCGAGGCGGGATCCGGCGGGCCGGAACGACACGATCTGCATGACTGTCCTCGTGTGGAATCGAAAGGGATTCGGAAAGGTCAGGGAAAGGGTCAGTACGACTTGGGGAGCCCGAGCGTGTTCTGGGCGATGTAGGCCAGGACCAGGTTGTTGTTGACCGGGGCGACCAGCGGTGCCCGGGCCTCGCGGAACTTGCGCTCGATGCCGAACTCGACGGTCAGGCCGTAGCCGCCATGGGTGTCCATGCAGGCGTTCGCGGCCTTCCACATTGCCTGGGAGGCGAGCAGCTTCGCGGCGTTCGCCTCGAAGGCCGCCGGCTCGCCCGACGCGTACAGCTCGGCGGCCTTCCAGCGCATCAAGCTGGCGGCTTCGAGCTCGGCATACGCCTGGGCGATGGGGAACTGGACGGCCTGGTTCTGGCCGATGGGCCGGCCGAAGACCTGCCGTTCCTTGGCGTAGTCGGTGGCCTTCTGCACGAACCAGAAACCGTCGCCGAGAAACTCCGAGGTGAGCAGGATCCGCTCGGCGTTCATGCCCGAGAGGATGTAGCGGAACCCCTTGCCCTCCTCCCCGATGAGATTCTCCACCGGCACCCGCAGGTCGGTGAAGAACAGCTGGTAGGGGTCGTGGCTCATCATCGTCGGGATCGGCCGGTACTCGATCTGGTCGCGGGAGTCACGAAGGTCGACGAGCAGGCAGCTCAGGCCATCGGTCTTGCGCTCGACGGCGTCGTACGGCGTCGTCCGAACCAGCAGCAGCATCATGTCGGAGTGCGCGAAGCGCGAGGTGAAGATCTTGCCGCCGTTCACCACGTAGTGGTCGCCGTCGCGCACCGCGGTCGTGCGGATCCGGGTGGTGTCGGTCCCGGCGTCGGCCTCGGTGACGCCGAAGGCCTGGAAGCGCAGCTCACCACGGGCGATGGCCGGCAGGTAGCGCCGCTTCTGCTCCTCGCTGCCGTGCCGGAGCACCGTCCCCATGGTGTAGAGCTGCGCGTGCGCGGTGACGGCGTTCCCGCCGGAGCGGTTGATCGCTTCGAGCACCACGCAGGCGTCCACGATCGTGCCGCCCCCGCCGCCGTACTCCTCCGGGATGAGGAGGGAGAGCCAGCCGGCGTCGGTGAGGGCTCGCACGAACTTGTCGGGATAGGCGCGGGTCCTGTCGATCTCCTGCCAGTAGCCGTCGGGGAAGTCCTTGCAGAGCTCCTGCACCGCAGCCTGGATCTGGAGCTGGTCGTCGTTCAGGTAGGAGGGCACGTTCTTCCTTTCACCGGGTGTGCTCGGGCGAGCGGAGGCGCACCACCTGCTGGTGCTCGAGGGTCGCACGGATCCCGTCCTCGAGGCTGCGGTCGCGGGCCCGCGGGAACGGCGCCGGCTCATGGCCGAGGCCTGTGGGGAAGGGCAGGTGCACGTCGTCGAAGGTGAGGCCGCCCATCGCCCCCGGAATCACCGCGTCGATCGCGGTGACGATCTCGCTCATCGAGACCGTGTGCCCGGCAAGGTCCACCAGCTCAGCCCCAGCGACGTGGCTGCGGGAGGCGTTCACGAACGACTGGGCGACGTCCTCGACGTACTGCATGTCCAACCGGCCCCCGAAGGACAGGTGGAAGGGCTCACCCGCAATGGCGGCGAGTATCGCCCGGGTGGGCTCGGAGGTGAGTCCGGCGTCGCGGCCGGGGCCATAGACCGTGTGCGGTCGGAGGCCGACCGAGGCCACGCCGAAGTCCTGCCAGTAGAGTGCCGCGGCTTGCTCGCAGGCACGCTTGTAGACGCCGTAGAAGGTTGCCGGCCCGCTCGTCGCCCCGCCCGGCTCCCGGTCGTAGGCCGCCACCGAGCTCGCGTAGACCAGTGGACGTCCGGAGGTGTGCCGCGCCGCTTCCAGCATGACCAGGTGGCCGACGACGTTGACCCGCGCACCGAGGGCGGGATCGGAGGCGCAGGCCGGTACCTGGAGTGCCGCGAGATGGATGATCGCGTCCACCGCGTGTGTCGTGAGGGCTTCGTTCACCTGACAGGGATCGCTCACGTCCCCCGACACCCGCGCCAACCGGTCCACCGGCACGTCGATCAGCGCCGCGTCGAGGCGGTGATCAGCCTTGCCGGCGTCGAAGGCGATCACACGCGCCCCGTCCTTCAGCAGCAGTCGCGTCACCCATGCGCCGATGCAGCCCAGCGCTCCGGTCACGAGATAGGTGCCGATGTCGTCCACGGACGTGTCCCCTCCATAGCGGCGAGCTGGCCGAAACCGCGGCTTGTGTGGCGACACGATCTCAGAAGTGTATCCAACAGGCAAGCCGCTCTCGCCGACCTGGTGCCAACAAGTGCAGGTGAGGGCGCTGGACAACTGTGGTGGCTGTCACTACAGTGCCGCAAAGTGGATATCAAGTGGTTGGCTTCAGCATCCAAGGGACTGGCTGCACTCGCCGACCACCGCCACCGCCGTCGACAGGGGAGCCCGCACATGAAGATGATCCCGGCCATGTCTCCGGCGGAGATGGCGGATCCGGATGAGGCCGAGCGGGTGGTCCACTCCGCGGTTTCGAGCACTCCGGCCCGCAGTGGGGACGACGTCGCCCTCGTCTACACAGCATTGCGCCGGATGATCCTGGACGGCGTCCTGGAGCCGGGTGTGCACGTCGCCCAGGCACAGCTGGCCGCGCAGATCGGCTCGGGCCGGACTCCGCTGCGCGAGGCGCTGCGCATGCTGCAGCAGGAGGGGCTGGTGCTCGCCGTCCGCAACAAGGGCATCCGGATCGCGCCCATCGATCTCGAGGAGCTGGACTGCATCTACGGGTTCCGCGTTGCGATGGAGGCGGCCGCCGCCCGGCTCACGGTCCCCGCGATGACGGAGGAGGACCTGTCGGCCCTCGCCGCGACGATGGCGGAGATGAAGCCTGCCGTCGAGCAGGGCGACCGTGATGCCTTCGAGCAGCCCCACCGCAGGTTCCACCAGATCCTCGCGAAGTACGTGCACGAACCCGCACGGTGCCGGATCGACCTCGACTCGGATCGGGCCGAGCGGTACCGGCGGCTGCTCATGCGGGGCGACCGGGACGCGCTCGTCGCGGCGGACCGGGAGCACCAGGAGATCGTCGCCGCCTGCCACGACCGCGACGGCGATCGTGCGGCCATGCTCGTGGCCGACCACCTGGCCCGCGCCGCCTTCCGGGTTGCCGTCCAGCTGGACCTGACCTTCAACCCGGTGCTGACCCGCAACGCGCTCGCGATGGTGCTGGGTCCGGATCACGCCCGGTTCGCTGAGCGCCGGGCCGGGCTCGGGGCGCGTGGCGACGAGGGTGTCGTGAGGAGGGCCGGGCGATGAGCCTGATCATCAGGGCGCTAGGAGTCGGCCAGGTCCTCGACGTCCCGCTGGCCTCCCTGACCCACGGGCAGGGCTGGGGCGAGACGGTCGAGGCGGCGATGATCATGTTCGTCATCGAGGGAGGCTCCTCGCCGATTCTGGTCGACACGGGAACGGCGAGTCCCGAGGCGACCGAGGCTTACCACCATCACAGGATCGTGCGGCCTGCCGAGGCGGATCCCCGAGCAGTTCTCGCGAGGGCGGGCTACGAGCCGCAGGACTTCGAGATCGTCGTCAACACCCATCTCCACTGGGACCACTGCGCGAACAACCACCTGTTCACGCGGGCCCGCTTCGTCGTCCAGCAGCGCGAGCTCGCGTACGCCGTCGATCCGCTGCCGATGCACCGGCGCGCCTACGAGAAGCTGCCCGGGTTGCAGGCGCCCTGGATGGCGACGTGGGACCGGATCGAGACCGTGTCCGGTGACCAGCGCATCGCCGAGGGTGTCAGCGTCGTCGCACTTCCCGGCCACAGCCCGGGCTCTCAGGGGGTCCTGGTCGAGACGGCCGCAGGGCCGTACCTGATCGCCGGCGACACTCTCGATCTCTACGCCAACTGGGAGGGGACGTCCTCGGTGAGGCACATCCCCTCCGGCATCCACACCGACCTCTTCGAGTACACCGAGTCCTTCGCGAAGATCGAGGACCTCGACTGCGAGGTCATCCCGAGCCACGACCCGAAGGTGCTGGTCACCGGAACGTTCGGCTGACCGGTCGCCCGCACGTCCGACCCCCTACCGCACACACACCACCCGGAGCAGATCAATGTCGTTCCGTTCCCTTCGAAGGTCCACAGCCACCGCCCTCGCCACCGCCGCGGCCATGGCCGCGCTCACGGCCTGCGGCGGGGGAGCCTCGACGGGCTCCACCACCGCCGGCTGCGCCGACGGCAAGGTGGGCATCGGCGTCCTGCTGCCGCTCTCCGGATCGGCAGCTGGTTTCGGCCAGGGCATCCGCCAGGCGATGGAGTACGCCGCGAGCGAGGTCAACAGCGCCGGTGGCCTCACCATGGGCGACGCGAAATGCACCGTGGAGCTCGTCGACTTCGACACGAAAGGTTCGGCCGAGCAGGCGAGTACCGGCATCAACACCCTCATCAGCAAGGGGCAGAAGATCATCTGGGGCCCGAACCTCTCGCACGAGGTGACCGCGGTCCAGCCGATCGCCCAGCGCAACGGTGCGTTGATCATGCAGGCCAGCTACTCGTCGAAGGGGATCTCGCCGCAGCAGCCTCTGAACTTCGCCATGGTCACGACGCCATCGGGCTTCGCGAACCCGATGGCGAAGTGGGTGGCCGCTGCCTATCTCGACGCCAGGACCGCCCTGATCGTCGTCCCGGACAACGAGGGGGGCCGGGACACCGCCACCATCGACACGAAGGCGTACGCGGGCGCAGGGATCACCGCCACCACCACGACGTACGCCCCGGGCACCACGGACTTCGCACCGTTCATCGGGAACCTGCTCCGCAACCCGCCCGACCTGGTGGACCTCGCCTCGACCCCGCCGGGGGACTCGGGCGTGATCATCAAGCAGCTGCGTCAGGCCGGCTACGACGGGCCCATCGGGCGCATCGGCGGCGAAGCCACCTCGGCCATCATCGACGCGGTCGGCAGCCCTGCGGGACTGGGCGACTTCTACTACTACGCCGCCATCGACAGCGAGGCCAGGCCGGTGCAGGACTACTTCGCGGCGTTCGCGGCCCGGTTCGGCAACCCGCCGCTCACCGTGTCCGCCCAGGCACTTCCCGCCGCGCGGATGCTGCTGCACGCAATCGACGAGACGGACTCGACGGACCCGGCCGTCGTCGCCGCGGCACTCGAGAAGCTCCCCGTCGACGATCCGACCGTGGGCAAGGGCGTGTGGGGAGGAAAGGACTTCTACGGGATCAACCATGAGATCGTCCTCGACTTCTTCGCCGGCCGCTACCAGGACGGCCAGCGAACGCTCACGCCGCTGAGCGTGACGGGCCTGTGATGGTCACCCTGACCCTGACCCAGGCGCTGGTCAACGGGCTGGCGCTCGGCGCGCAGTACGCGGTGCTGGCGCTGGGGTTCTCGCTCGTGTTCGGCGTCCTCAATGTGATCAACTTCGCCCACGGCGGCTTCTACATGCTCGGCGGGTACTTCACCTTCTCGGCCATGTCGGCAGCCGGGCTGCCCTACGTCGTGGCCCTGCTCGTCGGGGCACTGGGGGTCGCGGTGGTCGGCGCTGTCATGGAGCTCGTCCTGATCGAGCCCATCGTGGACAACCACGAGGCCACGCTGACAGTGTCCCTCGGCTTCTTCCTGGTGCTGACCGCCGGCGTGACGGCGCTCTACGGGCCGGACCCGGTCCCGGTCGAGTTCCCCGTATCGTCGGTCCTGCGCTTCGGCGGGCTGTACATCCCGGTCGCGCGGCTGATCGTCATCGCGGTGTCCGTCGCGGCGGTGGCCGCGCTGTGGTTCCTGCTCTACCGCACCAAGTACGGCCTCGCGCTGCGCGCGCTGTCCGAGAACCGTGAGGTCGCGACCATGCAGGGGCTGCGGCCGCGGACCTTCTTCCCGCTGGCCGTGGCGCTGTCGGCCGGCCTCGCGGCGCTCGCCGGCGGACTCGTGACGCCGATCTTCACCCTGGAGCCGGTGGTCGCGCAGACGGCGCTGATGACCTCGTTCGTCGTCGTCGTCCTCGGCGGCCTGGGAAGCCTGGTGGGTGCGGCGGGCGCCGCCGTGGCCTTCGGCATCGCGGAGGCGGTCGGCGGCGCCTACCTGTCCGGGTCGCTCACGCAGTTGCTGCTGTTCGCGGCTGTCCTCGCGCTGCTGCTCGTGCGTCCGACCGGACTCGCCGGACGGAGGTTGCGCGATGCCTAGCCAGACCGAGACCGTGACCCCGGTGCTCACCACGACTACGCCGCCGAGGCGACGGAGTGCGCCGCGCCCTCGCGTCCCGTGGGGCGAGCTCGTGGTCGTGGTGGTGCTCGTCCTGCTCCTCCTGCTGCCGCTGCCCGCGAACGATCTCCAGCTGGTGTCGCAGCTGAACCACGTGGTCACCGTGCTCGGCGCGGCGCTGAGCGTCTACGTGATGATGCGGCTCAAGCTGCTGCACTTCGGCGTGCCGGCCTTCATGGCCATCGGCGCGTACGCCGTCGCCCTGACGGGTCTGCACCTCACGTCCAATCTGGTCGTGATGGTGCTCGCGAGCCTCGTGGTCCCGGCGGTGGCCGCCGTGCCCTTCGGGCTCATCACGATGCGGCTGCGGGGCACCTACTTCGCGCTCGTGACCTTCCTGATCGGCCAGGTCGTCTACCTGCTGATCGTGGCCACGGAGGCGCTGGGCGGAACCGACGGGCTGCCGGGCCTGCCTGCTCCGACCTGGGGGGACGTCGTCCTCGCCGACCAGGTGACGACCATGCGCGTGGGTGTCGGCGTGGCGTTGCTCGCCGTCCTGCTCGTCATCGCCTTCACGGCGGTCTCCGGGCGTGCGCTGGACTCGCTGCGCAGCAACGAGGTGCTCGCGGGCTCTCTCGGGCTCCGAGACCGGCCTGTGCGCCTCGGGGCCTTCGTCGTCTCGGCCGCTGTCGCGGGCCTCTCGGGGTTCCTCGTGGTCAACACCCTCACCACGGCCCACCCCTCGTCCTTCAGCGTGCTCAGCGGGGTCGACTACGTGGCGTACGTCGTGGTCGGCGGCTGGGGGTCGGTACTCGGTCCCGCGATCGGTACGGCGTTGCTGGTCCTGCTGACCTCCCAGTTCGCGTCGGAAGGCACGAGCGCGAGCGCACTGCTGGGTGGCCTGCTCATCCTCACCTCGCTGTTCCTCCAGCGGGGCCTGACCGGGACGGTCGCGCATCTGGTCGCCACCGTGCGACGTCGCCGCAGCGACCCGCGTCGAGCGGGAAGGAACGCCGATGACGACGAGCGCTGACCCGGCTCTGCGGACCGTGGGGCTGAGCAAGTCCTTCGGCGGTGTCCATGCCGTCCGGGAGGTGTCGCTCAGTGTGGACGCCGGCGAGGTCAAGGGCGTCATCGGACCCAACGGCGCCGGCAAGACCTCGCTGGTCAACACGATCTCCGGCCGGGAGAAGCCGAGCCGTGGTTCGGTGTTCCTGGAGGGCCGGGACGTCACGGGACGGCCGCCGCACCATCTGAGCCGGGCCGGGCTGACCCGCAGCTACCAGCACTCCACCGTCTTCGCCGAGGCGAGCGTCGAGGAGAACCTCGCCCGGGCCGGGGCGTTCGCGGGCAGGCGAGCTGTCGACGTCGACGCCTACATCGAGCTCGCTGGGCTCGACGCCGTCTGGGACGCGACGGCAGGATCGCTGCCCTACGGTCAGCGCAAGATGCTCGGCCTGGTCATGACGCTGCGGACCGGCCCGTCCGTCGTGCTCCTCGACGAGCCGGCCGCCGGCCTGGAGTCGTCCGAGCGGCCGCGCATCGACCACATGGTCGAGCGTTGTGCCGAGGGTGGGGGCGCGGTGCTGATCGTCGAGCACGATATGGACCTCATCCGCAGGCTCTGCCCGACGATCCTGGTGCTCGACAGCGGGCGGGTGCTGGCCGAGGGCGAGACGGGAGAGGTGTTGGCGCGTGCGGACGTGCTCGAGGCGTACCTCGGGAGCGCAGAGCCGGCGACCGAACGGGAGGGATCAGGTGTCGGTGACTGAGCGGGGCGGCGAACCGGTCCTGACGGTCCGGGGGCTGGTCGTCGACTACGGCCCTATCCGCGCGGTGCGACACGTGGACCTCGACGTGCACGCCGGTGAGACGGTCGTCCTCTGCGGTGCCAACGGCGCGGGCAAGTCGACGATCATCAAAGCGATCATGGGCACCGTCCGGCCGACCGAGGGCACGGTCGGGCTGTTCGGTACCGACGTCACAGCGCGCGGGGCCGCGCTGCGCGCCCGTGAAGGCATCCGGCTCTCGCCGGAGGGCCGCCAGGTGTTCGCCACGATGTCGGTGGAAGACAACGTGCGGATCGGTGCTCATCAACTGCGGGTGGCCGAGCGGGCCCGCCGGGTCGACGAGCTCTTCGACCTGTTCCCGCTGCTGCGGGAGCGCCGAGGTAGCCGGGCGGGCGAGCTGAGCGGCGGCCAGCAGCAGGTCGTCGCGATCGCCCGGGCACTCGCCGCCCGGCCTCGCGTCCTGCTGCTGGACGAGCCCTTCCTGGGGTTGGCCCCGGTGTGGATCGGCTCGGTCAGCGACGCCGTTCGCGCCGTGCAGACGAGCGGGACGGCCCTGATCCTCTCGGAGCAGATGGCCCGCCCCGCCCTGGAGCTGGCCGATCGTGGCTACGTGCTGAAACAGGGGTCCGTGGTCCGCCACGGGAGCGCCGAGGAGATCAGAGGAATGGCTCTCGCCGAGGAGTACGTATGACCGCCAGGGCGCAGAACCGCGGGCGTGCCTACCCGACGGTGCGCATCAACGAGGAGGTCATGCGGGAGGGCATGCAGATCGAGAGCGCCGCCATCAGCGTCGAGGACAAGGTGCGGCTGCTCGATGCGCTCTCCCGGACGGGTCTGTCGAGCATTGTGGTCGGCTCGTTCGTGAGCCCGAAGTGGACGCCGCAGATGGAGCATGTCGACGAGCTGCTGGAGCGCTTCACCCCGGCGCCCGGTGTGACCTACAAGGCCCTCGCGCTCAACGAGAGGGGGCGCGAGCGGGCCGCTGCGTACACGCCGCCGTTGTGGCCGGGGGACGGCCTGCCGCGCACCCTGGTGCACCTGTGCGACGTCTTCGTCCGCCGCAACACCAACCGGAGCCAGGCCGACGAGATCGCCACCTGGCCGGACACCGTCGAGCGCGCCCGGGCAGAGCGCCGGACGGAGGCCGGGATCGGCCTCAACGCGGCGTGGGGCTCCAACTGGCTGGGCGACTTCACGCTTGACCAACGCATGGAGCTGCTCGGGCGACAGCACGATCTCTGGACCGCGGTGGGCATCGAGGTCGCGGAGGTGTTCCTCGGCGACCCGATGGGCTGGAACGTCCCCGACGCCGTGGAGGAGCAGCTCCTGGCTATTCGTGCCACCTGGCCGCATATCCGCCGGTTCCACCTCCACTTGCACAACAGTCGTGGGACCGCCCCCATCTCGACGTACGTGGCACTGCGCACGCTGGACGAGGAGTGCACGCTCGTCCTGGACACGACCGTGGGCGGCATCGGCGGCTGTCCCTACTGCGGAAACGGCCGCGCCACCGGGATGATGCCGACGGAGGACCTGGTCGACCTCCTGCAGGAGCTGGGTGTGCAGACCGGGGTCGACCTGGCGGCCCTGATCGAGGTGGCCGTGCTACTCGAGGAGGTGCTCGGACACCCCACCGACACCCATGTCGCCCGTGCCGGACCCCGGCCCCGCGGCGAGCACCTCTATGCGATGGACATGCCGTTCATCGAGACCGTCGAGGAGGCCCAGCACTTCCGGCTCGGCCCGTCGGCCTACACCGGTGCTCCGTCCCCGTGGAGCCGCCCCATCGAGTCCCCCGCGCGGGACGCCCTGGGGCTCGAGCAGGACAGGACAAAGCAATGACCTCGCTGACCGGGATCCGGGTGGTCGACCTGACGAGCAGCGTGGCTGGCCCCTTCGCGACGCAGATCCTCGGCGACCTCGGCGCCGACGTGATCAAGATCGAGCGGCCCGGATCAGGCGACGACACCCGCCACTGGGGCCCACCGTTCTGGAACGGCGAGAGCGCGACGTTCCTGTCCCTTAACCGCAACAAGCGGAGCCTGAGCGTCGATCTCAAGAGCGGGCGGGGACTCGCGCTGGTGCGCGAGCTGCTCGACAGCGCCGACGTGTTCGTCCAGAACCTCCGGCCCGGCGCGACCGCACGGCTCGGGCTCACCCACGCCGAGCTGGCCAGGACCAATCCGGGCATCGTCGTCTGTGACCTGAGTGGGTTCGGGCCTCGCGGGTCGATGAAGGATGACGCAGCGTACGACCCGCTGCTCCAGGCCTTTGGCGGGCTCATGAGCCTCACCGGGGAGGAGGGTGGCCGCCCGGTGCGCATCCCCGCCTCGATCCTCGACCAGGGCACCGCGTTGTGGAGCGTCATCGGGATCCTCGACGCGCTCCGCAGCCGGGACCGCACCGGACGCGGCCGCCTGGTGCAGACCTCGCTCCTCGCCACCGCTCTCCAATGGCTCCCCTCGCAGATCACCGGCTACCTCGCCGACGGCACCGTGCCACCGCGACTCGGCTCGGGCACGGTCGGCATCGCTCCGTACCAGGCGTTCGCCACGGCAGACGGGCACCTCGTCATCGCCGCAGGCAACGACCGCCTGTACGGCCGGCTGTGCGGGGTGCTGGGTCGGCCCGAACTCGTCGACGACCCCCGTTTCGTCGACAACCCCTCGCGTGTCCGCAACCGGCACGAGCTCACCGTCGAGCTGGAGTCCGCGACGACGACGGTGACGTCCGAACGGCTCGCTGCCGCGTTGCGCGAGGTCAGCGTGCCGGTAGCGGTCATCCACACCCTTGACCAGGTCGTCGAGCACGACCAGGTGGCCGCTCTCGGGCTGATCCGGCGCCAGCCACACCCGCGGATCCCCGACTACCGGACGATCGCCCCGGCCATCGAGATCGACGGCCAACTCCCGCCGACACACCACGTCCCGCCCCTGCTGGGCGAGCACACCGCTGAGGTCCTCGCCGAGCTGGGGTACGGGGCCGACGACATCGAGTCACTGGAGCGTGAGAGCGTGATCGAGACGGCCGACACGGTGGCGGCCCGATGAGCTCGGTCGAGGACGAGGTGCTGTACGACGTGCGCGACCGGGTCGCGTACTGCGTCCTGAACCGGCCGGAGCGTCGCAACGCCCTGAGCCAGCCGGTTCTCCGGCGGATGGCAGAGGTGCTGACGGCGGCCGCCGAGGACCCGGACGTCTGGGCCATCGTCATCACGGGCACGGGGGACCGGGCCTTCTGTGCGGGCGGCGACCTGAAGGAACTGGACGAGATCGCCAGGTCCGGCGCACGCTTCCCGGTCCCCATGACCGGCCCGGACCGCAACCTCTTCGAGCTCGTGCTGCAGATCGGCAAGCCCACGATCGCCGTCCTCAACGGCCCGGCCCTCGCCGGCGGGTTCGAGCTGGCGTTGGCCTGCGACATCCGGATCGCCGCCGAACACGCGGTCGTCGGCATGCCCGAGGCCAAACGGGGGATGGGCGCCAACTTCGCGACCGTGCTGCTGCCGCGGCTGGTGCCGCGGTCGGTGGCGCTCTCGATGCTCTACACCGGGGAGCCGATGTCGCCGACGGTCGCGCTGCACTGGGGCCTGGTCAACGCCGTGCACCCCGCGGAGCGGCTGGCGGAGGAAGCCGAGGCGTTCGTGCGCAGCATCGTGGCGAATGCGCCGCTGGCGCTGCGCCGCTACAAGGAGATGGCGACCAAGGGCTGGGAGCTGTCCGTCCACGCGGCGCTGCGGCTGGACGCCGGGCCGAATCCGTACCTGTCGGCCGACCGGCAGGAGGGGATCCGCGCCTTCGTCGAGAAGCGGGCGCCGCGCTGGGAGGGGCGATGACCACGACCGCGGTGGAGGCAGGACTGACTCGTCGGCTCGCCGAGACCCTCGCTGGCTTCGCGGCCTCCGGGGTCACCGACGAGAGCCTCCGGGAGGCCGAGCGGGCCTTCGTCGACACGATCGGCGTCGCCCTCGCCGCGACCGATGACCCGACCGTCGTCACGTTGCTGGCCGCGGTGGACGACGTCGTGCCGGGTGGCCCGTGCCGAATGCTGGTCGATCCCCGCCCGGCGCGGGCCGCCCACGCCGCCCTCGTCAACGGGACCGCCGCGCACGCGCTCGACTACGACGACGTGACCTACGAAGTACGGGGCCACCCCAGCGCCGTGCTGGTGCCGACGGCGTTGGCGGTCGCGGAGGAGCAGGGGTCGAGCGGTCGGGCCGCGCTGCTCGGCTATCTGGCCGGCTACCACGCGATGTGCGTCCTGGGTGCCGCCCTCGATCTCCCGCGGCACTACTCCAAGGGCTGGCACGCCACCGCGACCCTGGGCGTCGTCGGCGCTGCTGCTACGGCGGCCCAGCTCTACGGGCTCGACGCCGGTCGGACGGCGCACGCCCTGGCGATCGCCGGCAGCACGGCCAGCGGGAGCCGGCGCAACTTCGGCACCATGACGAAGCCGCTGCACGCCGGGCTCGCCGCGTCCCGGGGGGTGACCGCCGCCCGCCTGGCTCGGGCAGGGTTCACCGCGGACCCGACGATGCTCGAAGCCCCGCTGGGCTACCTGGACCTCTACGGGGACGGGGCCGAACCGACGGCGACCGCCGAGGTGCCGGACCTCGGCCACCATCGACTGTCGGTGAAGCGCTATCCCGCCTGCTACAACACCCACCGCGCGATCGACGCAGTCCTCGACGGCCCACCGGTCGACCTCGACGCCGTAGAGTCCATTCGGGTCACGGTCGAGCCGTCCGGGCTCGGGCCACTGATCCACGCGCGACCGAGGACTGGACTCGAAGCCAGGTTCAGCCTCGAGTACACCGTGGCCGCCGCTCTCGCGGACCGCGAGGCATCGCTCGCGACCTTCACCGACGAGCAGTGCAACCGGCCCGCAGTGCAGGCGCTGCTGCGCCGGATCGAGGTCGTGGAGAGCCCGACGCCGCCGGTCGGTCCGCTCGAGTGGGCCCTCGGCTACGCGTGCGTCGAGATCCTCCTTCGCGACGGCACGGTGCACGCACGACGCGCCGACCAGCCCCGCGGCTACGGTCAGAATCCGCTCTCAGACGCCGAGTTGCACGCGAAGTTCACCGACTGCGCGCAGTTCGGAACCGGCCATGAACAGGACGATCTGCTGCGCGCCCTCGACTCGTTGCGCTCGGTCGACGACCTCAGACACCTCCCGGACCACCGCGACGCACCGACCTCCCGGGCATGAGAGCTGTGACGAGGCAGGCGGCAGGGGCTCCGCACGACCCGGTGTCCTGTCGACCGGCGCCCACTCCTCTCGGATCGTGCGCACCTCAGAGTCGGAGCGATCGATCATCTCGCACCGGGCCATGATCGACGAAGAAGGGTTCGCTCATGTCGGCAACGGAAGCCACTGCACCGGACGCCCTCGGCCGGCCGCGCCGCATCGCTCGCCGCCGTCCGAGGTGGTCCGAGCTCCGTGAGCTCCTCCGGTGGCGGTCCGTGGAGTTCGACTCGACGCGGCGGCGTCTGGCGCGAGTCCACACCATCGATGACCTCCGCGACGAGGCACGGCGGCGGACTCCGCGGTCGGTCTACGAGTACGTCGTCGGTGGGGCTGAGCAGGAGATCAGCATCTCCCGCGCCCGGACCGCCTTCGAGCGCGTCGAGTTCCGTCCTCGCGTACTCCGGGATGTCGAGAGCGTCGACCCCTCCACCTCGATCCTGGGTGCCCCTTCCGCGCTGCCCCTGGTACTGGCGCCGACCGGCTTCACCCGGATGATGCATCACGAGGGTGAGGTGGCCGTCGCCCGAGCTGCCGATCGCTTCGGAGTGCCCTACACCCTTTCCACGATGGGTACGACGTCGCTCGAAGATGTGAGGGCGGTCGCACCGTCGGCCCGGCACTGGTTCCAGCTGTACCTGTGGAAGGACCGGTGCGCGAGCCTCGAACTCGTCGACCGTGCGAACGCGGCAGGCTACGAGGCGCTCGTGCTGACCGTGGACACACCTGTGGGAGGGGCTCGCCTCAGAGACGTCCGCAATGGTCTGACGATCCCGCCGACGCTGAGCCTGCGCACCGTGCTCAACATGGCTGTACACCCCTCGTGGTGGTTCAACCTGCTATCGACGGAACCCCTGGCGTTCGCGTCCCTGAACCGTTTCGGCGGCACGGTGGAGCAGCTGATCGCGACGATGTTCGACCCGACTGTCGTCCCTGCTGACGTCGCGATGCTGCGCGAGCATTGGCCTCGGAAGCTGCTCATCAAGGGGATCCAGAGTGTCGAGGACGCCGTCTTGGTCGCTGACCTCGGGGCCGACGCCGTGGTCGTCTCCACCCACGGTGGGCGGCAGCTCGACCGTGCCGTCACTCCGCTGGAGCTTCTGCCGCAGGTCGTCGATGCCGTCGACGGACGCTGCGAGGTGCTCGTCGACACCGGCGTCAGCAGCGGGGCTGATCTGGTCGCGGCCCGGTCCCTCGGAGCATCCGCCGCCATGGTCGGTCGGGCGTATCTGTTCGGGCTCATGGCCGGCGGCGAGCGAGGCGTCGACAGATCGATCGAGATCCTCGCGTCGGAAGTCCGCCGCACCCTTCA
>Ga0068860_100002492_pt1 | contig 19316 bp, 19 predicted proteins | sample KBSSwiS32_FD_66597 | JGI IMG/M metagenome (GOLD analysis project Ga0068860, IMG submission 66597) | Switchgrass rhizosphere microbial communities from Kellogg Biological Station, Michigan, USA - KBS Switchgrass S3-2 | ecosystem: Host-associated > Plants > Roots > Rhizosphere > Soil ...
ATGACCGTCCGCAGGGTGAACGTCCGAACGGCGATCGCCCTCAGGGTGATCGTCCCGCTGGCGAAGACGGCAACCGTCCGCGCAACTTCCGTCCGCGCGGCCCCAAAACGCTGGGCGCGCACAAGGGCGCCGTTCGCCGCACGGGCTGACGACAACCACTCACGGTTGCTTTGGCATATGCCCGCTCTGGCCGGATGGCGTGGGAGCGGGCATAAGCCCCGGCGATGGTCGTTCCTTCCAACCTTGGCCTTGTAGCGGCACTGCTGGCCGCACTCATCATGACGGTGATCGTCGGCGTGCGGTATCTGGCCGCCTCGGGCCTTTTCGCCTGGCTGACGCATGGCCGCAAGCCAGGCCTCTATGAAGGGCAGGAACCGCAGATCCGGCGCGAGATCGGCTGGTCGCTGCTGTCTTCGGCAATCTATGGCGTACCGGCCGGGATCGTCGCATGGGGCTGGCAGACGCACGGCTGGACCCGGATCTATCTCGATCCGCAGGCCTATCCGCTATGGTGGATGCCGCTTTCGCTGCTGGTCTACCTGTTCCTGCACGATACATGGTTCTACTGGACCCACCGCTGGATGCACCGGCCTGCCGTGTTCCGCGCGGCCCACGCCGTGCACCACGCCAGCCGTCCGCCGACCGCCTGGGCGGCAATGAGCTTTCACCCGATAGAGGCAGTGACCGGTGCGGTGGTGATCCCCGCGCTGGTGTTTCTGGTGCCGATCCATGCCGGGATGCTCGGGCTGGTGCTCACCATCATGACCGTCATGGGCGTGACCAACCACATGGGCTGGGAGATGTTTCCCCGCGCCCTCGTTCATTCCCGCTTAGGGGACTGGCTCATAACAGCGAGCCACCACAATCGCCATCACGAGTCCTACACATGCAACTACGGCCTGTACTTTCGCGTCTGGGATCACCTGTGCGGCACCGATCGCGGGCTGTCGCAGCCGTGATTCTGGCTGCGATCCTGACGTCTGCCATACCTCTGACGACGCAGGCCTCTGCAGGGGCGCATGTGACCGTGACCGTGCGCGACCTGCGCTCCGAACGCGGGCAGGTGCTCGCCTGCCTGACCACCCAGCCCAAGGCCTTTCCCGACTGCTCGCATGATCCCCTTTCGCACAAGCTGAAGGTTCCCGCCGCGCACGTGGTTGAGCTGGACTTCGGTGCGGTGCCTCAAGGAAATTACGCCATTTCGCTGGTCCACGACGAAAACGGCAACGGCAAGATGGACACCCGGCTGATGCTTCCGCGCGAAGGCTACGGCTTTTCGCGCAATGCCCCGGTGCGGATGGGACCGCCGAAGTTCGCCAGCGCCGCTTTCGACGTCGGCGGCACAGCCGAACATCTCGATATCCGGATGCGATACATGCTCTGACGTCTTGCAGCCTTGGCCACCCGCCCGTAACCGGGGGTGGTGAATCAGGACAAGACGGCCAGCAGCGGGAGCAAACCAACGCTTGGCGCCAACGCGCCGGCGAACACCTTTTCGCCCTTCCGCTATCCGGTGTTCCGCGCGATCTGGATCGCCAACCTGTTTTCCAACCTGGGCAGCTCGCTGCAATCGGTGGGCGCGTCGTGGCTGATGACGGAACTGACGCCGTCGCACCAGCTCGTCTCGCTGGTGCAAGCCTCGGCGACAGTGCCGATCATGCTGCTGGGCGTGTTCGCCGGTGCGATTGCCGACAACTACGACCGGCGGCGCGTCATGCTGATCGCGCAAGTCGGGATGCTGATCGTCTCGGCGGTGCTGGCGATCCTGACCTATGCGGGCTGGATGACGCCGTTCCTGCTGCTCGCCTTCACCCTCACAGTAGGCATCGGCACCGCGCTCAATGCGCCCGCGTGGCAGGCGTCCGTCCGCCAGCAGGTGCCGCAGCGGGAAATGCCGCAGGCGATCACGCTCAATTCCATCTCGTTCAACATCGCTCGATCAATCGGCCCGGCGCTGGGCGGAATGCTGATCTCGCTGTGGGACGTCGGCTTCGCCTTTGCCATCAATGCGATCAGCTACGTCGCGCTGATCGGCGTACTCCTGTGGTGGCGGCCCGAGGCGCGCCCGGTAGAACGGCGCCCTATCCTCCCGGCGGTGGCGGTGGGGCTGCGCTACTGTGCCGACAATGGCCCGCTGCGGCATATCCTGCTGCGCGGCTTTGCGCTGGGTTTCAGCCTTGCCGCCTATCAGGGCCTGCTTCCGGCGGTCGTCAACGATCGCATCAGCGGGGACGAGATCGATTTCGGCCTGATGCTGGGGGCTTTCGGCATCGGCTCGATTCTCACCGCCCCGTTCGTCGGCCCCATCCGGCGCAAGCTGCTGCTGGAAGGCATCCTGGCGCTGGGCGGCCTCATGCTCGTATTCTCCTTGTCGCTGCTGGCCGAGGCGCGGACAGTGCCGCTCGCCCTGCCCGCAGCGTTCGTGGGCGGCATAGCCTGGGTGATGATCCTGACGACGCTCAACACAGCCGTCCAGGTGCGCTCGCCCGATGCCATCCTGGGACGCTGCCTTTCCATCTATCAGGCGGCGACGTTCGGCGGCATGGCACTGGGTGCCTGGGTCTGGGGCGGACTGGCGGACTGGCGCAGCCTGTCCTTCTCGCTCCATGCGGCGTCCGTGTTTCTCATCGCGTCCTTCGTGCTGCTGCGGCTTACCGCACCTTTGCCGAGACCGGGCGAAGGCATCGTCGGGCAGGGTTGAGCGCGCGAAACACCGCCGCACCGCCGCAAGATTCGCCCACGCGCGACTTAATCAATAATTTACCACGTTGCGCCAGAAGGGACCAAGGAATGGGCCTGAGACTGGGCCAGAGACGGGGTAGTGGGGTTTCCTCATGGACAATTTGCGCGGTCAGTTTGCTGAACATGGCGGGGCGGGCGAAGCCCACGTCGCCGACGATGACACCGGCCGCGAGGTTCCGCCCCTGGCGATCGGACAGGACGAGCGCCGGATGCAGGTGCGCGCCTACAACTTCTGGGCCAGCCTTCTGGGCCAGCGCACATTCCCGTCCATCGCCGATCTCGCTCCGGGCGACCTGCCCGACTTCGGACCGCACAGCGTGCTGCTCGATTTCAGCAAGGGCGTCGACAATCCCGCAATCGCATGGCTCGGCGAAATACTGGCCGAAGAATGCGGTGCCGATGGCGAGATCCGCTCGCTCGCCGACGTGCCCGCCCGTTCGCTGCTTTCGCGAATCACCGATCACTACATGCAGATCCTGGCCAATCAGGCCCCGATCGGTTTCGAAGCCGAATTCGTCAACCAGCGCGGCGCCACGATCCTCTATCGCGGCATCCTGCTGCCGTTCTCCAGCGACGATACCGCCATCGACTTCATCTACGGCGTGATCAACTGGAAGCAATTGGCCGATCAGAATGCCACCGACGCGCTGCTGCTGCAGATCGACCAGGTGCTGGAGCCACGCCAGTCTCCGCGGCAGGACATGCCGATCACCGAATGGGCGGACGGCCCGGTGGATCTGAGCGCCTACATGCTGCCGGAGGACGCCGGTCTGGACCTTCCCGCGCCCGGCTTCGGCTCGGATGCGCTTTACGAACTGACGCCCGGCCAGGCCAGCGATGCCGAAGACTTCAGCGCGATGGGCCTGGGCGACTGGCTTGCCTCGGCACGTGAACTGGCCGATGCCGCGACGGGCAGCGAAGACCGCTCGCGCGCCGCACTCTATGCCGCGATCGGCCGGGCCTATGACTTCGCGCTGGCCGCTGCCGATGCTCCCGGCGACTTCCGCGAGCTGGTTGAGGACGCGGGCCTTTCCGTGCAGGATCGCGCGCCGCTGACGCCGCTGGTCAAGCTTGTGTTCGGCGCCGATTACGACAAGACCCGCCTCACCGAATTCGCGACCGTGATCGGCCATGCCCAGCGCATCGGCCTTCCGCGCGGGGCGCTGGCAGAACACATCGCCGCCGCATCCGGCGGTCTCAAGGGGCTGGTCGGCGAGGAACGCCGCCTGCGCCGCGAGGAGAGCGGCAAGTCTGCGGGCCGCGAAGATCGCCGGGCACACGTCCTGAAAGGCCTGCGCTCGCTCAGCCCCCGGCCGCTCAACGCCGTATCCGAAGGCAGCAGCGAGTTTACAGTGCTGGTCGCTCGCCGCACACCTGATGGTCAGGTCGTGCTGCTGGGCGAGATCGCCGACGACGATGCCTTGCTGGAACGCGCAGCCCGCCACCTGATCGGCTGACCCTCGACCAGGACGAGCGCGCGCGCTAGACGGGGCCATCCGGTTCGCACTTCATCGCGCGTTCAGGCCGCCCAGTCCTAGTGAGGCATGATGCCCAGAGTGCGACTTCCCGCTTTGCTGCCTGCCACGGCCATGGCTGCGCTCGCCCTGCTGGGGCTGTGCGCCACGCCGGTTGCCGCTCAGTCCGTGCTGCGCGATGCCGAGACTGAAGCCCTGTTTGATGACATGGCGCGGCCACTGGTAGCCGCTTCCGGGCTTGGCCCCGGCAACGTCGATATCGTTCTCATCAACGATCCGCAGGTCAACGCCTTCGTGGCCGGCGGGCAGGCCGTCTACGTCAACAGCGGGCTGATCAACGAAGCCAATTCCGCCGAGGAAGTTCAAGGCGTCATTGCACACGAGCTGGGCCACGTGACGGGCGGACATGCTGTGCTGAACCCCGGCGGGCAGGCGGCCAGCAACATCAGCATCCTCTCGCTCCTGCTGGGCGCGGCCGCAGCGGCTGTCGGCGGGGGGGAAGCGGCGATGGGCGTGGTCATGGCCGGGCAGCAGGCGGCGCTCGGCAAATACCTGTCCTATTCGCGCTCGCAGGAGGCTTCTGCAGACGCGGCGGGCGCGCAGTATCTGTCCAGGGCCGGAATCAGCGGGCGCGGTTCGATCGCATTCTTCGAGAAGCTGCAGAATCTGGAGTTCCGCTACGGCTACCGCGCCAAGGATGGCGACGAGTTCTTCACCACTCACCCGCTGACAGGTGATCGCATCGCTACGTTGCAGGACACCTACGAGAAGGACCCGGCCTGGTCGAAGCCCGTCGATGCCGTGATCCAACGCCGGTTCGAGCGGGTGAAGGCCAAGCTGTTCGGGTATCTGGGCGAGCCGCGCGATACGCTGCGGCTCTATCCCGCCACCGACAATTCAGTGCCCGCGCACTATGCCCGCGCCTATGCCTTCCACAAGGATTCGCAGCTCGACCGCGCGATGGCCGAGGCCGAGGCGCTGCTGACGACCGCGCCGGATGACCCCTATTTCCTCGAGCTGAAGGGCCAGATCCTGCTCGAATCGGGTCGCCCGAAAGAAGCACTGGAACCGCTGCGCCGCGCGGTGGAACTGACATCCAACCAGCCGCTGATCGCCACCCTGTTCGGCCATGCCCTGATCGCGACCGAGGACCCGGTCCATTTCAAGGAAGCCGAACCCGTCCTGCGCGCTGCCGTTGCGCGCGACCGGGAAAACCCGTTCGCCTGGTATCAGCTTGGCGTGATCTATGCCGCCAAGGGCGACATGGCCCGCGCGCGGCTGGCCAGCGCCGAACAGCAGATCCTTTCCGGCGACCCCGACAACGCGCTCATCAGCGCCCGCGTGGCCGTTGCAGGGCTGCCGCAGGGCTCGCCTGACTGGCTGCGCGCACAGGATATCGAGATGCAGGTCCGCGCCGAACTGGATCGGGAAGACAAGCGGCGCTAGGCCGGACCATCAATCATTCAGCCGGAGCGCAAATGGCCGCAGGAACGAAGATCATTGTCGGGGTGTCATGCGTGCTGCTGGCCGTCGGGGCGGGCTGGGGCGCAACCGTGTTCGGCCGCAAGGCGGTGGAAGGCGTGGTGCACGACTATATCCTGGAGCACCCGGAAATCCTGCCGCAGGCGATGGAGAACCTCCAGAACCGCGAGAATGCGAAACAGCTTGCAGATGTCAGTTCCGCCGTGGAAGCGCCGTTCCCCGGTGCCGTGCTCGGCAATCCGGACGGCAAGGTCACGCTGGTGGAATTTTCCGACTTCGCCTGCGGCTATTGCCGCAAGAGCCTGGGCGATGTCGAAGCGCTGATTGCCAGGAACCCCGACCTGCGCATCGTCGTGCGCGAGCTGCCGATCATCAGCGAGCATAGCCCGGAAGCGTCGCGCTGGGGGCTGGCGGCGGCGCAGCAGGGCAAGTTCGCCCAGTTCCACAAGGCGATGTTCGAGGCAGGGCAAATCGATCCGCAAACCATCCAGGCGACCGCGCGCTCGATCGGGCTGGACATGGCGAAAGCCGCCGCCGATGCGAAGAGCCCCGCTGTGGAGGCCGAGCTGCAACGCAATTTTGCAATCGCCAGCCGCCTCGGCTTCACCGGCACGCCGAGCTGGGTCGCGGGCGAGCGGCTGATCCAGGGCGCTGTCGGCTTCGATCAACTGGCCGAAGCGGTCGAAAGCGCGCGCAAGCGTTGACGCACCGGTTCCTTCTTGCGCCTTCGGCTTTTCGGCCCGATTTCCGGTTTGCCGCGAACTTCGCTAGGGTGCGCGCATGAACGTCCTGCCGATCCAGCCGATCCCGTTCTTCGCCAACAAGAACCAGGCTTTCTGGCGGCTCCAGTTCGCGGGCTGGGGCGGCGCGATGCTCCTGCGCACGATGTCGGCGGTGGCGAACGATCAGCCGCTGTCCTTCCTCGTCATCGTGCTGATCGCCACCATCACCGCCTTCTCGATCAGCCTCGTTCTTTCCGTCATCTATCGCACCCTCATTTCGCGGCGGTTCCTGGTTACCTGGGGCGTAACCGCGCTGGTGCTGCCCTTTGCCGTGGGCCTCAATGCCTTTATCGATGCGTGGGTCATCTCGCTCTACCGCACCGAGGGCGACGCCACATTCACCCAGCTCTTTCTCGGCCTGTTCTATTATGACGCCACCCTGCTGGGCGCATGGTCTGCGCTTTATTACGCGATCAATTTCTACCTGCAGGTTGAGGAACAGAACGACCAGCTCATCCGGCTGGAGAACCAGGCGACACAGGCGCAGCTTGCGATGCTGCGGTATCAGCTCAATCCGCATTTCCTGTTCAACACGCTGAACTCGATCTCGACACTGGTGCTGCTCAAGCAGACCGAGCCCGCCAACGCGATGCTCAGTCGCCTGTCCTCGTTCCTGCGCTATACGCTGGTCAACAAGCCCTCCGCCCGCGTCACCGTGGCGCAGGAGGTGGAGACGCTGAAGCTGTACCTCGATATCGAGCGGATGCGCTTCGAGGAGCGACTGCGCACCACCTTTCTGATCGACCCGGCGACGGAAGAGGGCCTGCTGCCGTCGCTGCTGCTGCAGCCGCTGGTGGAGAACGCGATCAAGTATGCCGTCAGCCAGCAGGAAGCGGGCGCGGAAATCACGATCGAAACGCAGCTTGTCGGCCCCATGCTTCGCATCACCGTCTCCGATACCGGGCCGGGCTTGCAAAGCACCACGACCGACAACAGGTTATCCGGCATGACTTACGACGGAGGGGAGCTGGTATCGACCGGCGTGGGCCTGTCCAACATTCGCGACCGCCTGTCTCAGGCCTATGGCGACAAGCACCGTTTCGAAACGGTGGAGCCTGCCGAGGGCGGTTTTGCCGTGGTGATCGAGCTTCCGTTCGACGCCCAGATCGCGCCGGGAGACCTCTTGCTCGCTCCCGAAGCGCCCCGCTCGGCTGCGCTGGCGTGGTGAGCCCTTCCAGAAACAAAAACGTCACACGCGCGTTAAACGCGCCGGAGACCCCTGCATGACCATTCGCACCATCCTCGTCGACGACGAAAAGCTCGCCATACAGGGCCTGCAGCTGCGTCTCGAAAAGTTCCCCGATGTCGAGATCATCGATACCTGCTCGAACGGCCGCGAGGCGATCCGCAAGATCAAGACGGAAAAGCCCGATCTGGTCTTCCTCGACATCCAGATGCCCGGCTTCGATGGCTTCTCGGTGGTCAAGGGCGTCATGGAGATCGAGCCGCCGCTGTTCGTTTTCGTCACCGCCTATCAGGAACATGCGGTGAAGGCGTTTGAGGCGAACGCCGTCAATTACCTGATGAAGCCGGTGGACGAGGACAAGCTGGCCGATACCCTCGACCGCGTGCGCACCCGGCTTTCGGAAAAACGCTCCGTGGAAGAGGCCGAGAAGCTCAAGAACGTGCTCGCCGAAGTGGCGCCCGACGCCATGGAGCAGATGCCGGAAGAGCAGGAAACCTCTGCCGATCGCTACGAAAAGCTCATCAACATCAAGGATCGCGGCCAGATTTTCCGCATCGATGTCGACAGTATCGAGCATATCGAGGCGGCGGGCGACTATATGTGCATCCGCACCGCCGACAACAGCCTGATCCTGCGCGAAACGATGAAGGACCTGGAGCGCCGACTGGACCCGCGCGTGTTCCAGCGCGTCCACCGCTCCACCATCGTCAATCTCAACCAGGTCCGCCAGGTGAAGCCGCATACCAATGGCGAGTGCTTCCTGGTGCTCGATTCCGGTGCGCAGGTGAAAGTCTCAAGGTCCTACCGCGACGTGATCGCCCGCTTCGTGCATTGAGAGTGCTTCGAGGATTGCGAGTGCGCTCCCTGGCCGGCGCGCAATCACACTTACCTGAATCTGCAAATGCCGTTCGCATCGAGCGAAGTCGAGACACGAACGGGATTTGCAGAAGAGCAGATCAGGCGGCAGCCGCAGCGTAGCGCTCACGCTCCTTGGCGATCAGGATTTCAGCCAGCACCCAGTAGGCTTCGCCCCACGCCGCCAGCACTTCATCGGTGGCCGCTTCGCCCAGCACGTCGCGGATCGCGGGCAGCAGCGCCTGCGCCACCAGGGGATAGTGTTCCGCCTTCACCCCGGTATCGACGTGGCGCTCCACCATCCGGCCCACGGCTGCGGTCAGGTTTTCCAGCTTGTCGATATTCTGCGCATAGCCAAGGATCGCGGCGGCCAGACGGCGCGGCTGCTCGCCCGATTCCTGCGCGGCAGCGTCGAACATCGCCTTCACGTCGGGATTGGTGAACAAACGCTCGTACATCCGCGTCGTGATGGCCACCCCGTGCTGCTGCAGGGCAGGCGCGGTCGCCTTGATGGTAGCGATGGTCGTGGCGGAAAGCGGCTTGGTCATGATTCGGTTCCTTGGCTGGAGACGCAGGCTCCTTAGCAACCGGACCAATAGATGCAATTAAAATGCATGTTTTAAGCTCCGCCCATTGGCCCGCCGGATTGCTCGGAGCGGGCCTGGGGCGGGGGAGGCCGCGCTCTGCGGCCCGAGCCTGCTACTTTGTGGCGTATTGCCCCGCGACAGCGCGGAAATTATCGCGCGCAAAGGCCTTCGCGGCGGCCTGGGTTTCGAATACCTCGTCCTGCAGAGACGAGTTGACGATCGGGTAGCCGCGCGAATTGTAATGCGTGTCGCGAACCGTCAGGCGGTATTTGCCTTCGTCGTTCTTCTGGATCAGGAAAGGCTTGCTGGCGGGGTCGCTCATACGGAATTCCGTTTCTCAAGGCGGGCAGCGGCGAGCGCAGTGTCGCCGCGCCCGAAGCCCGCTGCCGTACGCGTGCAGGCGATTGCCGTTCCGATCAGGATTGGCGAAGGATCGGCGCGCACGGCGCCGCATCGGGGGTTCAGGGAAGATGTTGGCATGACAGTCTGAGCTCCGGCTACGTAAGCGGGAGCACGGCGACTCTCAGTCACGGGCGCCTACGAATTCGGATGCCCGCGATGGCTCCCCATGGGGGAAGAACGCAAAAATAGCAAATCGGCCCCGCTCGGACGGCCGATCAGGTAGACGACCTCGGCTCCGGTTCGCTGCTCTCATCGGCGTGCCAACGGACAGCCACGGCACCATAAGTACTCACGACGTAGGGCATCGCAAACGTGAGCATCAGCTTATACCAGTTGATCGGAACCGGTCCGAACAGGGCGTCACCCTGATTGATGAGGTTAAGTGCCGTGCCGACCACCAGCGCCACTTTCAGTGAACGTGCCGGTATTCCGCCCGATGTGGAAAGCAGCCAGATACGTCGGAAGATGCAAGCCATTCCGCCGGTTGCGCCTGCCATCAGCGCTTCTGGCCGTTTTCTGAGAGGTTAGCGGCGATGATAATCAACTCCGGGCGTTGCGGCAAACTGGTCAAGGCGCGATCCCGGCACCCCCGCCGCGATCATCCCCCTTTAGCACGTCCCACGCGGAATTGCAGCCACGACTCAAGACTTGGCTGGCCCCGGATGCGCCGCGCTCGACAGACGCCGCCGTGCTTGGCATGGACAGCCGTATGACCAGCTTTTCAATCCACGGCTTCGACCTCGACACTTTCGTTGCCGCCACCCTTGCCGAGGATCTCGGCGTGGGCCTGCCCGGCGGCGGGCATGACGTGACCAGCGAAAGTGTGATCGCGGCGGACGCGCGCTTTTCGGGCGCAATGGATTCGCGCGATGCCATTACCGTCGCGGGCCTGCCCATCGCCGCCGCATTCTTCCGCACGCTCGATCCGGCGATGGAGATCGAAATCCTGGCCGAGGAAGGCGCGCAGGTTGCCCCCGGCACCGACCTCATGCGCCTTTCCGGCAATGCCCGCGCCATGTTGACGGCAGAGCGCAGCGCACTCAACACGGTGCAGCACCTCTCCGGCATCGCCACCATGACCCGCGCCTATGTCGATGCGATGCAGGGCCGCGCGACGCTGCTCGACACGCGCAAGACCATCCCCGGCCTGCGCCATCTCGAAAAGTACGCGACACGGCAGGGCGGCGCGAAGAACCACCGCATGGGGCTGTGGGACGCGGCGATGATCAAGGACAACCACGTTCTCGTCGCGGGCGGCGTCGGCCCGGCAGTGGCCCGAGCCAAGGCCGCTGGCGTGGCGCAGATCATCTGCGAGGTGGACCGGCTCGACCAGATCGAACCCGCCATCAAGGCGGGCGCGCACCATCTGCTGCTCGACAACATGGGGCCGGACATGCTGCGCGAGGCGGTCGCGCTGGTGGCCGGACGCGTGCCGACCGAGGCTTCCGGCGGCGTCAATCTCCAGACCATCGGCGCCATCGCCGCCACCGCCGTGACCTACGTCTCCGTCGGCCGCCTGACCCAGAGCGCACCCGCCGCCGACATCGGGCTGGACTTCACGCCGCTGTGAAAGCGCTGCTCGCCGCACTGCCCATGCTGCTCGCCCTGCTGCCCGCACCCGCGCTGGCGCAGGCCTATCAGTGCAGCGTACCGCGCGAGATCGAACCTCTCCGCCCCGTCACGCCCGACGGCCCGGTCCGGCGTACCGCCATTGGCGGCTACACTTTGTCCGCCAGTTGGTCCCCTGACTATTGCCACGGCGCGCGCGACAAGGGCTCGATGCAATGCTCGGGTCGCAACGGGCGCTTCGGCTTCATCCTCCACGGCCTCTGGCCCGAGGCGAAGAGCGGCCCGCCGCCGCAGTGGTGCGCGACCAAACCGCTGCCCTCGCCGCAAGTGCTGCGCCGTCACTTGTGCATGACACCTTCCGCCGGACTGCTGACCCATGAATGGGCCAAGCATGGCAGCTGCATGGCCAGGAAGCCGGAAACCTACTTCAAGGTCGGCGCGATCCTGTGGGATTCGCTGCGCTGGCCGGACGCGGACCGGCTGGCGCGGCGCAAGGACCTGACAGCGGGCGATCTGCGCACCGATTTCCTCATCGCAAATCAGGGATGGAAGCGCGAGCAGGTGGGCGTGCTGGTCAGCCGCACCGGCTGGCTGAAGGAAATCCGGCTCTGCTATAGCCGCAAGTTCCTCCCCGTCCGTTGCGACCGGAGAACCTATGGTCCTGCCGATACCGCGCCGCTGAAGATCTGGCGGGGGCTATGAAAAGGGTTACGCGGATGCGAAGGTCAGAAGGCAGTAAGTTGCTCGCGCTAAGACGCAAAGGCGCAAAGGGGTCGTGCCGCGCCGCAGGCCATCGTTCGCCTTCGCTACCCGGTGCAAGACGCGATCAGAGCGCAGAAGCGGCGTAGCCGCGAACAGGACCTCTTTGCGCCTTTGCGTCTTTGCGCGCCCCCCCTTTCCTTCTGCCTTGATCGTGACATCCCCTCATCGCCGCGCACGGAAAAACCCGCGCAGCAGTTCCGCCGCTTCCGCCTCGCCGATCCCGGCATAGACCTCCGGCCGGTGCAGGCACTGCGCGTGATCGAACACCCGCGCACCATGCTCCACTGCGCCGCCCTTGGGGTCGGAGGCCGCGTAATAGAGGCGCGCGATGCGGGCGTGGCTGATCGCGCCTGCGCACATCGCGCAAGGCTCCAGCGTCACCCACAGCTCGCACCCTTCCAGCCGCTCGTTGCCCAGCAGGCGAGCCGCCGCGCGAATCGCCTCGATCTCGGCGTGGCTGGTAGGATCATGCGAGCCGCGCGGCGCATTGCGACCGGTCGCGATCACTGCGCCGTCCCTGACCACCACCGCACCGATCGGCACTTCGCCAGCGTCCGCAGCCGCCTGCGCCTCGTTCAGCGCGTATTGCATGGGTTCGGGAAGCGGCCAGCGGCTCATTCCTGCGCCCTATCGTGCAACAAGTGCCCACGCAACTTGACCTTGCAGGGGGGAATCGGTATGGGCGCGCCTTCCCGTTCTACGGCACTCAATTTCTAAGCGAGAGTAAGCATGTCCCGCATTTGCGAACTGACTGGCAAGGGCCGCCAGGTTGGCTGCAACGTCAGCCACGCCAACAACAAGACCAAGCGCGTCTATCTGCCCAACCTGCAGAACGTGACCCTGATGTCGGAAGGCTTGGAGCGCAGCTTCAAGTTCCGCGTCTCGACCCACGGCCTGCGCTCGGTGGAGCACAACGGCGGCCTCGACAACTGGCTGCTGAAGACCTCCGACACCAAGCTCAGCCCGCGCGCCGCCAAGGTGAAGCGCGAGCTCAAGAAGAACCAGGCCGCCTGATCCGCCGCTCCCTTCGAGGAGCCGCAATCAGCTGCGTATTCAAAAAGGCGTGCGAGGTTCCCCTCGCGCGCCTTTTGGCGTTTATCCGTTCGAGCGCTATCCGGGCAGGTCCGAGGGATCGACCTCCAGCCTCCACAGCACCGTGCGCTGGAAGTTCGAATAGTTGTCATCGGAAATCAGCCACACGGTCACTTTCCGCCCCGGCCCGGGCACCACGGCCATGCCCTCGAAGTTGTCGACCGGCAGGGTCGAGGGGATCCGGGCGACCTCGGTCAGATGCCAGGCCCTGCCTGGCTCCAGCAGGGCCGGGTCACCGATGGCGATGCGCCCGGCAAAGCGCTGCGGCATCGGCCAGACGAGGCGCCGCATCAGCACCAGTATCCGGCCATCGGGCAATTGTGCCATGTCGGTCGGCTTGAAATGCCTTGGTCCGTCCATACGGAAATGCCGCCCACTGAGCGGCATGGCCACCGGATCGCCGGGGAAGGCGACAGCGTCGTGACGGAACTCCTGCAGCCAGCCGACAAACGCCTCGCGCAGCAGCACGAACCGCCCATCCTGCAACTTCGCCATCGATTCAGGCCCGGAATTGACACCCCAGCGCGACAGGGACGGCGGATCGACCGTTCCTAGCGTGCCGAGCCTGCGGTTGAGGCGGGCAATGGTATTGGTGCTTTCAAGTCCCAGCCAGATCGCACCGCTGACAGGATCGCGTGTCGCGGCTTCCACATCGCGGGTTTCCTTGGCGCGCCCCCGCTCGCGCAGAAGGTTGCCTTGATCTGGCGGCAGGACGTCGGCACCCGGCGGTGAGAACTGCAGCCAGCGGCCCCCGTCGCTGAACATCAGCAACTGACCGTCCGGCATCGGCACAAGCGACGAATAGCCGCCGAACCGCTCGGAATCGCTGCGCAGTTCCCACGCGCCGGAAAGCAGGAACGGCCCAAGATGCGCCTGGGCCACCGGGCGTGGCGGGAGCGGCAGGGGCTCGATTGCAAAACTGAATTCGGGCGACCCTTTGGGGACCGGCGATTGCAGCCAGGTAAGCGCCAACAGAGCCGCGAGGATCGGCAGCAGAAGGATGTTGCGGCGCACAAGCAGGGAATAGCCCGCACCGCGCAGAGCGTCAAAGGCCTTAACTGACGTAAACGCTCACAAAAAAGGGGCGGCCCTTGCGGACCGCCCCCGATTGTCTTTGCCGTGTCCGACTTAGAAGTCGACCTTGGCACCGACCTGGATGTACCGGCCGATGATGTTCGGACCGGCGAAGGCCGGGTTGTAGTTGTAGAGACCATAGGCCGCGTTCACGTCCACCGGTGCCTTGATGTCGAAGACATTGAGGGCGTTCATGTAGATCGTGAAGTTGTCGTCGATCTTCTGCCGCACGGCGAGGTCAACGTTCCAGATGTCCTTCGTCTTGCACTGCACGGGGGTGCCATCGGCATAGGTGATTAGGCCGATTGCGACGTTTCCGAGGCAGTCGCCCTTGGTCATGCCGTAGTCGAGCTGCGCGGTATCGACACCCTTGGTATAATAGGCGGTCAGCGTCACCGAGGTGTCGCCGAATTCCAGGGTGTTCTGCCAGGTGCCGCGCCACTTCGGTGAACCCGAGCACGAGGTGATGTTGCACGGGCTGAGCGTTCCGTCGTAGCGATACGGCGTGCCGAATTCATCCACCAGCTTGAACTTCAGGATGTACGAAGCGTCGAGCTGGCTGATCCAGTTGATGCTGGGCGTCAGCGCGTAGTTCGAGTTGATGGCGAAGTCGATGCCACTGACGGTCTGCGAGCTGGCGTTCTTGAAGGATGACTGGATGAAGCCCAGCACCGGCAGCGCGTTCGGGAACGCGGTGTCGGGCGTACCCGGAATCACGGTGATGCCCGGAATGTTTACGACGCCATTGTTCAGGTAATACTGCTCTTCGGCATCCGAGGTATCGGTGACGCCGACGATCAGATCCTTGACCTTGATGTGCCAGAAATCGACGCTGAACGAGACGTCGCGGATCGGCTCAAAAACGACACCCGCCGTGAACGAGGTCGACTTTTCAGGGTCGAGGTTCGGGTTGCCGGTCTGCGTCAGGCCCAGGCTGTAGCTCTGCGTCGCATAGGCGTTGTTGCCGTGCGCGGCGCAGAACGCCGTGTAGGTGGCGCAGTCCACGGTACGGGTCACGTAACCCGTGGTCGGCAGACCGAAGGCTTCGTTGAAGCTCGGGATGCGGAAGCCCTTCGAGAAGGTGCCGCGGACCAGCACTTCGGGGATCGGCTTGAACTTCAGGCCAATCTTCGGCGAGAAGTTCTTCTGACCCGTGGAGTACTTGTCATAGCGACCAGAAGCCGACACTTCGAGCATGTCAACGATCGGCGCCTGGATTTCGAAGAATGCCGACTTGACGTTGCGCGAACCCTGGGTGCCGACCGCATTGATCGAATAGTAGCGATCATAGGGCGCGGCATCGTTGGCGGGGTTGGCCGACGGATTGTCGATCGATTCCTTGCGATACGACACGCCGACGAGCGCCTGCAGCGGACCGCCCGGAAGCTGGAACAGATCCTTGGCAAGGGTCGCCTGGCCCTGCCACAGCTTCGATACCGATGTCGTCCGGTTGCTCGGTGCGATATAGTCCCAGATGTCCTGCGAGTTCGCGAGCGGATCGGCGAAGTTGAACTCGCCGGTCGCCACCACGTCCATGATCCGCTGCGGAATCAGGTAGTTGTCCTGAACCAGCTTCATGCGGACTTCCGACGCTGTAAAGTTGGCAGTGTAGCGCCAGTCATCCGCGAACGAACCATCGACGCCCAGCACGCCGCGCAGTGAGCGCGTGTGGCTCTCCACCGTGCGGCCGAACGGCATGCGCAGCAGCGCCTGCGCGCGCAGACCCTGCGAGGCATAAGGGTTGTAAGGGTTCAGCGTGCCGTTGCTGGCGTCGCAGCCCGTGCCCGTGCCGCTGGGAGTGCCGACACCCTGCGGACAGACATAGACCGGAAGCAGCACGTTGTAGGTCGGCGCGCCCACGCCGCTCGGCGAAGGAGCGGGCGTGCCGTTGAAGCCGATCGGCGTCAACGACTGGAACGTGTTGGTCTGGTAATAGGTGCCCATCGCGTAGACTTGGGCGCTGTCGCCGAGGTTCGCGGTGATGCGACCGGTCAGGCCATAGCGCTCGATCTCTGGCTGCAGCATGATGTAGCGATTTTGGATATCGACTTCGCAGATGCCGTTGTTCGGGGTGGTGCCGCCGGTGAAGTTATGGTTGACCGGGAAATCGCGGCAACCCAGCGCCGGATTGAGATAGTTGTAACGGTTGGGGATGCCGTCCCCGATAATGCCGCCAGACGTCGCGCCGGGACCGACAGGGCGAACCAGCGTGATGCCAGGCACCGAGATCAGACCGTTGTAAAGGCCGGACTCCGGCGAAAAGCCATTCCAGTTGTGGTTCTCCATGCAGGTGCTGCCATCGGGCGAACAGATGCCGGTGAGGTCGGTCGAATTGTAGGGATAACCACGATCACGCGCCCAGAGGGCATCATTCTTCTGGTATTCGCCCGAGATGTAGGCGTTGAAGCCCTGCTCATCGAGGTCGCCGTAACCTACAGTGATATCCATGCGCTTTTCGGCAGCATCGCCGCGCGACGAAATGCCGAGCGAGCCGTTCGCGTGGACGCCCTGGATTTCCTTCTTGGTGATGATGTTGACCACGCCCGCAATCGCGTCCGCGCCGTAGGTCGACGAGGCACCGTCACGCAGGACCTGGATTTCCTGGATGATCGCGCTGGGGATCGTGTTGAGATCGACGAAGTTGCGCTGGCCGTCGTCCGCGAGCGGATAGGGCGCCATGCGCAGGCCGTCGACGATCGACAGAGTGTTCTGCACGGTCAGGCCACGCAGCGCCGGAGCGTTTGCGCCCGACGCGAAGTTGAAGCCCGCGTTCCAGCCGTTGGCGATGGTGCCTGCACCGTTGGCAGACAGGCGCTGTAGCGCTTCAGCCGCGGTGTTGATACCGCGCTTCTCGAGGTTTTCCGAGGAGAGGACGGTCACCGGCGAGGCGGTTTCCTTATCCGTTTGGCGCAGCAGCGAGCCGGTGACGATAATGACGCCTGCGTCATCATCCTCTGCGGCGGCTTGCGGTGCGTCTTGCGCGAACGCAGGCATGGCGCTGAGGCCCATGCCCAGCGCGAACATCGCCACACCGGTCTTCAAACCGAAGTTGGTTTTCATTGGTTATGTCCCTTTTAGTGCGGCTTGCACCGCGACCTTAGAAGTACATGCCTGCCCGTACCCCGTGTCGGCGGGGTTTGCCCCCCGACGCCCCGGAAGAGCGCGTCAAGGCAGACAGGATGATGGGTCGGGTCTAGGGGCACTCGCTGCGGCGCAAAACAATCGTTTCGGCACGGCGTAGTTTTTGTTTCGCCCATGTCACCAAAATGCAACATCTTGTTCCCAGAGCACGCCAACGCGCATCTGCCGTGTCGCCAAGGTGCAAGCAATTTCATTGCCTCACATGACATTGCTACGTAATTCTCATGCGCCACAACGCGCCGTGGCAGCAATGCAACGCTGGCGTGACTGGCTTATGGCAACGGTCCGGTAAACAACAGCGGGTCGAGCCGCGCGTCTCCCCATTTCATGCTCCAGTGCAAGTGTGGCCCGGTCGCGCGCCCGGTCATGCCGATCTTGCCGACGATCTGCCCCTGACTCACCCGATCACCTTCACGCACGAGCAATTGCGAGCAGTGCAGGAACGCACTGTTGAGGCCCATGCCGTGGTCGATCATCAGCAGGTTGCCTTCCAGCGAGAAGGGAGTCGTCGCGGCGAGGATCACGATGCCGTCTGCTGGGGCCGCAATTGGTGTGCCGCTGGTGCCCGAAGTGATGTCCATGCCCGAATGGTACGCCCCCGGCTCGCCCCGATAGACGCGCTGCGAACCGAACCGGCCGGAGATACGCCCCTTCACCGGCCAGGCGAACTTCTGCCGCCATCCTTGCGCATCGGTGACTTTCGCGCGAGCGGCGGCGATCCGGGCCAGCTCCGGTTTGCGGATGGCCATGAAGTCGGCGCTCGCCCCGCCGGGCTTGCGCGCCACATTGATGTGTTCGATCTGCCACGCCCGGGGCGCGATGGTAATCGCTTCTCGCACGGTGCGCCCGTCTGCCAGCGTGGCGACGAGCGTGTAGGTCGCCTTCGCGTCCCGGTCGAACGCGATCAGGAAGCGGCCATCGGCGGAAAACGGCACCGGCGCACCATCCAGCGTCAGGTTCAGCGCGCCTTGCGGCACTGTGCCGCGCAGCCAGCCGCCCTGGGTGCGCTCGCCCTGCAGGACGAACGCTGGGGCAGCCGCCGGGGCGGCGCTGGCGGGAGGCGCGCCCCGCACGATGAACACCGTGCCGGCAGCGAGCAGGGCAAGGACGCCGACAACAGCTGCGGCGCGGCGGACCGCCAGCCTGCTCATGCCTTGCCGAGCAGGCGGCGGGTCGCGATCTCGGCGCTGGCGTATGGCTCCTGCCGCTCCGCGCTCCAGTAGCGCAGCGCTTCCAGCGCAATGCGTTCGCCGGAAACGGCGCAGATGACGAAATGGCCGGGCTGCATGACCCGGAACCCGTTGGGTCCGTAGCTGAGAGTGGCGGGGCGATCTGCGGATGACATCAACATGGCCCCAATCTAGCAATCCTTTGCGATCAAAACAAATCGCGGCTCAAAACAGATCACCCTGGCCCGGCACGGGAGGCTTATGCCGCGCCGCTGGCTTGCGCGGAGGATTGGACGGCATCGGCGGCGGAACGGGCGAGGTGGAGACCGGCAGTTCGCCGTCGCCGAACTCGATGACCAGTGCAGCCTCGCGCGCCGCCACCGCGCGGCTGGTGAGGGCGCGGCCATCGGCGGACTTCACCAGTGCATAGCCCCGCCGCAACGGCAGGCGCGGATCGAGCTGCGGCAGCACCCGGGCTACGGGAGCGAGACGGTCCCGCTCCGCCCGCCAGCGCCGCATCAGCAGCGCGGGCGTCAGACCCGCGCGTGCCAGCCGGTCTTCAGCGCGCTCCACCCGTGCGCGCAGCAGCGGCAGCGAAAGCTTGCCCGCCGCGCGGTTCAGCTGCTCGCGCCTGGTTGCAGCTTCATCGCGAAGGCCCCGGCGCAGGCGTTCGGCAAGATCGTCGAGCCGCTGCGCCTTGACCGCCAGGATCGCCTCCGGTTTCGGCAGGCGCTGCACCCGCGCCTCCAGCCGCTCGCGCCCCAGTGTGACCGGCCGCAGCGCACAGCGGCGGGTGCGCAGGCCCAGTTCATCGATCTGCGCCATCAGCTCCAGGCGCACCGGCACCGCCATTTCAGCGGCGGCAGTGGGCGTGGGCGCGCGGCGATCGGCGGCGTAATCGCACAAGGTAGTGTCCGTCTCGTGGCCAACGGCGGAAATGATCGGGATCGTGCATTCAGCGACCGCGCGGACGACGATCTCTTCGTTGAAGCTCCACA
>Ga0068860_100002493_pt1 | contig 19315 bp, 17 predicted proteins | sample KBSSwiS32_FD_66597 | JGI IMG/M metagenome (GOLD analysis project Ga0068860, IMG submission 66597) | Switchgrass rhizosphere microbial communities from Kellogg Biological Station, Michigan, USA - KBS Switchgrass S3-2 | ecosystem: Host-associated > Plants > Roots > Rhizosphere > Soil ...
TCCAGTGCGCGGCCTTCTACCATAATATTTAAATCGGCACAAAGCTGTGTAATTTTTAAACCCGTAATGTATTCAGCGAGGTGCGCAGCATGTGTACCAATATCGCCCATGGCACCACTCTTGCCGCTTTTTTTAGGATCGGTTCTCCAGGCCGCCTGTGCATTGCCTTCGCGCTCGCTCAGTTTACTCAGCCAACCCTGCGGATACTCCACCCATACCTTTCTTATCTTTCCAAATACGCCGTCTTTTACCATTTGCTTTGCCTGTTTAACCAGTGGGTAACCCGAATAAGTATGCGTTAAACAAAGCAGCAGGCCGGTTTCACCTACTTTTTTCTTTAGTTGTTTGGCTTCATCAGAAGTAAAAGCAATGGGCTTTTCAATAACAACGTGAAAACCATTATCGAGCGCCATCATAGCCGGCGCAAAATGGGCGAAATTGGGCGTAACAATCGTTACAAAATCAATCCGCTGATCTGCCGGCAGGGCTGCTTCTTTGGTAATCATTTCATCGTAGGTGAGGTAGGTCCTGCTTTCGGGCAGGAACAACATTTTGCCTGAATCTTTGGCCACCTCGGGGTTAATACTCAAAGCGCCGCAGCTTAATTCTATCAGGCCGTCCATATTGGCAGCAATGCGGTGGATGGCGCCGATGAATGCATCTTTACCGCCGCCTACCATTCCCATCCGTAACTTTCTGTTCATGGTGAGTTGTAATTAATGAATTTCTAATATAGTTGGGCAATCTCCTTAAAAAGATGAATGTAACAGGAAAAGTAAGAAAGTCTTGTCAAAAAAAATGATCAAATAAATAAATTGTAAGATGGTAATTATAAAAAATAAAAATTACATTTAGCCCCGCGTTATGACAGACCTTAATCCTTTTGGGCGAACAGGAGGGTAAGGTTACCAAGACTGCTTTTCTACACCTAACTTTTTAAACGATATGCTACCAACCATTCAAAGAGACAAACTCTTTCTTGCAAGCCGCATTGCTTTAATTGCTACAGGTATGACGTTTGCCTTCCGCGCCGCACTGGAAGGAATATGGGGAACCGAATTCATTTTAACCAAAGAACAAGTTGGGTGGATATTTGCTCCGGCGTTCTGGGGTTTTACCCTTGCTATGATATTTGGAGGACCCCTCTGTGATATATTGGGCATGAAACGCTTGCTTGGGCTGGCTTTTCTGGGGCATATAGCCGGTATCATTACCTATCTGGTGGCCAAAGATGCAACCACGCTTTTTATCGGTACTGTTTTTATCGGCGTGGGTAACGGGTTGGTAGAAGCAGCCTGTAATCCACTGGTGGTATCATTGTATCCGGAAAATAAGACAACCATGCTCAATCGCTTTCACGTATGGTTTCCCGGCAGCATCGCCATCGGCGGTGTATTATCTTATCTCCTGCTCGATACCATGCACCTTAACTGGCGGATATTGATCGCCTCTCTGTTTATACCGGTGATTATTTACGGTCTTATTTTCTGGAGACTGGAATTTCCAAAAACGGAAAGAGTGGAAAAAGGAATCAGCACAAAGGAAATGTTTGCAAGTTGTTTAAACCCGCTATACCTCATCATGATTGTATGCATGTTAATGACTGCAGCAACAGAATTGGGAACAGGAACATGGATAGGCGCCTTATTAAGCGGCACAGGCGTTTCCGGAATTTTAGTGCTGGTATTTATTAATGGTTTGATGGCGGTAGGGCGATCATTTGCTGGTCCCATCGTACACAGGTTTAACCCCAATGGGATGCTTATCTTTTCGGCCTTGTTTGCTGCAATCGGGTTAGTGCTGCTGAGTAAGTCGAGCGGCTATATGGCATTTGGTGCTGCATTCATTTTTGCAGCCGGCATCTGCTTTTTCTGGCCAACCATGCTTGGCTTTGTTTCAGAATATTTACCCAAAACAGGCGCCCTGGGTCTATCATTAATGGGAGGCGCAGGCATGTTTTCCGTGTCGCTTGTTATTCCAATTATGGGCAGGTGGTTTGATGATGCAAAAGCCAAAGCCGCTGTAGCAGGCATAGACGCCGCCAAGGCCGACGCCGCCGCGGGTTCAGACACGCTTATGAAAGTTGCTATCATGCCACTAATATTGTTGGTGATATTTATTATTATTTATGTGGTAAGAAGAAAACATTACCAGAAGCCAATAGTACAAACGGCATAAACAATTCAACCCACAATCATTAAATTACCACCAGATTAATATGCCAGCAAAACAGAACAGACGTGCAGCGCTTAAAAACATGCTTGCAGGAACAGCCGCCTTCGGCGCTTCTTCCATGCTACCCGCATTAGCTTCAGAATCTTCAGAAAATTCTTCCACCTTGAAATTTAAAGGAAACATCAATCATTCCGTTTGCCAGTGGTGCTACAATTTTATCCCCCTGGAAGAATTGTGCCTGGCAGTAAAAAAAATAGGCTTTAATGCCATTGATTTGCTGGGACCCAAAGACTGGCCCACCATACAAAAACACGGCATCTTCAGTTCCATGTGCTATATCGATGGAAAGGTTAGTTTAACCAATGGGTTTAATAATAAGGAATACCATGAACAATTGATTAAATCTTATACAGAAGTCATTCCTTTGATGGTAAAAGCCGGCTACAAAAATGTTATTTGTTTCAGCGGCAGCCGCAATGGAATGGATGACGAAACAGGTTTTAAAAACTGCGTGGAAGGATTGCAGAAAATTCTGCCCCTGGCAGAAAAAAATGGCATTACCATACAAATGGAATTGCTGAACAGCAAGGTTGATCACAAGGATTATATGTGCGACAGAACCCCCTGGGGTGTTGAGCTCTGCAAGCGTGTGGGATCTGAAAATTTTAAACTGTTGTATGATATCTATCACATGCAGATAGACGAAGGCGATGTGATAAGAACCATCCGGAACAACCACCAGTATATTGGCCATTACCATACTGCCGGCGTGCCCGGCCGTCATGAACTGGATGAAAAACAGGAATTGTACTACCCGGCGGTAATGCAGGCCATACTGGATACCGGCTTTAAGGATTATGTAGCCCAGGAATTCATACCAACGGGGCAGGAAACGAAAGACAAGATTGCAGCTTTAAAACACGCGGTTAAAGTCTGCGATATTTAATCGCTGAAGAAATGCCTGTCAGAGCAACCTTCCGGTAATTTATATTTAATTGATACAGGCCTATACATTTTATTAAATAAATAATATGCCAGACAACAACACATACGATGCAATTGTAATCGGTTCAGGTATCAGCGGCGGATGGGCCGCTAAAGAACTTTGTGAAAAAGGGTTGAAAGTAATTATGCTGGAACGTGGCCGCGATATCGTTCACATAAAAGATTATGTAAACGCAACAAAAGACCCCTGGGACTTTCCCCACCGCGGCGGCCGTACCGAACAGATGATAAAAGATTACCCTGTATTGAAAAGGGACTATCCGTTAAATGAAGTCAATCTCGATTACTGGTGCAGCGATAAAGACAGTCCTTATACAGAAATCAAACGCTTCGACTGGTTCCGCGGCTACCATGTGGGCGGCCGATCCCTTATGTGGGGCCGGCAAAGCTATCGCTGGAGCGACTTCGATTTTGAAGCCAATGCAAAAGATGGCATTGCCATCGACTGGCCCGTTCGTTATAAAGAGATTGCGCCCTGGTACGATTATGTAGAAAAGTTTGCAGGCATCAATGGTGCGCAAGATAATATGCCCCAGTTGCCCAATGGACAGTTTCTGCCAGCCATGGAGATGAACTGCGTAGAGAAAGATGTGGCCGCAAGGGTAAACGCACATTACGATCCCAAATCGTACCGCCGTATTATTATGGGCCGTAGCGCCAATCTAACGGTGGCGCATGAGGGCAGAACGCAATGCCAGTACCGTGATAAATGCTGGCTGGGTTGTCCGTTCGGCGCTTATTTCAGCACCCAATCCTCTACACTGCCGGCAGCCCAAAAAACAGGTAATCTTACCCTGCGGCCCTGGAGCATTGTTACAAAAATTTTATACGATAAGGATAAGAAAAGAGCCACCGGTGTGGAAGTGCTGGATGCTGAAACCAACAAAACGTATACCTACAACGCTAAAATTATTTTCCTGAATGCATCTACTTTAAACAGCGCGTGGATACTGATGAACTCGGCAACCGATATATGGCCCGATGGATTGGGTAGCAGTAGCGGTGAACTGGGACATAACATTATGGATCATCACCTGGGTATTGGCGCGGGCGGAAGTGTAGATGGCTATGAAGACAAATACTATTTTGGAAGAAGGGCGAATGGTCCCTATATTCCCCGCTATAGAAATTTGTTCGGCGACAAAAGAGATTATCTCCGCGGTTTTGGTTACCAGGGCGGTGCCAGCCGGCAGGGATGGGGTAAGGATATTGCTGAACTGAATATCGGCGGCGCGTTTAAGGACGCTATGACGGAACCGGGAGGCTGGTCGATAGGTTTTGGTGGATTCGGCGAAACATTACCTTACCACGAAAACAGGATCTATATAGATAAAGCATTGTATAGCGATAAAATGGAACAATTCAATGATCCCATTACCGGCAAAGATTTGGGCATGCGTCCTGTTGCAGATAAAAATGGCAAACAAAAACTGGATAAATGGGGATTGAATGTACTGGCCGTTGATGTGGAATACAAAGAGAACGAGAAAAAAATGCGGAAGGATATGCTCAACGATGCAGTGGAAATGCTTACCGTTGCCGGCGTTAAAAATGTACATGGCTTTGAAGGTGATGGCACATTGGGTCGGGGTATTCATGAAATGGGTTCTGCGCGGATGGGCAAGGATCCCAAAACATCGGTGACCAATAAATTCAATCAGGTATGGGATGCACCCAATGTATTTGTAACAGACGGTTCGTTTATGACATCCGCCGCCTGCCAGAATCCATCATTAACCTATATGGCATTCACTGCAAGAGCTGCCGATCATGCGGTAAGTGAGTTAAAGAAAGGGAATTTGTAAAGAGGGTTTAAGGTTTAAAGTCTAAGGTTTAAGGCGCTTATGTCGGCCCAACTTGCGGAGTCAGCCCCTCGCCTTTGGAGAGGGGTTGGGGTGAGGTCAAGGACTAAAGGCTAACAGCTGCTGAACAACAAATGAAATCGAGAACGCTATTTTTATATTAAACATCTATAACAACGAAACCATGCCCGGAGATTCTTCAAACGTTAACAACAAGGCAAAAGATCAGAATACCTACGACGCTATTGTAGTTGGTTCGGGTATCAGTGGTGGCTGGGCCGCCAAAGAACTTACGGAAAAAGGACTCAAAGTTTTGATGCTGGAGCGTGGCCGCGATATTGAGCATATCAAGGATTATGTAAACGCGACCAAGGATCCCTGGGAATTTCCGCACCGTGGCGGTCGTACCGAACAAATGATTAAGGATTACCCGGTACTGAAAAGAGATTACCCGCTAAACGAAACCAATCTTGATTACTGGTGCAGCGATAAAGAAAGCCCCTATACAGAGGTGAAACGTTTCGACTGGTTCCGTGGTTACCACGTGGGCGGTCGTTCATTGATGTGGGGAAGACAGAGCTACCGGCTCGGCGACTGGGACTTTGAAGCCAATGCAAAAGAGGGTGTTGCCATCGACTGGCCGGTTCGTTACAATGAAATTGCGCCCTGGTACGATTATGCAGAAAAGTTTGCCGGTATCAGCGGTTCAAAAGAAGGGTTGCCAGAACTGCCCGATGGACAGTTCCTGCCACCAATGGATATGACCTGCGTGGAGAAAGATGTTGCGGCGCGCTTAAAAGAGCACTATAAAGGCGTACGTAAAATGATCATCGGCCGCGTGGCCAATATAACGGTGGCGCATGAGGGTAGAACGAATTGCCAGTTCAGGAACAAGTGCTGGTTGGGTTGCCCGTTTGGCGCCTATTTCAGCACACAATCTTCTACTTTGCCGGCTGCAAGGAAAACCGGCAATCTTACCCTGCGGCCCTGGAGCATCGTTACAAAAATTTTATACGATAAGGATAAAAAAAGAGCAACGGGCGTTGAAGTGCTGGATGGTGAAAACAACAAAACCTATACCTACAATGCCAAAATAATTTTTGTAAATGCGTCTTCGCTGAATAGCGCCTGGCTGCTCATGAACTCAGCTACTGATATATGGCCCGATGGACTGGGCAGCAGCAGTGGCGAACTGGGGCACAATGTAATGGATCATCACCTTGGCGTAGGGGCCAGCGGTCATGTAGAGGGCTATGAAGACAAATATTATTTCGGAAGAAGGGCCAATGGTATTTATATTCCACGCTATCGCAATTTCTTTGGCGACAAACGCGATTACCTGCGCGGCTTTGGTTACCAGGGAGGTGGCAGCCGCGATGGATACAATCGTTCATTGGAAGAACTGGCCATTGGCGGCGCCTTTAAAGACGCATTAACTGAGCCAGGCGGATGGAGTATGAACATCGGCGGATTTGGAGAAACTTTACCCTACCACGAGAACAGGATTTATATTGATAAAGAACTGTATTCAGATAAATTGGAACAGTTCAATGATCCTGTCACAGGCAGAGACCTGGGAATGCGCCCGGTGAAAGACAAAAACGGCAAACAGAAACTGGATAAATGGGGTTTGAATGTACTGGCATTCGATGTGGAATACAAGGACAACGAAAAGAAGATGCGCAAAGACATGCTGAACGATGCAGTTGAAATGCTGGAAGCGGCCGGCGTAAAAAATGTAAGAGGGCGCGATGGTGACGGCACGCTGGGAAGAGGCATTCATGAGATGGGAACAGCCCGCATGGGTAAAGATCCTAAAACATCGGTGCTCAATAAATTTAACCAGGTATGGGATGCACCCAATGTATTTGTAACAGACGGTTCATTTATGGTATCTGCTTCCTGCGTAAACCCTTCACTCACTTATATGGCGTTTACAGCCCGCGCTGCCGACCATGCAGTGAGTGAATTGAAGAAAGGAAATTTGTAGCAGAAGCCACGAACTATTAGCTGCGAGTTACGAGCCAAAGGCTAAAAGCTAGCAGCTCATAGCTAATTACCACGAATAAGATCAGGAACAAGGTTATTACAATTGAACATATTATAATCGAAATTATGCCCGGAGATTCTTTAAACGTTAACAATAAGGCAACTGCGCAAAATACCTTTGACGCTATTGTCATCGGTTCCGGTATCAGCGGCGGATGGGCGGCCAAAGAATTAACCGAAAAAGGATTGAAAGTATTGATGCTGGAACGGGGCAGGAATTTTGAACATATCAAAGATTATGTATCGGCTACGAAAGATCCCTGGGACTTTGAGCATCGTGGCAGTGTTACAACAGCATCACTCAAAGACAGGCCGGTAATTGCGCGCACCTGGGGCAAGAGTGAACCCATTATTGATTACTGGGTAAAAGACAACGATGCGCCTTACCACGAAATAAAACCGTTTAAATGGTGGAGGGCCTATCAGCTCGGGGGCCGTTCTATATTATGGGGCCGGCAAAGCTATCGTTGGAGTGATTTGGATTATGAAGCAAATGCAAAAGATGGCTGGGCCATTGATTGGCCTATACGTTACCGTGATATAGCGCCCTGGTATGATCATGTGGAAAAACATATCGGTGTAAGCGGCTCCATGGAAGGATTGCCGCATTTACCCGATGGGCATTTTCAACCTCCTATGGATATGACCTGTGTAGAGAAAGATGTGGCAGCCCGTATAAAAGAAAAATGGAAAGGACAGCGGCATATGTTCATCGGCCGGGTGGCAAATCTCACTGCACCCCTGCCAGGCAGAACACAATGCCAGTTCCGAAACCGTTGCTGGGAAGGTTGCCAGTTTGGAGGATATTTCAGTACACAGTCCTCTACCCTGCCGGCCGCAAGGGCTACCGGCAATTTAACGGTACGCCCCTGGAGCATTGCATCCAAAATTATTTACGATAAGGATACCAAAAAGGCAAAGGGTGTTGAAGTAATGGACGCTGAAAACAACAAGACCTATGAATTTTATTCCAAAATAGTTTTTGTAAATGCATCCGCCTTAAACAGCGCGTGGATACTAATGAATTCCGCTACGGACATCTGGCCCGATGGATTGGGAAGCAGCAGTGGCGAGCTGGGTCACAATATCATGGACCATCACTATAATCTCGGTGCATCCGGCACCATGGAAGGCTATGAAGACAAATATTATTTCGGTCGCCGTGCAAATGGTATTTATATTCCAAGATTCGTTAACCTGAATGGAGATAAAAGAGATTACCTGCGTGGCTTTGGATACCAGGGTGCTGGCAGCCGGCAAAGCTGGAACCGCGAAATTGCAGAATACAGTGTGGGGGCGCAATTTAAGGACGCGCTTACCGAACCCGGTAAATGGACGATGGGCATCGGTGGCTTTGGGGAACTACTGCCGCATCACAACAATATGATTAGTTTGGACAAAGAAAGAAAAGATAAATGGGGATTGCCCATACTTGCTATGGACGCGGTACTGCAGGAAAATGAATTGAAGATGAGAAAGGATATTATAACCGAAGCGGTAGCGATGCTGGAAGCAGGCGGCGCCAAAGATATTGCAACACACGATGGCGGCCACGAAATCGGCGATGGCATACATGAAATGGGTAGCGCCAGAATGGGGCGTGATCCAAAAACATCGGTACTCAATGCCAATAACCAGGTATGGGATGCGAAGAATGTATTTCTTACCGATGGCGCCTGCATGACTTCATCGTCTTGCGTGAACCCATCACTGACCTACATGGCGTTAACGGCAAGAGCCGCTAATTTTGCAGTGGAAGAATTGAAGAAAGGAAATATTTAGTCATCAGCGATTGGCTGTTAGCTATTAGTATAAATTCTAACTTTGAGTAGCTGGCAAACGAAGCAACAGCGCTAAAAGCTTAATTAAAAACAATATAAAACAAATCTATATGGACAGAAGAGAGCTTCTAAAAATGATCACGGTGCTTACCGGTGGCGCTTTTATTGGTGGCGAGCTGCTGCTGACAGGTTGTAAGAATGAACCGGCCATGGGTGGCGCGGCATTCAACGCACAGGATATTGCTTTCCTGGATGAAGTAGCCGATACTATTTTGCCCCCTACTAAAAGCCCGGGCGCAAAAGAAGCCAAAGTGGGCCAGTTTATGACTGTAATGGTAAATGATTGCTACACTGAAAAAGACCAAAACGTTTTTCATGAAGGAATTAATAAACTGAATGAGGCCAGCAAAAAAGCAAATGGCAAGTCTTTTATGGATGCTACGCCCGAGCAGCGGACAACTTTCCTTACCGCCCTCGACAAAGAAGCAAAGGATTACCAGAAAAATAAAAAGAAGGACGATCCCGCTCATTATTTTACCATGATGAAACAGCTCACTTTGTTTGGTTATTTTACTTCTAAAGAAGGCGCCACACAGGCCTTGCGTTACAAGGCCGTACCTGGGAAATATGAAGGCTGCATCGACTACAAAAAAGGCGACAAGGCCTGGGCTACTTAGCAGCCCGCAGCTTATAGAATATATGCGATCGGCTGGTGAATAACTAACCGGTTCCGTTATTGCCGGATGTCTACAGGGGCTTCCGGCTTTTTTGTTTCTCAATCTGTAAAAATTAAAATTCCGGCAGATAAAACAAAGTCCTGCATATACCCTAAACCTTGGCCTTACATGCTTAAACCCTTTACCTTTATACCATGAAAAATATCTTTTTACTATATAGCACGTTCTTCATAAACCTGGCCCTTGTGGCACAGGCAAACAAAGATGAAAAGGAAATTATTGGTTTGCTGAACAAACAAACCGCGGCATGGAACAAAGGAAACCTCGATGAATTTATGACTGGCTACTGGAACAACGATTCATTGATGTTTGTGGGCAAAAACGGCGTCACTTACGGGTATGTCAATACGCTGAATAATTATAAAAAGAATTACAATAGCCCCGAAAAAATGGGCAAACTTTTTTTTGAAATTATTAAGGTGAAGAAGCTGTCAGCAGAGTACTATTGGGTATTGGGTAAATATTTTTTAAAAAGAAGCATCGGCGATGCGGGTGGCCAATATACCCTGCTGATAAAAAAAATAAACGGTAAGTGGATGATCATAGCAGATCATAGCAGCTCTTCATAGCAATCCTGTAACAGTGCTTATTTGCTTCTCCCTGCCTGCCGACAGGCAGGCTTTGGAGAGGGGGCCGGGTGGGGTTCTCAACTTCTCAACCAATCAACCAATCAACAATATGGTCTTCCTAATCCTCGGTTTAATTGTTTTCTTCGTTGGACTGGCACTGCGCCGTGCCGACGATAATGTGAAACGTTTCAGCAATCCCGTTCGCCTGGTGGGCCTTGTCATTATGCTGGCGGGCGTTTTAACTGCCTGTATAATCCAGGTAGATGCCGGTGAAGCCGGCGTACAGAAATTGTTTGGAAAAGTGCAGTCAAGTGTGCTGGGTAGCGGGTTACATTTTATCAATCCCCTGGTAGATGTCATTAAGCTCGATACCAAGACACAAAACTATACCATGAGCGGCGTTCAGGATGAAGGTCATAAAACCGGCGATGATGCCATTCGGGTGCTGAGTGCGGATGGGCTGGAAGTAACAATCGATCTATCTGTGTTGTACCGCGTGATACCCAATGATGCGCCAAGGCTACTCACCGAAACCGGCGAAAACTATGAAGATAAAATTGTACGGCCTATTACGCGCACCCGTATCCGCGACAATGCTGTTTATTATGATGCAGTAGCGCTTTTCTCCGGCAAACGCGATGAATTTCAGCAACGCATTTTTAAAACCATTGAAGTAGACTTCAGCAAGCGCGGATTATTGCTGGAAAACTTATTGGTAAGAAATATTACCCTACCGCAATCTGTAAAAACAACCATTGAACAAAAAATAAATGCAGAGCAGGATGCGCAAAAAATGCAGTTTGTGCTGCAGAAAGAGAAACAGGAAGCCGAACGCAAACGCGTGGAAGCACAGGGTATAGCCGATTACCAGCGCATCATCAGTGAAAGTCTTACCGACAAACAATTGCAATACGAGAGCATCAAAGCCCAGTTGGAAATCGCCAAGTCGGCCAATGCAAAAGTGATTATTATGGGTAAGGGAAGCAACCCGGTAATACTGGATACAAAAGAGAAATAGTTCTTAGTTCACAGTTCTGAGTTCTAAGTTCGTTCGCTGGTCAAAAGGACTATGAACTAAGGACTATGAACTCAGAACTGTATCAACCATGCGGAAACTTTCTTTTCCACCATTTGATCAATAGCCAGATAATTCCAACGGTACTGAAAAGGATCCAGGCATAGAAAATATAGTTGCCCAACCCGGGCGAATCACTGAAGAAAAACCATCCGCCTGCTATACCCGCGGTGGAAATAATGATCATATACACCAGAACCAGCGTCATGGACCAAACCACCCGCTTCAGAAAATCTTTTACATCTGGTTCCATGCTGCTCATAACACTATTGTTTGATCCGGCAAAAATAACCTGGATTGTTTCATGCCTCGCAATTATGTTTACGCGTTGGCTATCGCAGAAGCCCATGGCCAAAAGCTCCTCACTCCATCAACAAATTCCTGAACGCTACAGAATCTCCATTGAACACATTAAAATCAACTTTATACGAAACGCCATTCACCCGCCCGCCTTCGCTGTGCTGCCAAAACAGCCAGTCGCGTTTGATTCGCGGCGTATCCTGCCGCAGGTAATGCGCCACCCATAGAGGATAATCGTCGAACTGCCCGTTGAGGTATTGTTTATAAAAATCAACATTGGTGTAAATAATGGGTTTCACACCATAATATTGCTCGGTGGTTTGCAAAAACATTTTTACTTCCCTGCGCAAACGGTCGGTGGGTACACCATAAGTTTGCTCTACATCCAGCACGGGTGGAAGATCACCGCGCTTTAAATTCACCACATCAATAAAATTCTGAGCCTGCAGCTTGCCACTCTTGGTTGCCAGGAAAAAATGGTAGGCTCCGCGGCATATACCGGCATCCTTGCTCCTGAACCAGTTCTGGTTAAAATGACTGTCTACACGCCCGATGCCTTCCGTGGCTTTGATAAAAGCAAAACCAATCTTTATATTTTTAACCTGCATGCTTTTTACCAGGTCCCAGTTAATGTCATCCTGGTGGTGCGAAACATCGATACCGTGGATGATATAATTGTCGGGAACGGCGATGCCAAATTCGGGATAGGTAACAAAATTGCTGGAATGCCGGATATACCACCACCAGGCGGCCAGCGTCATGCCGGCAAGTACAACAAAAACCAAGACCAGTTGAAACGATTTTTTTTTCTTTTTTCGGGACGCCATACCTAGTGAACGCGAATTTAAACGAATGCAGGCGAACGATATGCTAATAATACGCGAATGATCAAAATCGTTGTTCGCTGCCGGCCGGAACAGGCCTCCCAAATATGGAGGGTAAACCCTTAAACAACAACGGCCTGAAATTTATCGTTTTCTTACGAGGACTGGCATTAATTTTACAGTGAATGGGTCAATTCAATTATAGGGATAGCATTAATCTATTATCGAAGCTTACGCCGCGTCGCGCATGGAACGGCGCCAAGGTGCTGAGCAGTTTTTACCTGAGTAAATGGTTGAACAGGCCAATACAATGGGGTTATCCGCTTTCTATTGCGGTTGAACCCACTACTTCGTGCAATCTCCGATGCCCCGAATGCCCCAGCGGTTTGCGGGCCTTCACCCGGCCAACAGGCATGTTGAAACAAGATTTTTTCAGCGAGACCATCAATCAATTGTATAAAGAGCTGTTTTACCTGGTGTTTTATTTTCAGGGCGAGCCCTACCTCAATCCGCAGTTCCTGGATATGGTAAAATATGCATCCTCCAAAAAAATTTATACGGCTACTTCTACCAATGCCCATTACCTGAACGATGCCAACGCCAAAAGAACCATTGAAAGTGGTTTAGACCGGTTGATTATTTCTATTGACGGCACCACGCAGGAAGTGTACCAGCAATATCGTGTGGGCGGTCGCTTAGATAAGGTACTTGAAGGGGCAGCCAATATTGTAAAATGGAAAAAGGAATTGAGAAGCAAAACGCCGTTTATCATCTTCCAGTTCCTGGTGGTGAAACACAACGAGCACCAGGTAGAGGATGTGAAGAAATTAGCCGCCGAAATAGGCGCAGACGATGTTTGGTTTAAAACAGCACAGGTATACGATTATGAAAACGATCCCAACCGCTTAATTCCCAGCAATGAAAAATACAGCCGGTACCGGAAAAACAGCCAAAATAAATTTGAAGTAAAAAGCACCTTAAAAAATCATTGCTGGCGCTTGTGGCACGCCCCGGTTATAACCTGGGACGGTTTGGTAGTGCCCTGTTGTTTTGATAAAGATGCACAGCACCAGCTTGGCGATTTAAAAGGGATGCCCTTTAAACAGGTTTGGAAAAATGAAAAATACAAGACTTTCAGAAGAACCATTATGCAGAGCCGCAAAAAGATTGATATCTGCGCCAACTGCAGTGAAGGAACAAAAGTGTGGAGCGAGTAGGAATTGCTGATTTTGGGATACAGTGATTTTGGGATTGCCGCTACAGCGATTAACCTGCGAGGCCGAGCATTAAAATAGTAAATAATTTTCCGGGAACTGCCGGTACATTTATATCCAAAAATCTCAAAAATACCGCAATCCAAAATAGTATTTAATGCCGCTTTCATTGTCCATACAGTCCCGCCTCAGGCACCAGCATGAAACACTTGCTGAATTAATAAAAGGGTTAACCGAAGAACAGCTAAAACAGCGCGTAAACCCGGCAAAGTGGAGCGCGTTCGAAAATATTGTTCACCTGGTCTCCTACCAGCCGGTATTTTATAAACGCCTGCAATTGATAGAACAACAGGATAACCCGGCATTTGAAAGATATGTGGCCGATAACGACCCCGTTTTTCAACAATACGCCGAACGTTCATTAAAAGAATTGCTGGACGATCTGGCTACGCAACGGTTTCTTATCAATAACCATATTTTCCAGCTAAGCGAAACCGTGCTGCGGCGTGCAGGGAGCCATCCTCTTTATGGCAGGTTCAACATCAGCCAGTGGAGCGATTTTTTTCTTTTGCATGAGGCGCATCATCTTTTTACCATTTTTATGCTTACTGCCGCCATCCGAAAGGGCTTTCAGTATTAAATTTACATTTACACCAATCTTATTTTATGGGGATTGAACAAGACATCAGCCAGGCAAAATTCAGAAGCATTTATCAGAAAGCGATCATTAATTTCATCTTTACGTCTAACTGGATGAACGAAAAGATAAAAAACACGCTCGACCAATACGATATTACCCCTCAGCAATTTAATATACTGCGCATCTTACGGGGCGCCGGCAAGCCCATTTCTACCCTGCAAATCCGCCAGCGGATGCTCGATAAAATGAGCGATACCAGCCGGATTGTAGATCGGCTTATCAAAAAAGAACTCGTGAAAAAAGTTGTTTGCGAAGGAGATCGCAGGCTGGTAGACGTGAGTATATCCGATACCGGGCTCCAGTTGCTGGAGCGGATCGACTTACACCAGGATGAAATGGACAGTGTATTTAAGAATTTAACCGATGATGAAGTAATAATGTTAAATAACCTGCTCGACAAAATCAGGAGCGTAGAATAATATAATTTCACGCCCCCAAAAACGTTGTATTGCCATGAATAGCAGGTTTGTTTCCGTAACGGTTTTTTTTTGCTTTTTTTTCTTTTACAGCTTTGCGCAGCCTAAAGACGAGTTTCGCGGCGTATGGGTAGCTACTGTTGATAATATAGATTGGCCCAGCCGCGGTAATTACAATGTAGATAGCCAAAAGGCTGAATATACCAGGTTATTGGACATGCACCAGCGCAATGGCATGAACGCCGTAATTGTGCAGGTAAGGCCTGCTACCGATGCTTTTTATCCGTCTCCCTTTGAGCCATGGAGTGAATGGCTTACCGGCAAACAGGGATCCCCGCCTGTTCCGTATTACGATCCATTGCAATTTATGATAGAAGAGGCCCATAAACGTGGCATGGAATTTCACGCCTGGTGCAACCCCTACCGTGCTGAGTTTGCCATCGGAAAATCTTCTATCGCTTCCAACCATATTACGCGCACACATCCGGAATGGTTTTTAGCGTATGGCAATACCCGTTATTTTGACCCGGGTAATAAAGAAGCGCAGCAGTTCGTGATAAAAGTTATTCGTGATATCGTTAGCAGGTATGATGTGGATGCCATTCATTTTGATGATTATTTTTATCCGTATCGCATTGCGGGCAAAGAATTTCCTGACGATGCATCCTATCAAAAATATGGCAATGGGCTTAGCAAGGAAGACTGGCGCAGGAGCAATACCGATAGTATTATACTCGCTTTAAGTAAAGCAATAAAAGAAGAGAAAAAGCATTGCCGCTTTGGCATCAGCCCCTTTGGTGTGTGGCGAAATGCCAGTAAAGATTCTTTGGGCAGCCCTACGCATGCAGGGTTAACGAATTACGATGATTTGTATGCCGATATTTTATTGTGGCTGAAAGAAGGCTGGATAGACTATGTAGCGCCACAGTTGTACTGGGAGTTTGAGCATTCCGTAGTGCCTTTTGGAGTATTGCTCGATTGGTGGAGCAAACATAGTTATGGCAAACATTGCTATATCGGCCTGGGAATTTATAAAGCAGGAACCAATGCCGCCTGGCGCGATAAAACCCAGTTGCCACGCATGATAAGCGATATCCGGAAAATGCCGGGCGTGGAAGGCGCCATTTATTTCAGCAGCAAATCTTTTGAAAGAAACCCCAATGGCTGGAACGACAGCCTGCAGCGCAATTATTACAGAACACCGGCTGTTGTGCCACCAATGCCCTGGATTGATTCGCTTGCCGTTGAAAAACCATTCGTTTCAGTAAAAACAGGTCCTTCCGGTATTGGCACAACACTCTCTATTCAAAACACCGACACCCTGCAAAAGCTAAGGGCTTTTATTGTGTATGCTTTTGATAAAACGGACTCTTTAAAAAATACGGCGAGCGGCCGCAACATAGTAAGAATTATTCCTGCGCTTACCAACCGGGTAGATTACCTGGTTTTACGGCAGGATATTTCAAAGCAATTTGCCATCAGCTGTCTTAATAATGAAAACAATGAAAGCGATCCTGTCTTTATTCGGTCGCTTGCTCCGGCAGAAGCAGTTAAACAGGCAGGGTCTCAATAAATTCGACTGCCATGGTTCGTGTCCCACGAACCACAAGTATGTAGTTTTTTACGTGATAACTAATCTCTCTACCTTTGTTGCGGTTAACTATCAATTATTCAATTATTAATTTTTTATCATGCCCGGTTTTGAACTCTTTGGTACCGAAGAACGAAGCGAAGTAAACGATGTACTGGCAACAGGCATAATGATGCGTTATGGATTCGATGGTCCACGCAAAGGCGTATGGAAATCAAAAGAACTGGAAACGGCTATTTGCAATGTGTTTGGCAGCAAGTATGCCCAGTTGGTGAGCAGCGGCACAGCGGCGCTTACCACTGCCATGGCTGCATTGGGTATTGGCTATGGAGACGAAATCATTCTGCCGGCCTTTACTTTTGTTGCCAGTTTTGAAGCGGTCATCAGCGTTGGTGCCATACCCGTCTTTGTTGATGTTGACGATACGCTTACCCTGAATCCGGAGGCTGTTCGCCATGCTATTACACCCAAAACAAAATGCATAATGCCGGTGCACATGTGCGGTAGTATGGCAGATATGGACGCGCTGGAAACCATTTGTAAAGAGCATAATCTTATTTTACTGGAAGATGCCTGCCAGAGCATTGGCGCTTCACACAGGGGAAGAAAGCTGGGCACAATTGGCGATGCCGGTACATTTTCGTTCGACTTTGTAAAAACGATTACCTGTGCAGAAGGTGGGGCGATAGTAACCAACCGGGAAGATGTTTTTATAAAGAGTGATGGATTCAGTGATCATGGGCATGATCACAAAGGCGTTGATCGTGGGGCCGATATCCATCCTTTTATCGGCTATAATTTCAGGATATCTGAATTGCATGCAGCCGTTGGACTTGCGCAAATACAAAAGCTGGATCAATTCCTCGATATTCAAAAGCGCAATCATACCGCATTAAAAGAAATACTGTCGCAGATACCCGAAATCTCTTTCCGGCGCCTGCCCGATCCGCAAGGTGATAGCTGTACATTTCTCAGTTGGTTTTTGCCAACCGAAGCCATTACCAGGGCTGTAGTCACTTCCCTGAAAGAGCAGGGAATACTTCCCGGCAATTTTTATTGGTTCGATAATAACTGGCACTATATCCGCAAATGGGATCATCTTAAACAGGGAACCACGCTGCATGCATTGAGTGAGGAACACAAGGCGGCTGTCATGTATCACGCCAATAAAGATTTCAGCGCCAGCCACGCGGTAATGAGTCGCTGCATTTCAACCGCTATTGGGTTGTTGTGGACAGAAGAGCAGCTTCGCGAAAAAGCTGACAAGATGGTGAATACGGTAAAACAGGTATTGGCGCAGCAGTCGGTTTCCGCGTGAGGAAGTTGCTGGTTTAAAATGTAATTGTTTAATGCTCGCCGGAACGGGGCATCCCCGTCCCTCCCGTCGCGCCTGCGAAAGAATTTTACGTTTTGGTTATGCCATGATCGGTGTCTATGCCATGGTCGGTGTCTCACCGACCATTCAGCGCCATCATTTTCCTTCCAATCTATTCACATAATCCAGGCTGCCCAGCCTGAACCGCAAGGGCACCGTGGTAATTTTCTCGAACTGCAATTCCTTCCTGCAAAAAAAACCAAAATGACGGGTATAATAATCAGGCTCCGGAACCCCGCGTACAGGTGACGATAGCAAACCGGGAAAGGGTATTCCTGATGGAGCCGATGGCAATGGATCATTATGACGGGGCATACTATTCATCTGATGGCTTACAAAAATAACAGGGGCTGGAATAACACTCCAATGCTGTTGCTGTGCTTTGGAAAACAGGCATAACGGCAAGATTATCAGCGTAAAAATAAATTTATAAAAAGCATGTTGCATCATATCTTATTTTGTACGTAAATTACGGCCTGATTTTTGTGGATCGGCGCAATTTTTTTGATTTTCTATTCTAAGAGAGAGTTGGAATAAATCCTAAGCAAGTTATGTCACTGGGACAAAGTTTACAACAAAGATTACTTCAGAAGCTATCACCCCAACAGATTCAACTCATGAAACTGCTGCAGGTGCCTACTGCCAACCTGGAAGAGCGTATAAAAGAGGAAATGGAAGAAAACCCTGCTTTGGAAGCCGGTGAAGACGGCCATGATGATAGCATGACCGAAGAGGTAAAGGATGAATTTGAAAGCAGTGATGAAGAATTTGAAGCAGACGGCAGCGAAGAGCAGTATGACAATATTGATGTGAGCGATTATGTATCGGATAGCGATGACGAGGTAGGCGACTATAAGCTAAGGGATGATAATTATGGCGATCCCGACGAGCAAAAAACGGTGCCCGTTAAAGTGGAGACTTCTTTTCATGAAATGCTGGCCGATCAGTTGGGTATGCTGAACCTGGACGATCGCTCGCAAAAAATTGCCGAGCAGATTATCGGTAGCATAGACGATGACGGCTACCTCCGCAGGGAAAGTACTTCCATCAAAGATGATCTTGCCTTCCGGCAGAACATAGATGCCACTGAAGAAGAAATAGAAAAGCTGATTGAAAAGATACAGCATTTTGATCCCTCCGGTATTTGTGCGCGCAACCTGCAGGAATGCCTGTTGCTGCAACTGTACCGTAAACTGGGAGAAGGCCGGCCGGTTGAGCAGGCGATTCTTGTATTGGAAGATTACTTCGAAGAGTTTACCAAAAAGCATTACGAAAAGATACAGCGCGGATTGAATTTAGACGATGATGGCCTGAAGGATGTGATTGCTCAAATCATCAAACTGAATCCCAAGCCCGGCGGCAATGTGGGCCAGATGAATAAGGGTGAAAGCTATATTATCCCTGATTTTTTTATTTTCAATAATGCCGGTAAACTGGAACTTACCCTCAACTCGCGCAACGCCCCCGATTTGCGCATCAGCGAAGGCTATCGCGATATGCTGAAAGATTATGATCGCGGCAGCAAAAAAGACAAACGGCAGAAAGAAGCGGTACTATTTATCAAGCAGAAAATTGATGCGGCAAAATGGTTTATTGATGCCATTAAACAACGGCAGCATACCCTTACCAGCGTAATGGGCACCATTATGGAATACCAGCACGAATTTTTTATGACGGGCGATGAGACCACGATGCGACCCAT